>Ga0265303_10002183_pt1 | contig 12096 bp, 10 predicted proteins | sample Helome_2_FD_192494 | JGI IMG/M metagenome (GOLD analysis project Ga0265303, IMG submission 192494) | Marine sediment microbial communities from subtidal zone of North Sea - Hel_20160317 (Illumina Assembly) | ecosystem: Environmental > Aquatic > Marine > Subtidal zone > Sediment ...
ATCTTACAGGGCAATTGGTGCGAGGTACCAGCTCAGGTTGAAGATCAATCGTGAGCCCTATTTGCTGATGATCTCGCCGTCGGTGCATGCAACCGGTCTGACCTGGCTGGTTGCCACCCTGGTACCAGAAAACGATTTTCTGGCAAGCATTCAAGCGGGGCGGTATCGAAATATCAAAATCGGGGTTGTGGCCGTTTCAGCCACGCTATTGTTCGGTATCGTGCTGGCAGTAATTTCGCTTCTGCCCATGCTGGATCTGATCGCCTATTTCAACAAGGTTGGCCGGGGACAGCTCGACCACGAAATTAAACTTGAGTATTCCACCGAGTTCGTGGATCTATCCAAAAAAATCAACGCCGTGACCGCCGATTTAAGGGACCGCATGCGCCTGCGTCACTCACTGGTTTTGGCCCAGGAGGTTCAGCAAAATCTTCTGCCTTCGGGCACACCGAACATCAAAGGATTGGACATTGCCGGGCATGCCACTTATTGCGACGAAACCGGAGGGGACTATTATGACTTTCTGAAGATTGCCGGGCAGCCGGACACAACTGCCGGGATCGTCGTGGGAGATGTGGTCGGACACGGGGTGGCCGCGGCCTTGCTCATGGCCACCGCCCGCGGGATTGTGCGCAGCCGCTGCCGAACACCCGGCAGCCTGGCCGACCTGCTCACGCACCTGAATAATCAGCTGGTTAAAGACACGGGCGGCGATCGCTTCATGACCATGCTCCTGATGGCGGTGGACGCCGAAAGAAAAGAGATGCGCTGGGCCTCTGCCGGCCATGATGCACCGTTTGTCTATGATCTGCACGAGGGTCGTTTTCACGAACTAAACGGCAGTAACTTGTCTTTAGGCCTGAAAAAAGGAGCCAAATATGAAGAGCAGCTTTTTACTGCAGTGAAGTCGGGCCAGATATACATGGCATCGACCGACGGGGTGTGGGAAGCCTTCAACGCAAACAAAGAAATGTTCGGCAAGGATCGCGTTCGCGATCTAATCCGCCGCTTCGCCGATCTTTCTGCAGCGGAGATCTGCGACCGGATGAAGGCGGAACTTTCCAATTTTCTGGGGGATACCCACCCCGATGATGACTTGACTTTTGTGATTGTAAAGGTGAAGTGACCAGATGCCCCGCCGGGGAATTTTTTTAAAAATTCATCCCTGCAGCGCACCGCGCCATTTCGACAACCGCAAGAGGGTAAAGAAAAAGGCCGCATCCATAAGGTATGCGGCCTTTTGATTATTCGTCGTCTAGTTTAATTAGCTGACTTTTTTCTTCTAACAAAAAAAACAATCAACAAGAAGACTATCAAAGTTCCAATTAAAGGACCGAAAATTTGAACATTGGCGGCAATGAACATGGCTTTGCCGATGAGTTTCTGGTGGTCGGCGTCGGTCTTGGGAATCATATCGAGGTAATCGCCAACCTTGGAAATGGCGTGATAAACAAAACGACCCTGGGGCAATTCCTGGTGGCATGACAGGCATACACCCACCCGCTCCATGTTGTCGCGCACCTCTCTGGTCAAAGGCCCGGATTTCGGCCAGTGAGAACCAACGGTTTGCAATTGCTCATCCTCGCGCGTGATGATCTGATCCAGATCCATGGGCAAATCGGGAATCGGGCTGATCTGGTACTGGGCGGTTTTGGTGACCAGCTGGCCTTTTTCATTCTTGATGTCCACGTAAATGCCATCCACGTAACCTCGCAGGTATCTACCATCATGGGTTCCGTAGCCCAGGCTCTTGGCACGGGCGTGGCAGGAGGTGCATTCGCGCGCCTTACGATCGGTGGTATGCGGTGCGGCCGGGGACATATCGATGCCCCGCTGACCTGTGGCGCCCCCGCCTTCCGTGTCGGGGGGAGTTCGCCAGATTTTATTGTGCACCAGCATCTCTCCGTCGGGTGCGATCACGCTGGTAATTTGCTGGCAGCCGGGTATGACCGGGCTGACCCGGCCTTCACCGTTGTATCCCAGCACAGGGTCTTCCCAGCGCAAATAAGAGCGATTTTCAGAGGTTTTGCCAGAGGCAACGCCGGGTGCCACCGGCGGCGTTACTCCGCGCATGGATTCGGCGGTGTGGCCGTTGGCAAAATGGGTACTGCCGGCCGCCACCCAGTCCGTCGCTTTTTTGTCGCCTGAAAAATCAACCTTGACATGGCAGCCGTAGCACTGGGGGGCCCATGCCGAATGGCATCCATAGCATTCGATGGTTTGCAAATGCTTGGGAGTTTGAATCTTGGCGGCAAGGGCTGCGCTTTTATTCTGCCATTTATCATTGAGGTAAATGGATTTCAGGGCCGGGACTTCAAAATCCAGGCCGCCGGCCGAATGAACAATGACCTTGTCGCCTTCGCGCACAACATTGCCAAAAGGATTGCCACGCGCCGTTAACAAATATCCGTCTTTAACCGGGTATTGGGTTCCGAATTTAACCTGGCTCTTTAATAGATTTTCGGCCAGGCCACGGGGTTTGGCGTTGGTGAGATCACGATCGAATTCATCACCCCAGCCAAGCGGAAGCTCCCAGGGATAATTCGTTGCCGTGCCGTGGCAGTCGGAGCATTCAATTTCGACATTGGCCAGCAAGGTACCGGTGATGTTGCCGTTGCCGTGCATGGAAGTGGTGGCGTGACAGTCCTGGCACAGCAGTCCGCCCTCGGGGTTTCCTTCCCGGGATTTGAGGCGATGGTGAATATCATCCTTGATAAACTGGTAAAATTTGGTGTGCAGTTTGGGCTGCTTGTTACCTTTGGCGTTAAAGGGACTTCCGTAGGGAAACTCCATGAGGCCCTGAAAGGACACACCAATTCGTTTGCCCCGGTTGTGACAGGAAACACAGGTCTCATGGGGAATGCCCGAATAGACAATGCCGTTGGCGACCACTTTGGCCTTACGCGTCGACTGGATCGAATGAACCATGGCGTGTCCGGACTGGTCGCGTTTGACGGTCTGGTCGCCGCCTTCATACAGACCGGCATTGTTGTAAGGGACATGACAGGCCGCGCATCCCATGCCGCGAAAGTCTCCCCGTTTATCCCGACCCTTAACCCCGACATGACACCGCTGGCAGTCGGTCCGCAGGTAGGTAAAAATGGCTGTCTCGGGCTTTTCTTTTAACTCTTCGAGATCTGTTTTCGGCACCTGGGTGAGTCGGGCCGGGAAATTATTGGGAAAGGCCTTCATAAGGGCCTGGGTGTACTCTTTGTAAGCCGGGGTACCGAACACCGGTTCGGGGCCATCGGGATCATCCACGTCGTAATTGCCGTATTTGGTTTCGTATCCCGTGCCGGCAGGGCCCCAGCCCCAGATGGCGCCCTGAATTTTTCCCGCCTCAGTCTGCATAATAGAGCGGTACTGGGCATAGACATAGTTCTCGTGGCACTGTCCGCAAATCTTCTGATTGACCCAGACCGATGCCGAATGGACCACAAACGTATCCAGCATGCTGCCTTGCGGGGCACCCGTGTGGGCCCCTTTGGCGTCCTTTTCCTCTCGCGGATCGCCACCGTGACAGATCACGCAACCGTTGGGATCACCCAGCTTGGCACCCTGGCTGTAAATCTGTTTGGCCATATTGGAATTGTGAGCGCGGATGGGCTCGATACCGGCATGGCATTTGCCGGGAGCCAGGCATCCGGTTGCAGGCGCCGGATAACCCGCAGCATCCATCTCCGGCACCGGGTTCGCGGCATTGGAAAGGGGGGAAATGAAGACCAGCAACAGCATGGCAAGCAAAAAAGAAAAACCCATACTCATCAGCCGCCAGGAAAAAGAGCGCATTTTGTCCTCCTTGACTTAATTTAACCGGGTTATGGTTACTCTTTAGCGGATGGTTCTAAGTTAAATCAGTTAGAAAGATGAATCTGAAACATATACTATATTCAAGCAAATATGCTTCGAAGGCGCTTTTTTTGTCCGAGTAAGTATGAGTGTGAGTGTGAGTGTGAAACTGAGAGACAGGTGCCGATGACCTCTCTATATGGATTTCAATTGGAAATGTCAAGAATTTATTGTGACGAACACTTCAAGGAATGCTTGCGCAGCAAAGAGCATGAGTCTGTCTGTCGAATGAAAGGAGTGCAGTGCGATTGTGGTGGCACTATCCGGTAAAGACTTATCTGCACTAAACTTCTGCAGCCATTCAACATCCAATATAAGACGTCCGTACCCGCACAAATTAGGACGGACGTCGCATTTAGAACCAATCTCAATAACGCAGATTTGAGACGGGTCTATTGCTTTGCGATAGCGTCTTTTAACTTTAACAGAGCCCTTATCCACGATCGTCACTCCCGCGCAGGCGGGAGTCCAGGAAACTCGTCAGGTTCTGGATTCCCGCCTGCGCGGGAATGACTAAAAACCTACGCAACAATTTAATACTTATTGCTTTATTTGCCAAGGCTCGGCAATGAATTGAAGAAGATAATTTTAGTATTTAAGCAGATCCACGCTTTCTCATCAGCACCTCCAGGTTTCTTCCCAACATCTTTGTATACCCGGATAGATCAAGTCCCTCTATTTTTTGAATTGCACTCGGCGGCCAATGGTCACTGGAATTACCCCGCAGGATAGAGGTCGTTTCCGCCTCCGAAAACACCGGGCCTTCCACAACCCACTGGCGAAAATCCTTATCAATCGGACAGACTTTCTGGCAGACCATGCACCCCACCAGGCAGTGGTGCCAGGAAGGATTAAGCCATGCGGGAAACTTCGCCTGCCGTTCGTTGTGAAAGGTGATGCATCGTTCGGCGTGCAGCAGAAATCGGCCGGCACCGATGGCGCCGCCGGGACACGCTTTGGTGCAGGCGTCACAATTTGTGCAATCATTTAAAATATTGAGCTCCCCCCAACTGTCTTCAGCGCAGGGTAAATCGGTGACAAACGCCAACAGGCGATAAAAACTTCCCAGTCCCGCAATGTAAGTGATGTTATTTTTGCCATATTGGGCCAGACCGCTGCGCACCGCCAAAAGTTTCCAGGGTATAATTGCTTTCTTAAAATGATAACCGCCCGGCGCCAGCTGCGACCGTAACAGGTCCTCTAGTTTGCGATCCGTTGCATAACTGTAGGTTGGCGGAACGATGCAAGGCAGCTCCCTGCCCTCCGACGCAAACGTCACCCGGACCTGCGGCTGAGGCGCAGCAGCAATGATCAGAGATTGTGCCCCGGGGAGACGATCATTTACTGTAAAATCAAATTCGCTTAACTCTTCGGTGAAAAATTCTTCATCAAACATTGCCTGTCGATGAAGGGTGTTGATATCATTTTGAAGATCCCCAAGGTGTTCAACGGGCACGATTTTTACCCGGCACCCTTCCTGTTCAATGGCGTTTAGCAGGTTGGCTGATAATTCTGAGGTTCCCATTTTGTCTCCCCTCCCGGTATTGAAGATCCAGCCAGCAATTTATTGTATTTTCGGTTTAAAATTGCTTGACTGTTGTATAACCATTTTATAACCTTATACCGGTTAGAATATAGACGACCAATTATAACCTGTCAACAGTTTTTTAGTGGTTATAATTATGTGGGATTATTACCTAAATTAACGACTGTGCGATTTCCCCCCTCCCTTTGATCCCTCCTCTCCAAGGCGTAGGCGTTAAGAGCCGCAGGCCGCCAAGGGAGAGAAACTCTAAGCGCCCTCCTTTCAAAATGGGTACCCAAACTTGCCGGGCGGGAAGGTTTGCGGGAGGGGGAGATAAATGCCGCTACCTTCTTTTCGTTTACTAATTTAAAGTTGCTGGAATAAGTATGACAGAAAAACAAAGAAATGCCGGAAACTTGAAATTGCTGGGTGGCAGGTTGTGCCTGGATTTTATAAACACCCTGGATTGGCGGGGAACGGATACGCCGGTGGAATTTTTAAACACCTATCGAGACCTTATTATCTGGAGCCAGCATGTCGGTATGTGCAGCCATAAAGACTCCCGTCCATTAAAAATGCAGGCGGAGCGGTCCATAGCAGAAGCCCGAAACGTCCAGCGGCGGGCAATCAGGCTGCGCGAAATTTTGCATCGCATATTTTCAAATATCAGCCGAAATAAAAATCCATTAAAAAAGGATCTGGCTGATTTCAATCAACACCTATCCGGATCAATGAAGGATTCACAAATCGTAAGATTCAAAAATGGATACGCCTGGGATACGAACGGCAACAAGGCCCGGTTGGACTGGATTCTTAATCCGATTATCCGTTCCGCCGCCGAGGTGCTTGTATCCGACGAGTTGCAGAATATTAAATCGTGCGCGGATCCGGCATGTGGCTGGCTTTTTCTGGATGTCAGTCGCAATAAACGCCGCCGCTGGTGCGACATGCAAGACTGCGGCAACCGCGCCAAGGCCAGCCGCTTCTACCGCAAAAAAGGGCACCCGGCCTGAAAACCTATGTTATGGGTAGAAATTGGGGTTGACAACCGGCCGTCTATCAAGTATAAATAGTAAACAAAAATGTCTATTTAGTATATTTGATGAAGGCTTTTAATCTGAACAAAATCCGCAAACCTTATTTTGGCTACGAAGAAATTGCCCGGATCCGGGGCATCACTTTGGCCTCGGCCAAAGTAACTGCAAGTCGGTATGTCAAACAGGGTCTGCTGTTGCGCTTGAAGAAAAACCTGTATGTAATGAGGGATGTGTGGAATACCGCAAGCAGGGAGGACAAATTCCGACTTGCCAACCTGGGACAATCGCCTTCCTATTTGTCGCTTATGACCGCTTTAGACTATTACGAAATCACAACCCAGGTGCAACAGGATTTTTTCGAATCGGTGGCTGTCAGAAGGACCAAAGAACTCCAGGTAAACGGCAGCGTTTTTAGATACTCCAAAATTGATGAAACATTGTATTTTGGGTTCAAGAAGGAAAATGGTTTTTTTATTGCAAGCCCTGAGAAAGCCTTGCTCGATGCTTTTTATTTGATGTCCTTTGGTCGCTATGCCCTGGACCTCTCTGCATTGGATGCGGATAAGCTTGACCGGCAGATGGTCAGGCGACTCAGCAACGAGTTTCCCTTGAAAACCCAAAAATTGTTGGAAAAGCATGGATATCTTCCGGCAACATGAAATTTTTGAAATCGAAGTTCTTGACAGGATGAAAAGCGCCAGATTGCTCGAGCCGCTCGTCTTCGGTGGTGGAACCATGCTGAGGCTCTGCTATGAGCTGAGCCGTTATTCTGTCGATCTTGATTTTTGGTTCACAAAAAGGATTCCCCAAGATGATTATTTCGATAAAATTCGGAGCACTTTTGAAAAATTCTATGAGATTACCGACGCCCAAACAAAGCACTTTACGCTTTTATTGGAGCTGCGGTTTGCGGGTTATCCCAAGCGACTGAAGATAGAAATTCGAAGGGCGGTTGAAGATTGTGACTTTCAGGAAATGATCGCTTTTTCAAGGTTTGCCACGAAACAGGTGGCCTTGAAAGCCCATACCCTGAATCAAACAATGATAAACAAAGTGAAAGCTTTTCTGGATCGCGGTGAAATCCGTGACTGCTTTGACATCGAGTTTTTGCTGCGCAGGGGAATCGAGTTGCCAGCCGATATCGGAAAAAAAACCGGCCGACTTTTAAAAAAGCTTGACGGCTTCAAAGACAGAGATTTTAAAGTGAAACTGGGCTCCATCCTGGAAGCCGAAGTTCGTGAATACTATGTCACTCAAAGGTTCAGCTATTTGGAAGAAAAATTATCCTCACAACTCTCAAATTCTAAAACCTGAAAGCAAACTTCATTATTTTGTATGACTGCTGCCGGACGGTTATAGCTCGCCTTCAACCTTAACTGCCACGAAAGTCGCGTCATCCTGCGGTGCAATGTTTTCACGAAAGGCGTTCATTGCTGCGATGACAATATCAATGAGGGAAAAAAGGGGGTCACCCTTTATTTTTCTTTTTCACAGAATTGAAATACAGCAGCCTATTCTAAAATTTGCGGGTGTGGCGGTGCACAAAGTCCCCAATCCGCCGCATGCGAGCCATATCTTCTTCCCCCAGGGGTCCCAGATCCAGGGCCGGCAGGGCGGCTCGCATCTGGTCCAGGTTTTTCGGACCGCACATACAAACATCTACCGCCGGATGGGATAATACAAACCGGTAACAATCACTGGCTTCCGGTTCTGAGTCTTCCGGCGGCATCTTTTTGGGGTTTAACAGCTGGCCCCAGCGGGTGGCGGTATAGGAAACGATTCCCGGCCGGTCATCGCCCTGAAGGCGGGGAAATATTTCTTCTTCGGCTCCGCGATGGGCGGCATTGTACCGGATGTGAAACAGATCGAACGCTGCGTCAGCGGCCATCGGCGGAAACAGCTGGCGCTGGTGCCCGGACATGGCCAGAAAGCGGCAGAGGCCTTTGGCCTTCATATGCCGGGCGCGCGCAACGAGCCCCGGCGAGGGGACGCGGCTGTGCCAACCCAGAACGAGGATATCGGCCCGTTCAAGTCCCATCGAATGTAATCTTTTTTTTATAACCCACTCCATCAAAAATCCGAATCGGGCGTACGTCTGGATGGCAATTACCAGTTGGTCGCGCTTACCTTGCCGACAAAGGCTGCGGATGGCCTGATACATGCCCGCTTTGTGCCGGCCCGAACCCAGGTAAAAATAGTTGCAGCCTTTTTCAAAGGCCTCCTCAAAGGCTTCAGCGGGTGCCCCGTAACTGGCCGCCAAACCCAGCGGTCCGACGCTTAAACCGGTAGCACCCAGAATTCTTTTAGCGAATGCCGCCATGAGCAATTTCCCATATACTCGTTGATTAGGTTGATTAAGAAGGTCAGATTATGCTGATACGCATATTATCCCTATAGTTTGCTTAATCTCAACGGATTGGTTTTCTTTTATTATTCAGCTCATCAACTCAATCAACTTAATTAACTTAGTCAACCAATCAACTATTCAACCAAAGCGGATGAATTTTCCGGGAGCATGACCGAGAATGTACTGCCTTCGTCGAGAGTACTGGTGACGGTTATATCCCCGTTGTGGGCCCGGGCGATGGCCCGGGCAAAACTGAGGCCCAGCCCCGTACCGGCCTGGGACCGGCTAGGGTCACAGCGGTAAAAGCGCTCAAAAATATGCTCCTGATCTTTCCCGGAAATTCCCATACCGTTGTCTTTGACCGCTATCTGAACCGACTGATCTGCACCGTTAGATACGGTCACATCGATCCTTCCATTAGCCGGAGTGTATTTAATGGCGTTATCGAGCAGGTTGGCAACCATGCGTTGAATCAGCCGGATGTCGCCATAAACACTGAAATTTTCAGGTCCGTTATAAACCATGGTGAGGCCTTTATCCTCGGCCGGGGATTGGAAAATATCACAGGCATCACGAACAAGATGGGCGATATCCAGTTTTTGGCAGTCCAGTTGATTCACACCGGCTTCGGTCCTGGAAATTATCAGCATGGTGTTAATCATGTCCAGAAGTCGGTCACATTCTTCAATGTTGCCGGCGGCCATGGATTCGTATTCTTTCAGGGAAGAACCTGAAGTCAGAGAAACTTCGGCGATCCCGCGAATCCGGGTGATGGGGCTTTTGAGGTCGTGGGCGATGTTGTCGCTCATTTCTTTGATCCCGGTTACCAAAATTTCAATACGATCAAGCATCTGATTAAAGGTCAACGCGAGTTGATCGATTTCATCTGCTCTTTTTTTTACCGGCACCCGTTTTTCCAGACTGCCTTCTGATATTCGGCGCGCAGTCTGGGTCACCGCTGCAACTCCCACAAGGGCCCGTCGGGCCATAAACCAGCCGACCACGACCGCCAGAGCAAAGAGGATCAACATGGTGGTAATAAACACTTTGCGAAACACTTCAATGATGCGAGTGTGATTTTCCATGGACTGACCCAGCTGCAATATCATACCGGGTCCGATGACGCCATAAAGAATACGGATTTTGTGTTTCCGATCCGGTATATTGATGGTATCAAAAATCGGTTTCCGGCTGTCCAGCAGGCGATTGACAGCAACCTTATTTATCCCGATATCGCGCCAGTAAGACATGTTGGATGAAGAGAAAACCTGGCCGGTTATATAAAGCAGTCGAAAAAATATTTTTTTCTCCCCGGCCGCCTGGGCCTGCAAAAAGGCCTGACGCTTGACGGCTTCAGGACCCCGGGTTGACAGGATCGAGGAAAAGGTTCTAACTTCGCTATAAAGGCCCTCATCGGTCTGCTGCCGTATGACCGATGTGATCAACAAATAAAAGAAGAAAAAGGCCACACATGCGGACAGCATGAATATACCAGCATACCAGCAGGTTAAACGAAAGGCCAGGGTATGACGGATATCAGCTATTTTCTTCTTTAAGGACATAGCCCACCCCGCGCACCGTGTGTATCATCTTGCTGGCAAAACCCTTATCGAATTTTTCCCTTAATTTATAGATCCGGGATTCGACTACATTGGTCAGAGGGTCAAAATAATAATCCCACACATGTTCCATGATCATGGTTTTGGAAACCACCCGACCGGCATTACGCATTAAATATTCGAGCAGGGAAAACTCAAGCGGCTGGAGGTCAATCTTTTGACCGGCCCGTATAACCTCCCTGGAAATCAGGTTCATGGTAACCTCTCCCACAACCAGTTTGGTGGGCTCAGATGCATTGCTGCTGCGACGGATCAAGGCCTGGACCCGGGCCAACAATTCCGAAAATGCAAATGGCTTGGTAAGGTAATCATCGCCGCCGGTATGCAGGCCTTTGACACGATCATCGACAGAGCCCCTGGCGCTTAATACAATGACCGGCGTTTTTACCTTTTCCTGCCGCATCTTTTTGATCAGAGCCAGGCCGTCCAGTTCGGGAAGCATGATATCGACGATCGCTGCATCATATGGCTCGGTCAGCGCCAGATGCAATCCGATTTGCCCGTCGCCGGCATGATCAACAGCAAAGCCCTCGGCCTTAAACCCTTTAATAACGAAGGAAGCAATTTTTTCATCATCTTCGACCAGCAGTAGTCTCATCATTTCCCCCAAAATATTTTAGCCTTGAAGTTATTGCCACCCATTCTTCCAGACACACGAGTTCGATAATTTCAAATCCAATTTTTTGCAATGCCTCCGTCACCAGGCTTTGGTTCTTTTCTATAATTCCCGAACAGATAAAAATCCCGCCCGGATTTAACACCCGCTTGATATCTAAGATCAGATCCAATATAATATGGGTAAGAATGTTGGCGGCTATCATATCATAGGTTTCCCTAGTTTCATCAATTAGATTTGCTGTTTTTACCTGAAAACTTTGGGGCTGAATTGAATTTATTATTAAATTGGCGGCAGCGACCTGGACGGCTGTCTCATCTTTGTCGATACCACAACCCCGGGCCGCCCCTAGCCTGGCTGCTGCGATCATCAGAATTCCGGAACCGGTTCCCACATCCAGAAAGCAATCACCCTTCTTTAAGTACTTTTCAATCATTGCCGCACATAAAACGGTGGTCGGATGGGTTCCGGTTCCGAAGGCCATTCCGGGATCCAGCTCAATGACAATCTCGTCAGATTCGGCTGAATACTTACGCCAGGTCGGCTTTACCACCAGATGGCGGCTGATCTTCTGGGGCCAAAAATAAGCCTTCCAGGCATCGGCCCAGTCTTCATCATCCAGATTTTTATAGCTAATCCGCGAAATTAAGCCGAACCGCTCCTGCAAGTGTGACATTTTTTTTTCTAATATCCGGCAGCGGGTCTCAGTTTGGCTGTCTTCAGGCAAATAAGCAGTAACCGAATGACACACAGAACGACCGATAGCATCTTCCGCCCAATCTTCTTCCGGATCGATAGCGGGGTCTTCTATAACCACCCCCTGCAGACCAAAATCATAGAAAATATCGGATGTCAGATCAACGGCCAGTTCCTTGTCCGATGGATCTTGGTCCGGTTGATCAAAAACGACTTTTACTTCAATCCACTGCATAAGGCTCCAATTTGGAATTTTTCTTTGGGAGGGTTAAAATAGCCGAACTTCAAGTCCGGAAATTGTTCCCGTATCTGTTGCAGCAATATCTCTATTCCCATGGGTTCGCCGGGCGACGCCACGGCATCCATTTTCTTCCAGTAGCGCACCGGGTCAAAGTTAAGGTTGCGCC
>Ga0265303_10002184_pt1 | contig 12095 bp, 8 predicted proteins | sample Helome_2_FD_192494 | JGI IMG/M metagenome (GOLD analysis project Ga0265303, IMG submission 192494) | Marine sediment microbial communities from subtidal zone of North Sea - Hel_20160317 (Illumina Assembly) | ecosystem: Environmental > Aquatic > Marine > Subtidal zone > Sediment ...
CGGTGGCGCATACGTGCTGAACTCGGCCAAGGCCGTGATCGAGGCGGCCATGTTCTTCGCCGCCGAAACCGGTCTGCGCGTCATCGCGGTGGACTACACCCTCGCGCCGCATTCCAGGTGGCAGGAGACAACCGCCGAGATCGTCGACGTCTTCAAGGCGCTGGCCGAGCAGGGCTTCACGGCGGACGACATCGTCCTCTATGGTGACTCCGCGGGCGGTGGCCTGGCGGCGGGTGTCACGCTCAAAATGCGCGACCTCGGTATGGAGATGCCCGCGGCGCTCGTGCTGTGGTCTCCCTGGGCGGATATTTCCGAGACCGGTGACACCTACGTCACGCTCCGCGATGCGGAGCCCTACTACACCTATCAACACGTTCTTGGGCCTTCGGCACTTGCGTACGCCGATGCCGAAGATCAAAAGAACCCCTATGTTTCCCCTGTGTACGGCGACTTCGAGCAGGGCTTTCCGCCAACCTTGATCCAAGGGGGTACGAAAGAGCTTTTCCTCAGCAACTTCGTCCGTCTCTATCAGGCGCTCGATCAGGCGGGTCAGACGGTGAAACTCGATATATACGAGGGCATGCCCCACGTGTTCGTGCCGACACTCCCGGAGACCGCTGAGTCGCAGGCTGCTATTGCCAAAGTCCGCGATTGGGTATCCGAACACCTGCTCGACGATTGAGACGATTCCTCTTTACGCCACCTCGAGTAGGAGACTCACGACGGCGGCACTTTCGAAGCCTTGAACTTCAGCGGCCCTATGCTCGGGGTCGCGTTCCGATTTTAATGAGTTGAAGTGACACGAATCTGTTGGAGCCCACCGATGCAACGCCCCAAAAAGCGTCGAGTCAGTACAATCCTCGGTCTTCTTCTGCTAAGCCTTGGGCTGCCATTCACGGCCTACGCCCAACGCTATTTAATCAATAACCCGCCGTCAGGCAACATCATCATCAAGAACGTGGTGCTGCCCGATCGTTCCGGGGAAACAGAAGACCTGGATGTCACCCTCCGAATCCAGGACGGCGTGCTGGACCTCGTGACCCAGGACACGTTGCGCGCCGCAGAGTCTGACCTGATCCTGAACGCCAATAATGGTGTGCTTCTCGGTGACCTGAATCTCGGTGAAGCGCCCAGCTTCATGATCCTCGACAGCGATCCGCGGGAGGATTTCGAGGTGCTGCTCGACACGGCCCTTCACACCCAGTTTGCGATGCACCAGGGGAAAATGGTCCGCAATAACCTCGAGCCCGTGGCCCTTCCCGAGTCTGTGCCGGCAACCCGGCGCCGGGGCTGGTTTGCCTATACACCACCACCTGTGTCCTTGCCGGTGGCCTACCGGAACCGGAACAAGTGGAATCGCTTTGACACGAACTGGGCAGCGGGCGCTTTCATCGGCGCCCTGCTGGTGGATCGCCAGTACTGGCCCAAACAGGACGATGCAAGCGAGTCCCAGGTCGGCGACCTGGACGAGTTCGAAGAGGGCGAAATCCGGGCCCTGCGCTTCGGGCTGGTGGGCAGGCTGGGGACTGAAACGCCCATCATCTACTCGCTGATCGCGGCAACCAACGCCTTCGACAAAGGCGTTGAAGTGGACGATGTCGACGACTTTGTCTGGAATGACTGGCGCCTCGATGTACCAGTCTTTTTCGGCACTACGCTGAGTGTCGGCAAGCAGAAAGAGCCGTTTTCCATGGAGCGGCTGATGAGCCTGGCCAATCTGCCTTTGCAGGAGCGCACCGCTGCCGCAGATGCACTGTTGCCGGCGCGCAATACCGGTGTCGTATGGAGCGGCAACGCGTTGGGTCAGGATGTGAGCTGGGCGCTCTCGGCCTTCCGGGCCGGACTCGACCCGGACACCAATCTTGGATACAGCGAGAGCCCCAAGGTCTTTGTGGGCCGTGTGACCGGCGTGCCTTATGAATCCCCCGATCGGGCCGGCCTGGTGCACCTGGGGCTGGGCGTGCGCTATTCGGACGCCGCGCTGGTAGTGCAACTCAACAGTGCACCCGAGTTCAACCTGGCGCCAAACTTCATCGATACAGGTCCGGTCGACGCTGATGAAGCCTATACCTACAACCTGGAAGCGGCCTGGCGTCAGGGCCCGCTGTGGCTGATGGGCGAGTACCTCCTTACGGATATCGATGCGCCCGACCTGGACGATCCCAATCTGTCGAGCTACTACCTGCAGGCGTCCTACACGCTGACCGGAGAAATGCGTGAGTACAACCGCCGCAGTGGGGTGTTTCGCCCGCTGCGGGTCGCCCGATCCGTCAACCAGTTCGGCTGGGGCACCTGGGAACTCGCCGCCCGCTACTCCCGGGCGGATTTCACTGATGGCGCAATAGACGGCGGGGAAATGGACATCTACTCCCTGGGGCTCAACTGGTGGCTGACCACGGAGTTCAGCTTCGGCGTGAACTACCGGTTCATTGTCCTCGACCGCTTCGGCGATGAGGGTGACAGCGCCGGTATCTCGGGCCGCCTGACACTGTTGCTGAATTGAGGCGCCCAAAAGGAGAGTCGCGTGAAACGTGCGATATTTGCAGTTGGCTCTACGTTCGCGGTGCTTTATCTGTGTGCCGGACTCCTGGCAGGGTGTAACGGCCAGAGCGCACAAGCGGCTGCTCCGCAGGGGTTGGACAAGCCCAGGCTAGTCCTGCAGATCACGGTTGATCAGCTTCGCGGTGACCTGCCGACGCGTTACGCCGACCGGCTCGGTGAGGGAGGGCTGCGCTACCTGCTCGAAGAGGGTATTCACTACAACAACGCGCACCATGCCCATGCGAATACAGAGACCATCGTCGGTCACGTGACCCTGGCAACCGGCGCACACCCCGCGGCCCACGGCATGATCGGCAACATCTGGTTCGATCGTTCGACCGGCGTCACGACCTACAACATCGAGGATCCTGACTATCGCCTTTTGACCGAGGGTGCCGATGTCGACGTCGATATCGAGATCGATCCCACGCAAAGAGCCGCTACCAGCGACGGCCGCTCACCCAGGGCTATTTTGACAACCACTTTTTCCGACGAGCTGGCCTCGCTCACCGGCGGTGGGGCCAAAGTCTTCGGCGTCTCGGTCAAGGACCGTGGAGCCGTGTCGATGGCAGGCCATGCCGGCAAGGCCTTCTGGTTTTCCAAGGCGACGAATCAGTTCGTGACGAGCAACTACTACTACGATGAGTATCCGCAGTGGGTCGTCGACTGGAACGCCAGGAAGATTCCCGAAGGCTACGCCGACACCGCGTGGGAGTTGCTGCACCCGATCGACACCTACCTCTTTGGTGACCGAGACGATCAGGACTGGGAATCTGTGCTCGGCAGTTTTGGCCGCACCTTCCCCCATGAATTCACGACACCCGAGAACCCGTTTTTCTCGACCTTCCTCACGATCAGCCCCGCGGGCGACCGGATAACCACGGATTTCGCGAAGACCCTCATTGCCGAGGAAAGACTGGGGGATGACGAGATCACCGACTACCTCGGCGTCAGCTATTCCGCGACCGACTACATCGGCCATTTCTTCGGCCCTTCGAGCCTTGAGTCCGAGGACAACATCCTGCAACTCGACCGGACGCTCGCGGATCTCTTCACGTATGTGGATCAGGCGATCGGGCTCGAGAACACGTTGATCGTGCTGTCTGCAGACCATGGTGCTCCCGAGGCTCCGGGATACCTGGAAAGCATCGGCATCCCGGCCGGCTACGTCTCGCCCGACGAATGGGATAAGGCCCCGGTCATCGAGCGGATCAAGAGTCAGTTCGGCATCAAAGGGCCGTTGATCCAGGGCTACGATCATCCCTATCTCTACCTGGCCAACGACATCATCAACAACCCCCGGATCGACCTGGCCGCTCTGGAGACAATAATCGCCAGAGAGCTCGTCGCCTTCCCCGGTGTGTCTTATGCGATCCCGAGCACATCTCTGGAGCTCAGGACAGTCCCCGACAATCTGCTGACGCAAGCGGTCCTGAACAATTACAACTCGGCGCGGTCGGGCAACGTCTACGTGGTGTTCAAACCCGGCTGGTTCATCAACGATCTGGACGGGTTGTCCGTGGCGGTCACACACGGCTCACCCTGGCGATATGACACCTATGTGCCGATCCTCTTCGCCGGGAACGGGATCAAGCCGCAGACAGTCTCGCGCCGCGTGCATACGGTGGATGTAGCAATCACACTGGCCACCGCGGTCGGATCGCTACCACCTTCTGGTGCTGCTGGCGAGGTCTTGCTGGAGGTGCTCGAGCAGTAGCCGGACGCCGAGGCCGACCATTTGACCCATTTCAAGCAAGCGCGTTTGGAGACTGCGGGAACGGCGCCAATCACACCCCCGCTACCACAAAGAAAATGTGGAGGCTCACTCGTGGTCCGTGTCGGCAGTCAGAACGACGACACAATCCTCCGGGTTATGTTCCCAGCTGAAACCGTCGCCTGGGTTCAGGATGACGCGACCTTCGTTGATGTTCGGGGATAACAAACCGATCGCGAGTTCGCCCTGCAGACCCGCGATCGCCGACACCTCGCCAAAACGCAAGTGAGCGCCCTCAGCCTGCGACTTCAGCTTACGCAACGCGATATGGGCGCCCGAAGGATGCACCAGTGCGCGATAGACCCGGCGCAGGGACGGCGCCAACGCCACCTGAGATAACACGTAACTGACTGCCATCGGACTCAGCATGACGTCGGCGGCCCTTTTGCCAAAGAGGGGAAGGTTTTCCTCCTCCAGGATCTCGGCCAATACGTGAGGACCGTCGGCCATCGACGGCATCGCGGCGAGAGTGACACAGGCAGACAGGGTTGCGGCATCGGCGACCGCCTCGTCGCCGAGTCGTTCACGAGCAACGAGAATGACGTTGTCGTACGTCGCCGGCTCCAAGGACGCCAGTTGATCCGGATCCAGGAAGTTCGCCCGCACGTAATTGACCGCCTCGTGATTCATGGCGGCCAACGCATCTTCCCGTTCTGCCGCCGGCGTAATGCTGACGATCTCGATTGAGCGAACAGCGTCCGGATAGTTGAGCAACTCCCGGACGAGCAGCGGCACTTTCCGGCTCCAGCCAAGAATCAGGATTCGCCGCGCGACGGTTTCTTCGCTACCAAGCGTAACGGGCGGCGATGACCGTTCCGGTGATGTAGCACCCGCCCGGATCAGGCAGTCCTCGTAGTGCTGGGCGATGAAAATAAGCTGATCGCCTTGACTGACAACCGTGTCGGGGGGCGGATTCAGGCGCACGGTTTTCTTCGAACCTCGCACCAGGCCAATCAGCGTCGAATCGCCCGCACCGGCCCGCAGCTCGGCGAAGGATGCGTTTACGCCATCCGGCATCGCATGGACAAACAGCGAGCTGCCGTCATTGATCGACAGCAGCTCCGCATAGACGCCCCAGACCCCGGGTTCCAAGGCCGATTGCGCCAACATGCGTGCCACGCTCTGATCTGCATTGAAGACTTCCAGCGGGCCCGCGTAGGCGGACTCGGCGATTCGCCTGCGGTTAGCGTTGTACAAGGCTGCAACGGCCTGCGGACACTCGCCATCGGCACCCGCGTGATGCGAAATAGCGGCCAGAGCCTTGACGATCTCCGCGTCGCTGACGCCGGGGCTGGCGACCGCAAAATCCGCGCCCGGGAGAACAATCGCTGCGGCAGTGCGAAACGATGCGCGCTCCAGCCCATCGAGTTGCAGTGGGTTCCCGGTCCGCAGGATGACGCGGCGATCATCCCAGTGAACGCCCAATATCGAGCGCAAGGTATCGCGAAGACTGGCGTCAACCGCTTCGGCCAGGATCACGATTCGCAGGGTGGCAGCGTCGTGCTTCTTCAGAAAGCGTGATACCCGACCTTTCGTTCTGAGCAACTCGAGCACGATGTAAGGCGTCCGATGATTCCAGCCCAATATGAGTATGTGATCACTAATGCGAAGTTCAGACAGTCCTGCCTCTACTCGATGAATCCAGTCGTTCATCCACTGCGTCAGAATGGCAACCAGCAATCCGAGAAACAGCACGTAACCCAGGATGGTCACCGCCGTTGACACGGAGCGACTCACCGTGCCCTCGTCATCGCCCAGGTAACCGGGATCCGAAAGCCGCAAGAACGCCCACCAAACGGCACTGCTCAATTCTTCAAACTGTGGATCGAGTAACCGGACCACCACACCGGCGATCACCGCCACCGATAAGACAATCAGGACGGCGGCCAGCAGTCGATAGTGAACCCCCCGTAGCAACAGACGTTCGAGGGTAAATCGCAGCCGTTTCATCATGGAACGCACACACCTAAGCTCCGTCTGCAGGCATTATAGAGACCATTCTAATTCGGGGGACAGGTCGCCCAATTTTCCAGCTGCAGAAGCACGACGCTGGGTGGTCGGGAAAACAGGTGAACTGTCCCCGGAATTGTGACGCTGTTCAGGACCTAGGCACGTACATGGAATTCGACATCGCTCCACCTTCAACTTCCGTATCCCTGATACTCGGGGCCATTGCGATTTTGCTGGTCGCACTGGCGGTGCTGTTTGTCTGGCTGGCGATGTCGGCGGCAAAACTCTCGGTGGGCGTGAACTCTGGCAACGTTGAACTGAAGATGCCGTTCTACGGCCGGACGATCCCGTTGTCGCAATTGGAACTCGACAAAGCACAGGTCGCCCGGATCGACAAGAATTCACCGCTGCGCCCCAGGATCCGGACCAACGGTGTTGGCCTGCCCGGCTACGGCGTGGGCTGGTTCAAACTCAAAAACGGTGAGAAGGCACTGCTGGCGTTAACCAGCCGAGAGCAGGTGGTCTATATCCCCACCCGCGACGGCTACTCGCTACTGCTTAGCGTCCGGAGCCCAAACCAGTTTCTGGACCAACTCCGTGCAGCAAGCGACAGCGGTTGAACAACAACAGTGGTAAAACGCTCAAAAACCCCGGCTCGACCCGGGTATATGAGAGGCAAAAGGTGCAAGCGCGAGGGGAGCCGGAGTAAACTGCAATTTGACATAACCTAAAACAAGACCGAGGGCTCCAACCCGGGAGGACCTGTTGATGACCATCCGTCTCCTTATCTATCTGCTCGCCATCTGCGCGCTGTCGAGTTTTGCCGCTGTGGCCGGCGACCCGATCCCGCCCAAGGAAGGTCTCGTGGACGCCTTCCAGGAGCAAAAGCACTTCTCCCCCTACGCCGGGCGCAACTTCCCGACCCAGGTTTTCTGGGGCGACACGCACCTGCACACGGAGCTTTCCATGGACGCCGGCGCCTTCGGCGCGCGCCTGGGTCCGGAGGACGCCTATCGTTTTGCCCGCGGTGAAGAGGTCACCTCGTCCACGGGTCTGCAGGCGAAGCTCTCCAAGCCCCTCGATTTCCTGGTCGTGGCAGACCACTCCGACAACATGGGCTTCTTCCCCGAGCTGCTGGCCGGCAATCCCCAGTTTCTGGCGGACCCGACCGGGCGCCGTTGGTACGACATGATCCAGAAGGGCGGCCAGGACGCGGTGCAGGTGGCCATCGAGGTCATCGTCGCGTTCTCACAGAACAGTTTCCCGCCCGCTCTCGCGTCGTTGCCCGGCACGCAGCCCTACCGGGCCGCGTGGGAGGTGATGATCGACGCAGCGGAGAAATATAACGACCCTGGCGAGTTCACCGCCTTCATCGGCTACGAGTGGACGTCGAACACCGGCGGCAACAACCTGCATCGGGTCGTGATTTACCGCGACGGCGCGAACAAGGCCAGCATGATGGAGCCGTACACGACTCTGAAGCCGCTGGGCAGCGACAATCCGCGGGACCTGTGGAACTGGCTGCAGACCTACGAAGACAAGACGGGCGGCCAGATCATGGCCATTGCGCACAACGGCAACCTGAGCAACGGCATCATGTTCCCGCTGCGCGATTCGTTCACGAACAAGCGCCTGGACCGGGAGTACGCCGAGACGCGAAGCCGCTGGGAGCCCCTGTACGAGGTCACGCAGATCAAAGGTGACGGCGAAACCCACCCACTGCTGTCCCCGGAGGATGAATTTGCCGACTACGAAACCTGGGACAAGGGCAATCTCGATCTCAGCGTACCGAAAGAAGACGACATGCTGCAGTACGAGTATGCGCGCTCCGCGCTGCAAATCGGCCTGCAGCTCGAAGAGGAGCTCGGCGTGAATCCCTACCAGTTCGGCATGATCGGCTCCACCGACAGCCACACTGGACTGGCCACCGCCGAAGAGGAGAATTTCTTCGGCAAGCATTCGGGTACGGAACCGAGCCCGGTGCGTTACAAGCACCCGATGGCCGAAACGCCTAACGGCAAGTACGAGAGCTGGGACATGGTCGCGTCGGGGCTCGCCGCGGTATGGGCGAAAGAAAACACGCGCGAGGCCATCTTCGACGCGATGATGCGGAAAGAAACCTACGCGACGACCGGCCCGCGCATGCTGGTGCGGTTTTTCGGCGGCTGGGATTTCACCGCCGCAGACACCCAGAGCCGCCTGCCGGCCAACGCCGGCTACAGCCGGGGCGTACCGATGGGCGCCACCCTACCGCCCGGGGACAACGGCAACGCACCGAGTTTCCTGGTCGCGGCACTGAAGGACCCGATTTCCGGCAACCTCGATCGCATCCAGGTCGTGAAGGGGTGGATCGACAGCAACGGTAACCAGCAGGAAAAGGTCCACGACGTTGTGTGGTCCGGCGACCGCATCATCGGTGTCGACGGCAAGCTCCGACCCGTGGGCAACACGGTGAACGTGGCGGCAGCAACCTGGACCAACACGATCGGTGCACCGGAACTGATCGGGGTGTGGACTGACCCGGATTTTGACGCGGCGGAGCCGGCGGTCTACTACGCGCGCGTGCTGGAGATTCCGACCCCGCGCTGGACCGCTTACGAGGCCGCGCGCTTCGGTGTCACCTTGCCGGCCAACGTACCGATGGTGACGCAGGAGCGCGCCTACACCTCGCCCATCTGGTACAAGCCGCAGAAGTAGTCGCTGGTGCCGGCACCATCTTATAGTCGGAACAGGAACTCCTGCATGCCGTTGCCCAGCAGCATGGCGCGCTCGGTGGTATAGGCGGGAAGGCAGAGACGCAGGTCTTCTGGCGTGTAACGCGGCGCATCGCGCATTTGTGCGCACGACGATACGTTGACCAGGCTGCCGTCAACGGCCGGCACATAATGGCCGGGCACAACGGGCATCTGGGGCTCGGCGTAATAGATCAGCGCATGCACCAGCGAACCTGGCCGGCAACGCTCCGCAACCTGCGCCATCAGCATGCGCAGCGCTTCACGATTGAGGTAGTTCAGCGTGTCCCAGCACAGCACCAGGTCGACCGGCTCGGAGAGCCGGGCCGGCAACGCGCCCTCGGCCACGTGCTGCAAGGCTTCGCGGTCCAGGTCGCGGTTCAGCAACTCCAGTTCCTGGCCCACTTCCGCAATTTCTACCCGGCATCGGTGCCCGCCGAGCAAGGAGATAACCTGGGGACACACCTTGCCGAGGTCGAGCACAACCCAACGCTGGTTTTCCGGCACGCCTTCGATCAGGCCACGGAACAGGGGCGCATTAAAAGGCTCGGACCCCGCAACCGGGTCGCGTGAAGAGGCCCGGGCAAGCGACCCGATCATGCCGAGCACTCACCAACGGGGGACTTCACCTTCGCTGTCCGGACTAGCTCTTGGCGACCACTGCAGGATCGGCACTGGCGGCTTTTGGACTGGCAATGGGTGTCGGCTGTGACGCGGACTTGCCGTTGGCAGCCTTCGGGTTCGCACTCGGCGCATGTGTCGATTCGCCGAGGGCAGACTTCACGGCCTCCGGATCCATTTCAATGGAACCTTTGAAGCGCGCACCGTCTTCAAGACTCACGCGAGGTGAAATGACGTTGCCCTGCACCCTGGCAGACTTGCGAATGCTGATGTGTTCTGCACCGTAAAGATCGCCCTCGACCGAACCTTCCACGTCGACGGACTTGGCGTACACGTCGGCCCGAATCTTGCCTTCCTGCCCAATCGTCACAGTGTTGTTGTTCAAACGGACCGTGCCGTTCACTTCGCCTTCGATTCGCAGGTCTTCGTCACCCTGGAGGTCACCGTTAATACGAATCGAACGCCCGATGGCGGCGAGACCCTGATTTGCGCTGCTAGATGCCATGACCGGCTCCTTTTTGTCTGAGTTGCTCCAGCCACCCTGCTGGCCGTGTTCTTCCGTGCCCGTGTCGGGCGAATCCTTCTTGCCACGTTCAAACATGACGCTCCCTCCTGGTTGTCGATGCGACGTCTTGTTATCGGCCCCGCCGGGGCGCTTTCTTTGTTCCGCTTTCGGTCTCCGGCCAGCCCGTTTTTTCTAACGATGTTGGGCCGTTAGCGGACATATTACCAAGAGTCGGCATGATTTGGGGATACCCCGCCAACCGGGCTCCCGGCGCCAAAAAATGCCGCTCCGGGAGCCCGCTTCAGGCCAGCCCGGGGGGCCGCGCAAGGCGCTGATTGCGGCACTGGCCCTTGCGGCCAGGGGCCGCCCCTGCGTAAGGTTCAGGCCATGCTCGTTGCCCGCCACATCGCCTTTTGCTGCGTCGCTCTAGCCTTGCTGCTTGGCGGCCTCCCCAGCCTTGGGGCGGCGGCCCATCAAGCCCCGACCCCGTGTCATTCCGATACGGATGCGCCAGGTCTGCACGACGCCGATTGCGCGCTGGGCTGCGAGTCCAACCCGGCGCCTGATTCGCCAACTCTGGATTGGGCCCCCGCCAGCACCCGGCTCGGCGACGACGAAAGCCAGGACCCCATAGCCCTGAGCCCCGCCTACCGGCTGCAGTTTGCGGCGACACCTGTCGCTGTCACTTCCATCGGGCCACGGGCCCCACCCTGTCTTGATGCTGCCACGCCCGTGGCCCGGCACGACATTCTCCGCGATTAACCTGCCGTCCGCCTGACCGGCCCTGCCGGTTCTCCCCAGGTGCTGGGATGCGCCCGGTTATTCATGACGACAGGACTCTCAAAATGATTTCGCGACGCAGATTGCTGCAGGCTGGCCCCGGTGCGGGCGCCCTGCTGGCCGCATCGGGTTTGTTGCCCGCATGGGCACTGACCGGTAACGCGGGCGCACCCCGGCGCGAGTTCGATCTCGCCATCCGTCGGCAGGCACTGAACATCGACGGGCGCGCGGCTCGTACCGTCAGCGTGAACGGCACAGTCCCGGGGCCGCTGCTGCGCATGCGCGAAGGCGACGATGTCGTCCTTCGCGTCCACAACGAACTCGACGAAGACAGTTCCCTGCACTGGCACGGCATCTTGCTGCCGCCGGAGATGGATGGCGTACCTGGCGTCAGTTTCCCGGGCATCCAGCCAGGCGCAACCTTTGAGTATCGCTTCCGCGTCCAACAGAACGGCACGTACTGGTATCACAGCCACTCCGGTTTCCAGGAACAGCTGGGCGTTTATGCGCCGCTGATTGTCGACCCTGCGGGGGTAGAGCCAGTGCCCACGGATCGCGAACTGGTGATCGTACTGTCGGACTGGAGTTTCGAAGACCCCGCGCGCGTCTACGCGAAACTAAAAAAGTACGGGGAGTACTACAACCGCCGTCAGCCCACGCTGGCCGATCTGCGCGACCGCGCCAACCAGTTTGAATGGGAACGCATGCGCATGGCGCGCAGTGACATCGCCGACGTGACCGGTGTCACCTACACCTACCTGTTGAACGGCCATGGGCCCACCGACGGCTGGACCGGCATGTTCCAGCCCGGCGAACGGGTGCGGCTGCGCGTGATCAACGCATCGGCGATGACTTATTTCAATCTGCGTATCCCCGGCCTGCCGATGACGGTGATCCAGGCCGACGGCCAGAATGTGGCCCCGGTGACCGTGGACGAAGTGCAGATTGCGGTGGCCGAGACCCTCGATCTGGTCGTCGAACCCGGTCCGGACCGTGCCTACGCGATCGTGGCCGAAGCCATGGACCGCTCCGGCATGGCGGTCGGGCAGCTGACCCCGTCGCCGGAATTGCGCGCCGCAGTGCCGCCACTGCGCCCGCCGCCGGAACGCACGATGACCGATATGGGCCACGGCGGCATGGATCACTCGCAGCACGCCGGTATGGATCACGCAGCGATGTCACAACGTGCCGC
>Ga0265303_10002185_pt1 | contig 12090 bp, 8 predicted proteins | sample Helome_2_FD_192494 | JGI IMG/M metagenome (GOLD analysis project Ga0265303, IMG submission 192494) | Marine sediment microbial communities from subtidal zone of North Sea - Hel_20160317 (Illumina Assembly) | ecosystem: Environmental > Aquatic > Marine > Subtidal zone > Sediment ...
CTCGGAGGACGTACTCCACCGCGTCGAGCGGTTCGGTGCCGGCCTCGGTCAGCTTGCGTTCCATCGATAGACCGCCCGCTTTCTGCGAAACTTCGGCTCGCCGAGCGCCTTCGATCTCCAAATTGCTAGTCATGCCCCTCGTATCCAATGCCACAACATACCTCCAACCAGACGCAACTCACCATCCAGGAAGAATTCACCCCGAGTCCCCAGGCGATCCACCCACTGTCCACAATCGCCCCACAATAGGTTGCGCTGGCAGCCTCCTAGCCACCACAACCGCTTGGGGCGAGCCTGCGAAGTAGCTCCGCGGGACGGCCCCAGTCAAGCAGAAACGATCAGCCCCATGTGCTTTCTTCTTTTCGATCGTAATATCAAGCAGTTGAGAGTCGCAAACAGGGGTTAATTGAGCGGTTTCGCACCGCGTCATAAAAGAGTCTTGCTTTGATCGCATTAGATGACACCCCATGTATGGCAATACCGAACAGGCTACTAGATATTGGGGTATGCGAAAAATAAACCGCAATATTTGGGGGAAGTGGGTATGTGTTTTCACGACATGGCAGCGTATGGCAGCACCCTCGCTGCGCGCGGAGTCGGCCGCAAGATCGTTCCACAAGTCCGCGTAATGCGAGTCCTTCTGCCCACTGCATGGTGCGGGGGCACCGATCTGCGATAAGAGCGAGTCATGAAGGTGCACCTGATCGACGGAACCTACGAGCTCTTTCGATCCTGGTTCGGGGCCCCTGAGGCGAAATCGCCGACTGGGCAGGAGGTCGGCGCGACACGCGGTTTTCTTCGGTCCATCGCGTCGATGCTCCGCGACGCGGAGGTCACGCACCTGGGCTGCGCGTTCGACCAGACCGTCGAGTCGTTCCGAAATCAGCTCTTCGACGGCTACAAGACCGGGGAGGGACTGGAGCCGGAGCTCTTCGCCCAGTTCCCCCTCGTCGAACGCGCGAGCCGGGCGCTCGGGATCGTGACCTGGCCCATGGTGGATTTCGAAGCGGACGACGCGCTGGCTTCTGCCGCCGCCAAGTTTGGTCAGGCGCACGAGGTCGAACAGGTGGTGATTTGCTCGCCCGACAAAGATCTCTGTCAGTGCGTGCGCTCCAACGAAGTGGTAACGCTCGATCGGCGGCGGGAGATCGTCTTGGATGAAGCCGGCGTCCGCGAGAAGTTCGGCGTGTCGCCCGAGTCGATCCCGGACTATCTGGCGTTGGTCGGCGACGCGGCGGATGGCATCCCTGGCGTTGCGCGCTGGGGCGCGAAGAGCGCCTCGGCAGTTCTCGGCAAGCTCATTCACCTCGAAGACATTCCGGACGGTCACGAGACCTGGGGCGTCAAGGTCCGCGGCGCAGCAACACTCGCACAGAACCTGCGCGAGCACCGCGATGACGCGATGCTCTATCGAACGCTCGCAACCTTGCGCACCGACGTGCCAATCGCGGAGTCCTTGGATGAGCTTCGTTGGACCGGTCCCGATCGTCCGGCACTCGAATCGCTTTGCGAGGAGCTTGGCGAACGAACGCTTCCGGATCGCATCTAATCAGGCGAAGCGATCGTCTACGCGGAGTGCGTCGAGGTACTCTCGCGCGCGCCGAACGTACCCCGCTGCGCTTTTTTCGAGGCCCTGGCCTTTGCTCGGCTCGAGCGTTCGAACCACCTTCCCGGGAGAGCCGAGAACCACCGAATAGTCCGGGATTTCTTGCCCCTGGGTGATCAGCGCGTTGGCCCCAATGGTGCAGTACTTGCCGATTTTCGCATGGTTGAGCACGACCGCGTGGATGCCGATCAGGCTGAAGTCGCCGACCTGACAGCCGTGCACCGTAGCGTGGTGTCCGACGGTGACGCCGCGGCCGAGGACCAGGCGGATGCCCGGGTCGGTGTGGAGGACCGCGGAGTCTTGGACATTGGTCTCTTCGCCTACGATCAGCTCGTCGGAGTCGCCGCGAAGGACGGCGTTGAACCAGACGCTGCACTTGTCTTTCAAGACGACCGAGCCGATCACGTCGGCCGACGGCGCCACATACACCTCGCCCTCGATCTTCACGCGGCGCGGGCCGAGCTGGTAGATCATCAGAGCGCGCTCCCCTTGAACAGAACCGGCGAGTAGAGGTTGATCCCGATCGTGACTTGCCAGGTCTCCTGATTGAGCGCAGAGGCACGCGTGGTAAAACCGTAGAGAGACGGAAAACTGAAGCTCGCAAAGATGTCCATCATCGTGGTGCCGGCTTCGACCGTCCCGCCGATCGATGCGCCAAGCGGGAAGAAGTAAAACGGACCTTGCACTAGACCCGAGGTGACCGTGCGAATCGTTTGACTCAAATCGAAAAAGGTCATGCCGCTCTTGAGCTTCACGAAGACCTGATCGGTCGCGTTGGCGACGAATGTAAACGGAATGTTGAGGGTCCACAGCGATGGCCCACTCGGATTGTTATCCACGGAGAATTGGGCGCCGGTGTCAAACGCGAACCGCTCTTGGGCGACGAAGCGGAGCGGAATGCCGCCGAGGAATCCGAACTCCGTTCGCGATGGAATGCGAAACACCGCGTCGAAACCCATCTTCGCGTGTTCGCGATCGAGCACCTCGAAGCGGGCGTAGAGTGGAATGTCGCCGAACTTCGCTTCGGGCGACATGCTGAAGGTGATCAGCCCTTCGCCTCCAAAACCAAAATTGGGAAACACGCTGATGTCGGGGTACGAGCCCATTCGGTAGCGGGAGAACCCAATCTCGAAATCCTCCGCGAGGCTGATGGAGACACCGAAGTTCATGGTTGAAATCGTCCCGGTCGGCCCGAATGAACCGCCCCCTTGCGTTGCTTCGCTACGGCGTCCGACCACGGTGTCGAAGGTGCCGCGCATCATGCCACGGGGCATCGTCAGACTTCGGTTCGCATATCGAATGTCGTAGAACTCCGACGCCCGGCGCTTGCTGTTCTCGATGACCGGAGCGTCGGTCTCCTCGACCCAGTCCGGATTCGTGGCGGAGCGCTGTTCGTTCTGACTCGGAGGCGCATCGGCCCAGTCCGGATTGGGCTCCGTCCGCCGAGGCTCGGCTGGCTCCGCGGGCCCGGGCTCGGCGGGCTCCTGGGGTGCGGGCTGCGGTTCGACCGGCGCAGCGGGTTTGCTCGGCGACTCGATCGGCTCACCCCAGCCGCTCGACTGGGCAACGGTGACGGTCGGCTGCGCGGACAAGGCAAGGCCGAGAACAGCGAAGAAACGGTAGCTTCGATACACGACCCCGGCCATAAACCAATCGCGCTGCCGTGCCAAGCGCGGAACCCGGGCGACCCTCGAGCCCACATTGCGCGTGACGCGCACCTGCCTATACTCGCGCCCCTCTGGCGATGTAGCTCAGGTGGTTAGAGCGGGCGTTTCATACGCGCTAGGTCGGTGGTTCGAGTCCACCCATCGCCACTAGATTGGGAGAAGCGCCTTCCGCGCGCTCCCTGACCAGGTCACGAATCTGATGAAGCTCGAAAGGCTTCTCGAGGCATGTCAGCTGCGTTTTCTCGACGAATGAACGGGCCTTCTTCGTGAAGGCACCGCCGGTCATGAACACGAATCGCGAGGCGAGATCAGGACGTCGATCCGAAACCTCGCGGAACACGTCCATTCCACTGACGTCCGGCATCATCAAATCGCAGAACACGATGTCGAAGGGACGCTCCGAGCAAAGGCGCGAAATCGCTTCTTTGCCGCTCGAAAACACCTCTACTTCGTGACCTCGAAGCGCGCGCCGGATCGAACGCCCGACCAGGGGCTCGTCGTCGATCACGATGACCGTCGCGCTAGAGCCGACCGTCACCGTCGGTGGCGCCTGCGTCCGCTGTGGAAGATCGGCCCGGGTCGATGGCGGCAGGCGCACGACGAACGTGCTTCCGCGACCGGCGTCACTCCGGGCCTCGATGGTCCCGCCGGCGTCTCGCACGATGTCCCGGCAAATCGACAAGCCCAGACCGGTGCCTTCCGAAACGCCCTTGGTCGTGAAGAACGGCTCGAAGACATGGTTCATGCGCTCCGGCTCGATGCCGGTGCCGTTGTCGGCGACTTCGATCACCGCCCATCCATCTGCGTCGGCATGGGTGCGGACGCTGATCCGATTCTCGAGGACCGTGCGATCCGGCATCGCCTGGGCCGCGTTGATCAACAGATTGAGAAACACTTGCCCGAGCCGGGACTCGTTGACGTCCACCACGGGGGTCTCGCCGAAATCCCGTTCGAGCGTCGCGCGGTGCCGGATTTCGTTCCAAGAGATGTTGATCGAGGATTCGACGACGTTTTGGACGTCGACGTTGCCTCTCTGCTCGTCGTCGACGCGCGAGAAGGTCTTGAGGTCGCGCACGATGTTCTGCATGCGGATCGCCCCGTGGATGGCTTCATCCAGCTGCTGCTTGGCGAGCTCGAGTGACTCTGCTTCGGCCTGCGCGTCGATCTCTTCTCGCGTCAGGCGCAGGTTCGAAAGCACATACATCAATGGGTTGTTGAGCTCGTGGGCGACGCCTGCAGTCAAGGTGCCAATCGACGCCATGCGATCGGCGAACGCGAGCCGCGACTCCATCTCTCGTCGCTCTTGGGCGCGGCGATGGGTGTCCGCGATCGCACGCTCGGCGATCAGGAGTCGGGTTCCGAGGACCTCGGGGTCGATCGGCTTCGAAAGGTAGTCCGACGCGCCGGCGTCGAGGACCGTGTGCAGGTCTTCGGCGCGATTGCGGCCCGTGATGACCAGGATGACGACCTGCTCGCCGCCCGGTCGACTGCGCACGGCTCGACAGAGATCGAGCCCCGACATGCCCGGCAGCGTCCAATCGACCAGCATCAAGTGAAAAGGTTGCCGGAGATGCGCCTCGAGGCCCTCCTCTGCCGTCCCGACCGCCGTCACTTCGTGATCTCGCTCACGAACGAACTCCCTCAGGAGCTTCCGCACGGAGCTCGAGTCGTCCACGACCAGCGTTCTTAGGGCCACACCCGACACTAGCCCTAAAGTCTAGGCGAAGTGGTCGAAAGGTTCCCGATTTCGTGCGGATCTTGACGCGCGCCCGTTCGTAGCTATCTTGGAGCCGGATAACGCGCCGCGTCATCCAAGGGAGGATAGATACATGACTCGCAACGACCAACTTCACCGGAGCAGCGCCCGGGTACAAAGGCACGGGGCGCTCTGGTTCCAGCAGACTCGGGGTGCCGGCGGGACCTTTCTCGCAGAATCGCGGGAGGCGGGTCTCACATTCGTGAAGGACATGGAGGCCGCCGGCAGCAAGCTAGCGAGCACCACGGGCCGCTCCGCGCAGACTTTTCGCAAGTCTTTGCAGAAGGAAGCACTCGATTGGCAGCGCCTGGTTCTCCAAACCAAGGATGCCTACCTAGCCGCGCTCAAGGAGCGTTTCGATCGAGCCGAGCGACAGGCCTTGAGCACCCGCGAGGCGCTGAGGCCGGAGTCGGTGGAGGTGACGGTGCTTGGTTCGGCCAAGGACCTGCTCGCGAAGGCACAGAGCCGGGTCGATGAACGGCTCGAGCAGGCGGCAAAGCCCGCGAAGCGCGCTACGCCGGCAAAGGCGAAGGCCGCAAAGAAGCCTAGGGCCGCCAAGGCTAGGCCCGCGAAGGCCTCGGCCAAGTTGGCCGACGCGCCGCTGCGCAACTACGACCAGCTCGCCGCCAAAGACGTGGTGAACCGAGTCCAAAGGCTCTCGGGGCCGCAAGCCACGGCCGTTTTGGAGTACGAGCGGGCGCGAAAGAGGCGGGCGACGGTCATTCGGGCCGCTCAGCAGCGCCTGAGCGCAGCGAGCTGAGCCCCGACGAAGCATCTCTGTACAGCGGACCGGGCTGCACTACACTCCGGCCGTGGGCGAAACGAAACAGGTCCTCGTTGCCGACGACGAGGACAACCTGCGCCGCATTCTGAGGGCGCAGCTGCAACACGATGGGTATGAAGTCCACTGCGTCTCCGACGGAGAGGCTGTGCTCAAGGCCTTGGGCGAGCATCACATCGATGTGCTGATTACCGATCTGCGCATGCCCAAGCTCGATGGCATGCAAGTGCTGAAGGCGGTCGGAGGGCGCTTCCCAAATGTGCCGGTGATCATGATCACCGCGCATGGGACCGTCGACACGGCCGTGGAGGCACTCAAGCTCGGAGCATTCGACTACGTGACCAAGCCGTTCGATCGGGCGGAGTTTCGGGCGGTCGTCGCCAAGGCGGCGCGTACGCGCGAGCTCTCTCAAAAGCACGTGAGCGGAGACCCAAACGAACGGGGTCGCTACAGGATCATCGGGGAATCCGAACCGATGCGCGACGTGTACGACGTGATCGAGAAGGTCGCAGACACGCCCAGCACCGTTCTGATCACCGGCGAGAGCGGGACGGGAAAGGAGCTAATCGCCCGAGCGCTCCACGAAAACAGCTCGCGCAAGACCAAGCCGTTCGTGAGCGTCAACTGCGCCGCGATCCCGCCGGACTTGCTCGAGAGCGAGCTGTTCGGGTACGAGAGAGGCGCCTTCACGGGCGCGGTGACCAGCAAGCCGGGTCGCTTCGAGCTCGCCCATGGCGGCACCTTGTTTCTGGACGAGATCGGGGAGATTCCGGTCAGCATGCAGGTGAAGCTGCTGCGTGCGCTGCAGGAGCAGCAATTCGAACGCGTTGGCGGAATCAAGACGATCACGGTCGACATCCGGCTCGTTGCAGCGACGAACCGAAACCTGAAGGAGAGCATCGCGGAAGGCGGGTTCCGGGAGGATCTCTACTACCGCCTCAATGTGGTCCACGTGCACCTGCCGCCCCTGCGCGCCCGCCCGAGCGATATTCCCCTGCTGCTCGAACACTTCGTGCGCAAATTCAACGACAAGCTCGACCGTTCGGTGACGGGCTTCGATGACGACGCGAAAAAGCGCCTGCTCGGCTATGCCTGGCCCGGGAACATCCGGGAGCTCGAAAACGTCGTCGAGCGCTGCATGATCTTCGCCGAAGACGGCGAGGTCGGCACGCTGCATCTCCCGCCGGAAATTCGCGAAGCGGAGGGTGCGGTCGGCGCCAGTCTCGTCTCGGAGATCGCGGCGACTCCAGGGACGACCGGGCTCAAGGAAGCGGTTCGGGAAGCGACGCTAAAGCTCGAGCGTGAGTTCATCGGGCGCGCGCTCGATCAAACCGGTGGCAACGTCACCCACACGGCGCGGCTCCTGAAGATTTCGCGCAAGAGCCTTCAGAACAAGATGAAAGAGCTAGGCCTTCGGAACGACTGAATGTTGCTCGCTTGCGGATTCCTCGCGCGGCGCGCAGATCATCGCTTCGAGATCCTCCCGGCTCACCGGCTTCTGCAGAACGGGGTTGGACACGGCCGAGGCAAACTTACGCAAGCGAGGCGTGAACGCGCCACCGCTCATGAATACGATCCGCTCCGCCAGCTCCGGATGATCCTTCTCGATGGCGTCGTAGAGAGATTTTCCGTCTACCTCCGGCATCATCAGGTCACAAATGATCGAGTCGAAGAGCGGGTCTTCGGAGAGGCGCGCAAGGGCTTCGACCCCGCCCAGGACCGTCACGATCTCGTAGCGGCCCTGTAGACGTCTGCGAAGCGCGGAGAGCACCATCGCGTCATCGTCGATGATCAAGACTCGGGACCGCTGGAGGGGGCTCTCGGAAATCGGTCGGCTTTCGCGCCTCGTCTCGATGACAGCGAGCCCGGTCTCGAACGGCAGGACCAACTCGAAGCAGGTCCCGCCGTCGGGAAGCGTCTGGACGTCCAGCCGCCCGCCGTGCTCGTTCGCAATCCGCTGGCAGGCGCTGAGACCGAGACCCATCCCGCCGGAGTGCGCCTTGGTCGTGAAGCCCGGGGTGAAGATCCGATCGCGGTGCTCGTCGCCGATGCCAGTGCCCGTGTCACTCACCGCGACCACGACGTGCTCGTCCACGACGCGCGTCGACACGACGATTCGGTGCTTCTCGTAGGCGCCGCCCTCGATGGCCTCGGCTGCGTTGGTGAGCAGGTTGACGAGCGCTTGGGCGATGCGACCCGGGTATGCGCCGATCATCGGAGTCGGCTCGAAGCGTTTCACGAGGCGCGCACGATAGCGGATCTGGTTGAAGACCATGGCGCAGGCGTCGTCGACGATGCGCGTAACGTCCAGCATTTCGGCCTGACCCTCGTCAGCGCGCGAAAAGGTTCCGAGGCTGCGGGCGATGTCTTGAATTCGGTGCATGCCCTTGTAGCAGTCGGTGAGCATGTCCGCAGCGTCGTCGATCACCTCTTGTAGGTTGGCATCCGCTGCGATTTGCTCGAAAGAGTGCGGCGTAATCGCCTCACGAGTCGCGAGGTCGACCTGAAGCTTTCGAACGAATCGCCGGATGGCTTGATGCGATTCACGAAGGCTTTCGAGGTTTGCAAGGACGAAGGTGAGCGGGTTGTTGACGTCGTGTGCGAGGCCAGCAGCCAGGCGTCCAACCGTGCGAAGGCGATCCTCGGAGACGCGGGGCCCAATCATGGCAGGTGGCGCGCTCGACGAAGCGCCGGGCGGGACAGTCGGGCGGAAGGCGGGCTGCATCTGGATGATGGTCGCGTCGCGCCCGTCCCAAATCGACAGGATCGCCGTCGCGCTCAGTAGGGAAACCGTGCCGTTTGGCTGCTGTATCCGATAGGTGCTTGGCTTGGCCTCATCGGGGATCGGATGCGTGAAGGGTTCGCCGATCAGGTCTTCGTGATTGACCGCGAGCATCGTGCCCGCAGCGGCATTTGCAAAAAGGACGCGGCAAGCCGCATCGACGACCGTGATCCCGTCGCTTGCGCGCGCGAGCAACAAGCGGCGCTGTGTCTCCACGCCGTGAGCCTCCCTAAGCTGCACGAGCAACTTACGGAGCTCATACTCTCGATTGATCGACTGCTGCAGACCTGCGACGTAGGCATCCGGCAGAACCGAATCCGAGTCGTCCTCTTCGGGCACGCTGCAGAGCTCCTCACCGAGCAGCAGGGTGCAGATGCCGCGACCGGTCGCAGGCAGCTCTGATCCCAGGCGGGTATCCCAGCAGACGATTTGAGGCGCGTGGCTCTCGAGCTGCGTAATCGCGTCTTCACGGTTCACCGCCACGCGGCAATCCGCCGTCTCAGGCCAGGCGTGGAGACCCTCACGGACGAGCACGATCCGCTCGGGGTTCGCCGAAGCGATGAGCACCCGGATTTTCCCAGATCCCTCGAAAGCCGATGTGTGGGCCTCGTTTGCCGGCACGTTCCCCCCAAAAGGCGTGGAATCACTCTTGACGCCTTCGTCAAACCATAGCACTGTAATAGGTCAATGGGAACGGTATTCGTCCGGTCTGGGTGATGGTGGATGCTCGATAGAGGCGAGGAAGAACACGAGGTCCGAGAGGTTCTCCTAGTGGAGGACAACCGAATCGACGCGCAGCTCATCCGGAGGCTGCTCCGGCGGGTATCCACGTCGTACTACCGGATCACCCATGTGCGAACCTTGAACGATGCCGTGCTCTCGGCCGACGAGCTCACGCCGGACGTGATCTTGGCGGACCTCAATCTACCGGACTCGAGGGGTACCGACACGGTCGCGAGCCTCCAGACCGCCTACCCCAACATTCCGCTGATCATCGTCAGCGCTTGGGAAGACGAGGCGGTGTCGCTCCGATCGGTCAAGGCAGGCGCGCAGGACTACCTGGTCAAGGGTCACATCGATGGCGCGAACCTCCACCGTGTGATCCGCTACGCGATCGAAAGAAAAAGAACGGAGCTGGAGCTCGTTCGGCTCGCCCAGTTCGACCAGCTCACAGGGCTGCCAAACCGAACCTTGCTACGGGAGCGTGTCAATCACGCATTGGCGCGAGCGATGCGCTCGGGCTCCGGGGTCGCAACGCTCATCCTCGACATGGATCGCTTCAAAGAGATCAACGACATGTTGGGCCACGAGGTTGGCGACAAGCTGTTGATCAAAGCAGCGAAGCGAATTCGCGCGAACGTACGTGACCAGGATACGGTCGCTCGGCTTGGAGGGGACGAGTTTGCCGTCGTACTCGAAGGCGTGAGCGAAGCCAAAGAGGTGCTCCCCGTCATCGAACGAATCGTAGAGAGCCTTCGGGAGGTCACCACCGTCGACGGGCATGAGGTGAACACTTCGACGAGCATCGGAATCGCGATGTACCCAGAAAACGGAAGCAATCTGTCCGAGCTGCTGCGGGCCGCCGACCTTGCGATGTACCAGGCGAAGTCGTCGGGGCGCGCCTGCTACCAGTTTTTTGCCGATGCCATGCAGGAGGAAGCCCAATCGCGACGAGCGCTCGAATGGGCCCTGCGACACGCGGTCGAAGAGCATGAGTTCCAGCTGGTGTATCAGCCGCAGATATGTCTTCGAACGGGAGGCGTGATCGGCGTCGAAGCACTCATCCGATGGATGCACCCGACACGGGGCCTACTGACTCCCTATCACTTCATTGGCGCCCTGGAGGAATTCGGGCTGATCAACGAAGTTGGCGAGTGGGTGCTGCAGACGGCCTGCGAGCAGATGCGACAATGGCAGGCTCTGGAGCTTCAGCCGATGCGGATCGGCGTGAATGTCTCGGCGCAACAGTTCGAGGACCCCTTGCTGATCGACAAGGTGCGGGCCGCGCTCGCGAAAACGGAGCTCGCGCCGGAGTTCTTGGAGCTCGAGCTCACGGAGAGCTGCTTGATGAGTGACCCGGCGCAAGCGGGTGCGCTCCTTCGCGAGATTCGGGACATCGGCGTCCGCATTGCGATCGATGATTTTGGCACGGGATACTCCTCGCTGACCTATCTGAACGAGTTCCCGCTGAACGCGCTGAAGATCGACAAGAGCTTCGTCCAGAGCGTCGAATCGAACGACCGGGGCGGACCTATCTCAAACATGATCATCGGTCTCGGACAAAACCTCGGCCTCGAGGTGATCGCGGAGGGCGTCGAAACCCCTGCTCAGCTCGCATACATGCAAGAGCACGGCTGCGACATCGCACAGGGCTACCTCTATTCGCACCCGGAATCACCAGAAGACCTGACGCCTTGGCTCATGGCCAACCAACGCACGTCGGGAACCTACATGCGCTCGATCTCCATGAAGATGCTCGGTGACGGGGCGAAGAGCTGAGCCTTGGCCTTCCTGTGCTAGCGTAGCGACATGGTGGCCGCGACGATTCTCGTCGTCGACGACGAACGGAACATTCTAACGTCGATTTCTCGTGCGCTCGCCCTCGAAGGCTACGAAGTCGAGGTGGCTGGGAGCGCGGAGATCGCACTTCAAAAGCTCGCGAAGCAGAGCTTCGATGCGATTCTGCTCGACGTGCAGCTTCCGGGGATCGACGGGATCACGATGCTCGACGAGCTGCGCACGCGGGAGATCTCGGCTCCGGTGATCATGATGAGTGGACACGCGACCATCGAGGTCGCGATGGAAGCGACACGACGGGGGGCCGACGATTTCATCGAAAAGCCGATCGGTAGCGACCGCCTCGTCCTTTCGCTCAAACGAAGCCTCGAGCTCAGGGAGCTTCAACAGGAAAACCGGGAGCTGAGGCGACGGTATGGACCGGGCGAATCCTTGCTCGGGCGGAGCGCAGCCATGGCCAGGCTCCGAGAGCAGATCGAGTTGACCGCGCGCTCGAGCGCACCGGTCCTGATTCTGGGTGAGCGGGGTACGGGCAAAGAGCTGGTGGCCGCGGCGATTCACAGCGGCTCGATGCGAGCGGGCGGTCCGTTCGAAAAGCTCAACTGTGCGGCCGTGCCTGAGGGTTTGATCGAGAGCGAGCTCTTCGGGCACGAAGCAGGTTCATTCACCGGAGCCACGAGACGGAGGCACGGCAAGTTCGAGCGCGCACACGGGGGAACCCTGTTCCTCGACGAGGTGGGCGACATGCCGCCGCAAATGCAGGCAAAGCTGCTGCGCGTGCTGCAAGAAGGTGAGGTCGAGCGGGTTGGCGCCGGCTCGATCGTGAAGGTCGACGTGCGAGTCGTCGCTGCGACCAACAAGTCGCTCGAAGAGGAAATCGACGCGGGCAGATTTCGTGCGGACCTCTTCGACCGGCTCAACGTCGTGCCCTTGAGGGTGCCCGCACTGGCGGAGCGGTCCGACGATATTCCGCTTCTCGCG
>Ga0265303_10002187_pt1 | contig 12089 bp, 6 predicted proteins | sample Helome_2_FD_192494 | JGI IMG/M metagenome (GOLD analysis project Ga0265303, IMG submission 192494) | Marine sediment microbial communities from subtidal zone of North Sea - Hel_20160317 (Illumina Assembly) | ecosystem: Environmental > Aquatic > Marine > Subtidal zone > Sediment ...
GCCGGTGCGCACCTGCTATTCATGCTTGATAAGAATGTGCGCGAGGAACTATCGCTCGATTCAGCGGGACTTTCGTTCTCCCAACAGAACATGAATACCACGGCACTGGCTGAAGATGGCAACCACCTGATCATGACCAGTGATGCATTGCAGGGCGGAAGCATCAGCGAAAAAGACCGGTTGGCCATGACGGAGTACCGGCGCTTTATGAACCGCTTTGCCGGTGTTATCAACCGGCTGAATAACCGTATACCACCCAGGTTGGGAACCAGGGACCGAAGCGACTGGATAAGCCTGGCAAAAATGGCCCTGAATATCCGCTTGCTGGGCAAGAATGATATGCGTGAGTTCCTGCGTATCGCAGGTATCAATATTTACGATGTGCTACAGGAGAACTTCGAAAACCCCTTGCTCAAGGGCGCTTTAAGCATGGATGGCGTTTTGGGTACAAACCTGGGCCCGCGCTCAAACAACAGTGTGTTCTGTGCGCTACACCGCCTTAGCGGTCTGCAGGGCATGGCCCTGCCAAAGGGCGGTATGGGAACCCTCAGCAACATACTGGCGCAGGTGGCGGGTAAACAGGGTGCCCTTATCAGGACATCAGCAACCGTCTCACGTATCCTGATGGATGGTGATCATGTCTCGGGTATCGAACTGCAAGGCGGTGAGAAAATCGCTGCCGGCACGGTGATATCAAACGCCGACCCCAAAACCACTTTCCTCGGTTTATTGGGTGCCCGCAACCTGGAAGCCGGCTTTGTCAGCAGGGTCGGGAACATCCGTATGCGTGGTAATGCAGCCAAGTTACACCTTGCGCTGGACAGCGCACCGGAGTTCAAGGGGTTAAACCAGAATCAACTTGGCGACCGTTTGCTGATCGCCCCGGACATGGATTACGTGGAACGCGCGTTTAACCAGTCAAAATATGGCGAATACTCGGTCAAACCTGTGGCGGAAATTGTGATCCCGAGCCTGCACGACAGCAGTCTTGCACCACCGGGAAAACATGTACTCTCTGCAGTGGTGCAATATGCGCCATATGACCTGAAAGCGGGCTGGTCAGAGAAGAAAGCCGCCTTTACAGACGAGCTTATTGATTTACTGGCAGCTTATGCACCGGGGATCCGCTCGAAGATTCTCCACAAGGAACTGTTAACACCCGTGGATATCGAATCTGAGTTTCGCATCACTGGCGGTCACTGGCACCATGGTGAACTGTCCATTGACCAATTCCTGATGCTACGACCCGTACCTCATTCCGCACAGTATGCAAGCCCGGTCAACGGTCTCTTCCTGTGTGGTGCGGGAAGTCACCCCGGCGGCGGTGTGATGGGCAGCGCCGGTCGAAATGCTGCACGTGCAGTACTGGGTGCAAAAATCATAGAGGACCGGCAATCATGAGCGTGGTCAACAGGAAAGACAAAGTGCAGGCGATTGATTTTTCAAGCAAGGCGCATTACCTGACCAAGGTTTTTCGAAGCCCGTTTTATTCGCGCCAGGAACCCCTGAATCACCTGAAAGAATGGGGGCGCTGGGCGGACTACCTGTCGCCGCGCGCTTACACCTGTTCTGCCATGGAATATTTTGCCTGCCGCAATGCCTGCACGGTATTTGACCTGACCCCCATGAGCAAGTACCGCATCAGCGGGAAGGATGCCCTGCCCTACCTGAATCGCCTGGTTACACGCGAGGTCAGCAAGATTAAACCAAACCGGGTTGGCTATTGCATCTGGTGTACAGATGAAGGTCAGGCGATTGATGATGGCACCATATTCCACCTGGATGAAGACAGTTACAGGCTGTGCTCACAGGAGCGCCACCTGGACTGGTTATTGACCAACACGATTGGTTTTGATGTCCTGGTGACAGATGAAACCCACGAGGTCGCTGCACTCGCGTTACAGGGCCCCACAAGCTGCGCGACACTCAGGAAAATGGGGCTTGAGGGTATCGAAAACATGAAGATGTTCGATATCATGCAATTCGCTTTTGAAGGCTCACAACTCACCGTATCGCGTACCGGTTTTACCGGTGACCTGGGCTATGAACTGTGGATAGACCCGCGACATGCGGAGGTATTGTGGGACCGGTTATTTGAAGCCGGTCAGCTGCATGGTATCCAGGCAATGGGTGACGAGGCCTTACAGATGCTCCGGGTTGAAGCCGGCTTTATTCAATGTCACCACGACTTCATGCCTGCACATGCAACCGTGCGTAACGGTCATACCCGTTCACCATTTGAACTGGGGCTTGGCTGGCTGGTTGATTTCAACAAACCCGTTTTTAACGGACGTAAGGCACTGCTGGCACAAAAGAAAAACGGCCACCGTTATCAGCTCGTCAAACTTGATATTGATGGCAACAAACCAGCTTGCGATTCGTATGTATTTACAAAAAACAAAAAACAGATCGGCACGGTGACCTCTGCAACCTGGTCACCCTCGGCCAAAGCGAGTATTGCATTGGCTACACTGGAAACACCACATGGCAAGCCCGGTGAAGAACTCCTGGTGGAGATTTACTACCAGAAGGAACTGAAATGGAGTCGTGTGATGGCCAGGGCACGGGTAGTAAAGAACGTGTTTTACGACCCACCCCGTAAGCGTCTGACACCACCTGCAGATTTCTGATTCAGCAGGTCTTTGTTCAGTCACAATGCACGGTTGTTTTTGACAACTGGCCTGAAATCTCCTGAACCATCGCGGGCAACAGATAGCCGGGTAAACGGGTACGCAAACGTTGATAGATCCGACAGCTTTCCTCTTTTGACAGGTCAAAGTGCGCGGCACCGTGCACCCTGTCCAGACGGTGCAGATAATAAGGTGTTATGTGGCTTGCAAATAACTTATTTGATAACCCGGCCAGCGTTTGCGAACTGTCATTGACACCCTTTAGCAAAACAGACTGATTAAAAAGCCTGTAACCCTGGCGCGCTAACATTTGAAATGCCGCCTGGTTGTGAGCGGATATTTCATTGGGGTGATTGATATGTGTAACAAATACAAGCTGCCCGTCAAACCGCTCTAAGGCCCTGATCAGCGATTCATTAATTCGCTCCGGCAAAACCGACAGAAGACGGCTGTGGATGCGCAACACGCGGATATGCGGGACTCTGTTAAGCATGCTGATCAGTTTTTCAAGTTTCTGGTCGCTCACCATCAGCGGGTCACCACCGGAAAGAATCACTTCACTGACGTCCGGATTGTCAAACAGGTAAGCCATGACCTGACCGTTCATGTCGAAGTCGACACTGGCCTCGCGGTAGGGAAAATGACGCCGAAAGCAATAACGGCAGTGGATCGCACAAGCTCCCGTCAGCGTCAGCAGCACCCGTCCGTGATATTTGTGGATTAAGCCCGGAACAGGCATGGCCTGCTGGTCACCAACAGCATCCCCGGTGTAACCATCGACATAGCGAAATTCACGTGCGTCCGGCAAAACCTGCAGCAACAACGGGTCCGAGGCGTTTCCTTTTTCTATCAATGACGCAAAATACCGTGTCACCCTGAGCGCAAAATCATGCCTGCCCTTGAAGCCGGTTTGAGACGCGTCAATTTCGCAAAAATCCAGCAACTCACCGAGATCTCGGAATGACTCGGAAACAACAAGCTTCCAGTTCCGGTTTCGGGGAGAAATTGCAGCCTGGCTGCTTGTCACTTCTTACTGGCCTGCTTGCGTTTTGACACCAGTCTCTTGTCCGCTTCTTCGCTATAGGCTGTTGCTGCTGCCAACAGAACATCCGGATGTAAACGCACTTTGTAATCCGGGTTTATGTAGGCGAAATTAATAACACCATCTGTACCGATAATATAGGTAGCGGGTGCCGGCAGAACGTGGTGGTTTTCACCCGAGGCTTTTTCCAGGTCGATATCGTAGCTTAAGTAACGCTCGTTCAGTTCATCATCGACCCGGAATGCCAGGCCAAAGGCCCGCGTGGCACTCAGAGCAGAATCGGAATAGACGGTGTAGCCGATATCCGGGTCATCCAGGCTTTCCAGTAAAAGCTCCGGTTTATCAATGCTGATAAACCAGATATCAAAACCCATTTCCTTCAGTTGCTTCTCCGCCAGCCGTAACTCGGATAAATGCAAATTGCAGTAAGGACACCAACCGCCACGGAAAAACGTCAGGACGATGGGGTTTGTCTGCACACCCGAGGTAAAAATGAATGGTTGATTTTCAACATCCCGCAATGTGAAGTCCGGTGCCTCCATTCCAATCAGAAGTGGCTGAACCTCCCCGGCACTGGAATGGATGTCTGTACGATTATTTGCCGCCATGCTCACAACTGACAAGCCCATAAGGAGAATTATTAATAGTCCATATCCTGGTTTATGCATTGTTATTTCCTGTTTTTGGGTCGCTCAATAAGACCTTGGTCTTTGCCATTCTATTGCAAAATGCAGGGTTCACTGAAAAAACATTCAAATCTGCAAGCCGGGCATGATGCAACTCGAAATCAATTCCACTCCTCACCGGGCCGGCATTAATAAAAACTTCTTGATACAAGTCAAGACACAAAGATTCGTATAAAATACAATCTCATTTTGGATATCAACAATTCTGGAGCCGAATCAAATGAAATTTAGAGTAAGAACAGCACTTTTAATAGGCACAGCCCTGAGTATGGGATTTGCGGGTACAGCAGTGGCTTTTGAGCCGGGTGACTGGCTGGTTCGGGTTGGCGCATCCTATGTCAGTCCAACGTCAAACAATCACGAAATAGTCTCTGTTGAATCTGCCACCAGTGCTACGTTCAACCTCAGCTACATGATGACGGATGTCTGGGCATTGGAAGTACTTGCTGCCTGGCCTTTCAAACATGACCTTGAATTACAGAATGGCGACAAGATTGGCAGCACCAAACATTTACCACCTACGGTGAGCTTACAATATCATTTCATGTCAACGGAAAAGTTTCAGCCCTACATTGGTGTGGGCATTAACTTCACCCATTTTTCCAGCGAAAAAACGACTGGCGCACTCGAAGGCGTAAAACTGAACCTGGGTGATAGTTGGGGCTTAGCCGGTCAGGCAGGTTTTGATGTTCTCTTTGATGACGACTGGTTCTTTAATTTCGATATTCGATATATCGATATCGATACCAAGGCAAGGCTGGATGACATCAGCATTGGCACAGTAGAGATTGACCCCTGGATATTCGGCGGTCACATCGGTTACAGATTCTAGATTTTACTTCTCCACATTAAGGGGCCGTCAAGGCCCCTCTTTTTTATGCCCCGGAGAAACCTTCGGGGCAACGGAGGGCACAAGCGATCCGTTTTCTAGTTCGAGAAACTCTTTTCGATACTATGACAAAGACCGCAGGAAACAATCTCACCGGCAGCGAGGGTTGCCCGAACCACACCTTCAGCGTCTCTCAATACGCGGTCAACCGGGACCCGTGACAGACGGGTACCACGGTGGTCGGCACCATGGCAGGCGGCGCACTGGTCTTCACCATTATTCCAGACAAAATCCTCATGGTAGAAGTCACCCCTGCTCTTGATCCAGTTGGGCTCATTGACCGGGTGCATACCATGTGGCCCTTCGAGGGTGCCATTCGGGAAGCTGTTGGGATCGTGACAGACCGTGCACTCCTTGATGGTTCCCGCGTGACCCTGTAACTGGATGGCAGTGACATTGTCGTTGGCATCCGGGTCCCGGTTGGGCCAGATGGCATGAGGACTGCCATGACAGGCTTCGCACGCGAGACCCGCGTGGTTATCGAGACTATTGCGGTACAGGGTATCGGGATTCTCCGCAAACCGGGAGTCGGCCAATTCGATAGGTGTGGCTGCGGGATCGTCTGGATCATATGCCAGGGCAGCAACCGGGTCGTCACCGAAACCACTATGGCAAGCGCTACACTTGGGCTCATCTGCCCAGGGTTCACGGGCAACGCCTGTGGTCAGCAGTGGAAATTCACCACCCATCGCCAACATGTCGCCATGGCAGTCATCGCATTTTTGACCGGCGGTATACATGGCGCCCCGGAAACACTGGGTAATCTTCCCGGGGTGGCAATTGAAGCAGTTCTGTTCCATTGGAATGCCCTCACCCGTCGGGATCAGCGGTGCTTCGCTTCCCGTCATATTAGGTGGATCAATCAGCACAGGTTCACCAGCGCTGTCCCTGATCAACTCACCTGAATCATTAAGCTGCAAACGCCCATGAAAGCCGTGCATAACAGCGGACATATTACTAATCCCGGAGATACCACCCGGCCCGCCCACTTCCGCCAAAGCATTGGAGCGATGGCAGGAAGCGCACAGGACCGGTTGGTTGACGGCGACAAAGTTTGTCCCGTGTTGGAAATCATGCAATACGAGTATGTTGTGCTTGGCTGCGGCCTCTGCATCAACGCGGTCGCCGCTGGCTGCCGGTACAAATAGCGGACCATTCGCACGGATTGACGGGTCTGCGCCCACTTCCCCCTGCGCATGGCAATCACGGCAATCGACTTCTGTGGATACCGGCACCACGGCATCTGTTGTCGCCAGTACCTGGCCACTTCCAATTTCCACCGCCTGAACACGCATTAGCGGATATGAGTTAAAGCGACCCGCATCATCAATGGAAGTCTGGGGTATACCCTGTGCGGTGAACCAGTATTTCGATTCATCAAACCCGCTGAATACCTGTGGATCATTGCTGTAGTACGGATCATCGATACCCGGCATATAGCGACCATGGGCATTACCGGTTTCGTAATTGGCGACGGTCTGCAGGCCTTCGTCAGGCACAGGGTGCAGACCGGGGAATAAAATCTCCACGATGCTATTGATACCATCGAAGTCATCCCAGAAATCGGTCTTGCGTACGATCGCTGAATCAGCAAGTGAACCGACCGGATAATTCTGACTGGTCGAGTTGATAGAACCGGCGCCAACCGGGTCGTTCGCACTCGAGGCCGCTGAGTACTGTAAGGAAACCATGGTGTCATTCAATATCAGCGGGCGATTGCTACCTCTGCTACCTTTGCGTATCACCTGGGCGTTAATGGTATTGAACGGTGGCAGGATACTGAATGGATAGGAGCCAAGATCCGCGCAATGCATACCCAGGTCATTGAATGCCAGTACCACATTTTCGCCATCACCGGCTTCCGTGCTGCCCGGTGCAGGCTCTTCGGATACCTTTGGCGGCAGTCCGTCAGGCGGTGAACCAACCTCGACCGAGCGCTGTGCAGTACAACGTGCGCCTGCCGCATCTGTGGCTATGAATTCAGCTACGAACAAACCATTTGCAACATCAAACGTAATGGCTCCCGCATCCGCTGTAGTCGGTCGTGTATCTGCACCACCTCCAAAATCCCATTCGTATGACGTTGAGTAAAAGTGAATCCGGTCTTGAGGTTTTCATATTCGAAAGTCCTTTTTCTAATATCTTGTTATACGTCTATAGAAAATAAACGGTATCAATGAACACCGTCAATTAGATTTTCTTAATATATAAATGAACGGAAGGTAACTAGACCGTTAAAACTCTCTGACCGGCCTTGTGCGGACCGGGTCATACAGAAAAATCGCTCTGAAAGCCTGACAGCCGGGACCGTGACTTTTGGACCACTGACTTTTGGCCCATGTATAACAAGGCCGTTCGTGTTCTCATATACCCGTCCCTGAAGGACTGGTCATTCAGCAGGGAATCAAAAAAAATTAAATGTAACCATTGTTACGAAAAGTTCGTCATAACAGTTATTAATATTGCAATAGAGGGCTGGTGTTTTTTAAAGGCAAGTACGTGCCGTTAAAGAAAGCATCCGTCCATTTTTATGTGGGTAAAGAAAAAAGTTTCAACGAACTGAAACATCAATTGCGAGGTTTACCGTGAAAAAGTTACTGAAGATCATTTCTCCCATACTGATACTGGTAGTGAGCATTGGAATTGTTCAGGCACTTAGCGCCGCAAAACCCGAACCGGAGAAAAAGGAAGAGGAGCAGAGACTGGTTTCGCTCTATGTGGATGAAGTGACCTCGGACACGGTCACCATTTCAGTTCAGACCCAGGGGGAAGTTCGCCCAAAAACTGAAATTGACCTGATCCCGCAGGTTTCCGGTCGTATCGTTGGTATTTCCGGATCCTTTGCAGAAGGTGCCGAATTTGATCCTGGCGAAACCCTGATCAAAATTGATGACACCAATTACAAACTTGCCGTTGTCCGGGCGCAGGCCCGCGTCGCGGAGGCCGAGGTTGCCGTTCAACGTGAGCTCGCAAATGCCAAGATTAAAAAAGAACACTGGCTTGATAAACGAAATGCCGGTGAGCCGACACCTTATGCTTTGAACAAGCCGCAGGTCATGGAAGCAGAAGCCAAGCTGCTTTCTGCTGAATCTGATCTCAAAGAGGCACGGTTAAATGTGGCCCGCACGGAAATCAACGTACCGTTCATGGGCCGCGTGCGTGAAAAAAGTGTTGGTATTGGGCAGTATGTCACCGCCGGCACAAAGCTGGGCCGGGTTTTTTCCACGGATACCGTTGAAATCCGTTTACCCCTGACCGACTCGCAACTGGCCGAACTGAACCTGCCGATGGGTTTCATGGCCGATGCATTCAATGCACCAGTTGTGCAATTCAGCGCCCGTGTGGGTAACAAGGAACATGTCTGGACCGGTCACATTGTCCGCACCCATGCCTCTGTTGATCAGCAAACACGTCTTATATATGCCATAGCAGAGGTTGAGGACCCCTACGGACTGGGTGCCGATAACGGCGCGCCGATCGCTGTTGGCATGTTTGTTCATGCAGATATCGCAGGTGTGAACAGCCAGTCTGCAATGGTACTTCCCCGCCTGGCCTTACGTAACGCAAACAAGGTCTACGTGATTAATGATGAAAACCGGCTTGAGATCCGGACCGTCGAAGTGCTTTCCACGTCGGAAGACATCGTACTGGTCATCAATGGTGTTGAAGTGGGCGATAAAGTCGTGACATCGACGATTCCTGCAGCGGTTGATGGCATGGAAGTACGCGCTATCACCCGTGAACAATCAAGCTAACCAGTAAGTAAAGAGGGAGCAGGACATGAATGGTTTGATAGCCTGGTGGGCGCGTAACTCCGTAGCCGCAAACCTGGTCATGATCGGTATCTTTGTTGCCGGCACGATTGGTTTTTCCCAAATGGAACGCGAGATGGATCCGCAGGTGCGCTTCCCCGGTCTGCAGATCGAAGTTTCCTGGCCGGGTGCTGCTCCGCAGGAAGTTGAAGAGCAAATCGTTGCCCGTATTGAGGAGTCTGTACAGGATCTCGACTCGATAGAATGGGTTCGCTCTACTTCATCGGAAGGTTACGGTGGTGTTTATATTCTTGCTGAACAGCAGGTAGATTTCACCCAGTTCATGAACGATGTGAAAATCCGCGTCGACTCCATTTCATCATTCCCCCGTGATATCGAACCACCCAAGGTTCAACAATGGGTAAACCGTAATGAATTTATGCGTGTCGCCTTGCACGGCGATTTAAGCGAACGTGAGTTGAAACGCCTGGCTGAAACCCTGCGCCGTGAAGCCGCGCAACTGACGGCAGTAACCGTTGTTCAATTATTTGGCACACGCCAGGAAGAAGTTTCTATCGAGGTCAGTGAAGAGGCCTTGAGACGGTATAACATGAGCTTCACGGAAGTCGCCAACGCAATCCGCAATACCTCTATCAACCAGTCCGCAGGCCAGGTACGCACTGAAGTGGGAGCCTACCAACTAAAGGTCCGCAGTCAGGCCGATACTGAAACAGAATTCAGCGATATCATCATTCGGGAAACAGCGGATGGCGGTATTATCCGTGTTGGCGACGTAGCCACCGTGCTGGACGGTTTCGAAGACAACCCCATACTGGCAACCCTTAACGGTGAGCCAGCTGTACTGATTCAGATCATGTCTACCGAAGTCATGGACATCGTTACCGCCTCTGCTTCGGTTCGTGAATGGATTGACAAAAGGCAAGAATCCCTGCCGGAAGGCGTCTCACTGACCCTGTGGACCGATAACGCGGTCGATTTCAAAAGCCGGATGAAGACCATTGGCAGTTCAGCCGCGATGGGGCTGGTGCTGGTCATGATTGTTTTGCTGTTGACCCTGCGGCCCATCGTGGCATTCTGGGTGGCAGTAGGCATAGCCACCGCCTACGCAGGTGCCTTCGTACTGTTGGGACCAATAGGCATATCCCTGAATATGCTCTCCACTTTCGCTTTCCTGTTGGTGCTGGGTATCGTTGTTGATGATGCCATCGTGGTAGGTGAAGGCATACATAGTGAAGCCAACCGCATAGGTGGTGGTGTCAATGCTTCCATTGCCGGAGCGCAACTGGTCGCAAAACCGGTCGTGTTCGGTGTAATTACAACAATTCTGGCTTTTCTTCCATGGCTTTTTGTCAGTGGCTCCACATCTGAGTTCACACGGCACATCACATGGGTGGTCATCCTTGCCCTGGGCTTCTCATTGGTTGAATCCCTGTTGATCCTGCCATCGCATCTGTCCAGTATGAAACCACGCCAAAACCCCAAGGGCTTTGGCAAGTTTCAAAAACGGATTGCCGATAGCATTCTCGATTTCTCGCAAAATCACTATCGCAGGATTGCAAGCTGGACATTGAATCACCGTTACCTGACAACCAGTATTTTTCTTGGTTTACTTGTCATTGGGTTTGGTCTGTTTGGTACGGGTTGGGTCAAGAAGAGTTTCATGCCGGATATCGAATCCGATGAAATCATAGTCAATGTCGTTATGCCGGAAGGTGCACCCTATAGTCGTGCTCTCGAGATCCTGGCCCAGCTTCAGGCAGCGGAACAGGCTTTGGTGGAAGAAGTCAACCAACGCACCGATGGCCAGGGTGTCCTGATCGAAAACTGGTACACGCGTTCACGGCGCGATAGCGTGTTGGCCATCGTAAAACTGGCTCCGCCGGAAGTTCGTGACATGAGCGCCAAGGATGCCTCGATCAGGTTACGTGAACTGATGGGCGATGTACCCGATGCACGCGAAGTATCTGTCCAGTACACACAGGGTAATAACGACCCGGATTTTGAGCTGTCCATACGACACCCGGATCTGGATGTCTTGCGTGCTGCCACCGCCGACGTTGAAAGCCAATTGCGGACGTATGAAACCATTTATGATGTTCGCAACAATCTTGAGGGAGCGTCCGAGGAAATCCGGCTGACCATGAAACCGGGCACGACCAAGCTGGGTCTGACCCTCGCTGACGTTAACCGCCAGGTTCGCCAGGCATACTTTGGTGAAGAGGTTCAACGCCTGCCCCGTAATGGCCAGGATGTACGTGTAAAAGTTCGTTATCCGCTGGAATCCAGGCAAAACATCGAGAGCCTGAAGAACTTTCGCGTACGCACCAGCGACGGACGAGAGTTACCGTTACTCGCCGTTGCTGATCTCGAATACGCACCGGGCATTAACCGCATCCAGCGTTGGAATGGTAATCGTGCCGCACGTATCAGTGCCGACCTGAAAGAACAGGTACGCGACGACATCATGAAAGACCTGGAAGAGAATTTTTTCCCCGAATGGGAAAAACGTTATCCGGGTATCATTCGCGGCGCCGTGGGACAGGCAGAAGGTGAGCAACGGTTCATCAAGGAGGTCATGGGGCTGTACCTGATTGCATTTTTTGCCATGTATACCATGCTTGCGGTCGCTTTCAGAAGTTACGGGCAACCAATACTGATACTGATCGCAATGCCATACGCTTTTGTCGGGGCCATATTTGGTCATGCAGTGATGGGTCTGACCATGGCGATTTTCAGCTACTTCGGTATCGCGGCGGCGGCGGGTGTCGTGGTGAATGACAACCTGGTTTTAATGGATTACTGCAACCGACTCAGGGACAAGGGCCTGACAGCCAGGGAAGCGATCATCGAGGCGGGTGTAGTTCGATTCAGGCCTATCCTGCTGACCTCTGTAACGACCATTGTGGGTCTGTCACCCATGATGATGGAGCGCTCCATCCAGGCGGCGTTCCTCATACCCATCGTCGTTTCATTGGCCTTTGGTGTGTTCTTCGCCTTCTTTGTGACCTTGCTGATGGTTCCGTCCCTGTACGGCATCGGTCTGGACATCAACGATTTCTTTGCCCGCAT
>Ga0265303_10002188_pt1 | contig 12088 bp, 11 predicted proteins | sample Helome_2_FD_192494 | JGI IMG/M metagenome (GOLD analysis project Ga0265303, IMG submission 192494) | Marine sediment microbial communities from subtidal zone of North Sea - Hel_20160317 (Illumina Assembly) | ecosystem: Environmental > Aquatic > Marine > Subtidal zone > Sediment ...
TGAACTGAGCAATTCTTCATAGCTGATAATAGCTGGGTCATAAACCACGAGTACGACCTCAGCATGTCCGGTATCTCCGCCGCACACCTCTCTGTAGGTAGGGTGCACCAGGCTCCCGCCTGCGTAGCCGACCGCCGTCGTGTAGACTCCCTCGAGCTCCCAAAAGCGCTTTTCAACACCCCAGAAGCAACCCATGCCGAAAACGGCCGTTTCAAGTCCGGCCGGAAACGGCGGTCTCAGCTCCGTACCATTGACAAAATGGCTGTCCGGAACCGGCATTGGAGTTCGTCGTTCCTGAAATTTCTGGTCAATCGCATGCATTATGATTCTCCGGCGGCAGACACCGCATCATCGGCATCACGCTCTTCCGATGCTGCAAAATCCAATGACGCGGAGTTGATGCAGTATCGATTCCCACTTGGCTGCGGTCCATCGGGGAAGACATGCCCGAGATGTGCATCGCAATTGGCGCACAACACTTCCTCGCGACGCATCCCGTGACTCTCGTCCAGCTGCGTGCGCACCCTGTCTCCCGCCAGCGGTACCCAAAAACTCGGCCATCCGGATCCGGAGTCGTACTTCGTGTCGGAACGAAACAGTGGGTTCGAACACACGACACAGGAGTACGTGCCATCGTCCTTGCAATCGACATATTCGCCCGAGAAGGCGGGTTCGGTGCCCTTCTCCTGTGTAATACGATACTGCTCTGACGTGAGACGCGATCGCAGGTCCTCACGATTGAATTTTTCCTTGGTCGTAGTCATTTCTGGTACTCCTTGATGACGGTCTGCCGTCAGTCGTGTTACCGCTCCTCCATGTTCAAGGTCGGATAGGCCTCTGTATACACCCAGTCGTTCGACTTGGCCGGTACATGACAACCCAGGCAGTCGACCTTGTAGTCAGAAGCGACGTTCGTCCCTCTATCGTCGGGCTTGTATAGCGCCCAACCCCAACCATCGCCCCAGACAGGATTGTCCGCGAAGCGTCCTCGCTCGTCTTTGATCATCACGAACCATTGCTTGAGTCCGTCGGTCGCGTAGCTGACGTTCGAGCCAGTCGTGTAGGTACCTGCCTCAGAGGCTCGTAACTCCTTGACGATTGTGGCACCGTCAGGGAACTTGCCGGTCTTGCGATACACGTCAACACTATCCTTTTCGGTGTACACATCGTGGAAGCCGCTTGCGCCGCCTTCAGGCACAAACCAGGACCCAAGATGCACCATGGAGGAACGAAACCCGTCCGGGAAACTGATATTTCCCTGTTCATCCACGTACGGTGAAAAACCTTGATCTGCCGCTATTGCCGAAATGGCAGATAGCGACAGTGCAGCGATGATCACCGACGCGGCGCCAATACCAACTAGTCGGAACTGGCGCATGATTACTTCTCCTCGGACAGGTCAGATCGTTTGCCGCCTGTCCCTTCTTCGCCCGCTGCTTTTCCTGCACGCAGCACCGGGTAGTACTGAGTGAAAACCCAGTCATCGGCCGCGGCGCCGGCGTGACAGCCGTTGCACGACGCTGCCGGAAATGCCTTGGCCTCTATCGCCAGCGTCTTGTGGTCTGGTGTCGAGAAGCTGTAGTAAGCCCAGTTGCCGGGCTCGTCCGGAAAGTGCTTCTTGCTCTTGATCGTAGCTTCCAGACCAATAAAGTCTCCCTGGAAATAGCCATTGCCACTTACAGCGGCTTTGGCACCGACACTGACCAGCTCTTTCATGAGAATGGTGCCTTCACGAAACTCTCCGGTCTTTTTCCAGTGTGCCCAGCTCTCCGGATCAATATAGACGTTGTGGTGCTCGGGAAATGCGGCTTTGCCGTCATTCATGTCGTTCGGTGTCACGGGCGTGCCTACGTACACCCACTCGCGAAACCCGGTCGGGCGTTGTAACTGGCCATCTTCGATCGTGAAGTACTCCTCAGCTACGGCGCTCGCTGCGACGACTGTTAGAATCAGCCCCAGTGTCGTTCTGGAAACTGTCGATAATGTGGTGCTCTTGAACATGGTTACTCTCCCGTCGATTCTGTGCGCATCAGTTGATGCGACCTTTCTGATGCGGCACATAATAGGTGACAAGGCCTTTAAAGCGCGTAGCCCGGGGGATCAATCGAGTGCCTGAGCGACTCAAACAGGGCCCGGCATTTGACGTGCTTGGGGACATCCTGGAAACGCTGCGTTTCCGGGGATCTCTTTTCTTTCGTTCCGATCTGGCCGCCCCCTGGGGGATGTCCCTGTCCGACTCGGGCATCCCTCGATTCCACATTGTGCTGTCCGGACAGTGCTTTGTCGGTTCCGACGACCACGATGCCGTGAAGGCGGAAGGCGCGGATATCATCATGTTGCCGAACGGAACCTCGCACTGGATCGCTGACAAGCCGGGCCGCGAACTGGTCCCCAGCGCTACAGCGGGCGAGGCCTGTGAACTCGGCAACCCGCTTTTTCAGAAAGGAAAAATAACCAATCGCCTGATGTGTGGGTTGGTCAACTTCGATCAGGGGGCATCGCACCCGATACTCGACGCGTTGCCGGAGATGATGCACTTTTCGATGCTCGAGTCGACCGGGCCTATCTGGTCAGTCGTCAAGCTGATAGACGCCGAAATGCAGGGCAATCAGAATCGTTTCAGCCGCATTACTGACCGACTGACCGAAGTGCTGTTTCTGCAACTTCTCAATCACTACGTTCAGAAGCATGAAGGCACGACTGGTTTTCTTGCTGCGCTTCGTGATCGGCGAGTTTATCGCGCCCTTTCGCTCATTCATCAGGAACCTGAATTCAACTGGACGCTCACCTCGCTCGGTGAACGGGTTGGCATGTCACGGGCGACCCTGGTGCGGCGCTTTCAGGACGTCATCGGCGTTCCTCCAATGGCCTACATCACCGACTGGCGCATTATGAAAGCACATAGTCTCGTCAAGTACTCTGCCACACCGTTCGAAGAAATTGCCGACGCCACGGGATTCGCGTCGGCACGAACGCTGGGCCGGGCATTCCAGCGACATTACGGTTGTACGCCGAATGAACTGAGGCGTTCACAAAATGAGCAGTGAGGGCTCGAACGACCCGGCATTCACCGACCTGATAGAGTCCGTGAAGCAGTGCCGTTTGTGCGAGGAATTTCTGCCTCTGGGCCCGCGACCTGTTGTGCAGTTGGACCCTCGAGCGACAATTTTGATTGCCGGACAAGCACCCGGGCGACGCGTCCACGAGAGTGGCGTGCCGTTTGATGATCCGAGCGGCGACAGACTGCGAGATTGGTTGGGAATCTCGCGCGACACATTCTACGACGCAACGAAAATCGCGATTCTGCCGATGGGATTCTGCTATCCCGGCACGGGAAAATCGGGCGACCTGCCACCCAGGCCCGAATGCGAGAAAGCCTGGCGACGGCAGTTGTTGCGATACCTGCCACAAATCAGGCTGACACTCGTTGTCGGCCAATACGCGCAGAAGTGGCACCTGCCGCGCACGCAGAAAAACCTGACCGAGACTGTCCGTGCGTGGCAAGACTACGCACCGAGCATCTTTCCCCTGCCGCACCCGAGTCCGCGAAACAATATCTGGCTCAAGAAGAACCCGTGGTTTGCGAAATCGCTGTTACCGGCTCTGGGTAAGGCAGCGCAGACGGCTATTCAATAAGTCCGTATCCACAATGCCGCGGTCCGCGTGCAAAGCCAGTAGGTAAAAGCACTGATACATGTCGCCTGGCATGTCACGAAAATGAACACTGTAGTCACCCCTTCGAACCAACCGGAGGCAGCAGTGAAAACCAGCTTCGTCGTGACGCTTCAGTCGGCACTTTTATTCGTTTCGATAGCCTTGTGGCCGCCAACGCAGGTCGAAGGTGCGGACCTCGAGGCGGGTCAGAAGATCTACGTCGCACAATGCGCCGTCTGCCACGGAGCGAGCGGACGCCCGGACCCGGATAGCCCGGTGGTCAAGGAGCTCGGCGTCATGCCGGCAGATTTTTCCGATCCTCTCTTCAACAGCCGCGAGCCTGCCGGTGACTGGGAGATGGTGATCAAGCACGGCGGTTGGGCGCTGGGGCTCGCCGAACAGATGCCGGCTCAGGGCGAGGTATTGAGTGATCAGGATATCGCGAACGTCACTGCGTACATCAAGTCGCTCGTCGACACCCTGGCGTTTCCGCCGGGTGAAATGAATCTGTTCCTGCCAATCCGCACGAAAAAAGCGTTCCCCGAGGACGAGGTGGTGTACCAGGGTAGTTTCACCGATCAGGATGACGACAACGCGCGGAAACATGTGCTCGAACTCGAAAAACGCGTCGGCAAGGCCGGTCAAGCGATAGTGGAACTGGTCTACGAGTCGGAAGGCGATGTGTCGGAGCTCACTGAGGCGGAGATCGGTTACAAGCAGGCGCTTTCGTTCAGCCAGCAGCATATTCTTTCAGCTGCCGCGGTCTGGGCTATCCCGGTAGAGGCCGACGGCGATGGTGAGCTGCAGACTTATCTCGCCTACGGGCGCGTGTTGTCCGATTCATGGATCTTCCAAAGCAGCCTGCGGCTGAAGTTTCCGTTCGAGGGTGCCAGCGACGGCGAAGCCGAGCTCGCGGGCATCGTGCACTGGGTACACACACCGTGGCCACGGCGCGTATTTCCTGCACTTGAAGTCACTGCGACGAACCCGTTCCGTTCGCGCAACGGCGATTTCGAGTGGACCGTCCTGCCGCAGGTACGTATCGGCCTGACCCGCGGCGGTCACGTTGCACTGAACCTGGGCGTGGAGATGCCGTTATCGGATCAGGACTGGGACAGGCGCTACAACGTTACGTTGCTTTGGGATTTCGCGGACGGGAGTTTCTTCCAGGGCTGGTAACCCTCGCGCTCTGCGAACGTCGCCGCATTGTCAGTGGGCGAACCGATCCGCGAGACACCGTTCCGTTTCATCCTGAGACCCAACGCAACGTTTCTTGTCCGCTGCGCTGCTATCTTGTTCGTACATTGAGGAGAACCTGGCGTATGGGCTTATTTGCAAATCTGATCGGAAAATCAGCCGCTGGCTCCACAGCAACGACAAGCCAGGATACTACTGAGAAAGACGCTTACCGCTGCGTACAAGTGATCCCTAACGGTACCCAGTGTTGCCAGGCTGTCCGGGCGTTAGCCGGTCAGCGCTTCCTCGTCGAGCACGTGCCGATGCTGCCCTTGGGCGACTGCGATGCAACGGAATGTCGCTGTGCCTATGAGCGCTTTGACGACCGGCGTTCAGATTACAGAAGGGCGTCGGACGTAACATTCGACATCGCCAGCCAGCTTCACAGCGAGGACAATCGCAGCAGCAACTCATCAGGACGGCGATGTGACGATTCGGAAACCGAGTGACCAGAGCACGCCAACGGAGACGTCAACACCTTGCGATCGCAGGATCATTTTTCATTGATTAAAGAACGGCCTCGAAAACCTTTCTCCAAACTTTGCCAGTTACATGCCATAACTAACTGAACGAAGTGCTACCTGCCAGGTTCGAGCAAATGTGGGCCGAAAAATTCAAAACATGCTAGATTATGTTTCATCGGGGATACTATGACGAAACAATAAGTTTCAAGTGAATTCATTGTTCATTGTCCTGGTGTGGCCGGTTAGCGAAAACGAAAACAAATAATCGCGCGGACTATCTTGTTGACAGACATTCGTACACTCAGAGCCCCGCTGGCCTTATTGGCTGCCGTCTTACTCGTGGCTCTTCTTGCGTTCCTTATCATTGAGTCAAGCGCGGTCAAGAACGAATACCATGTCGCCCACGCGGAACGCATGCGTGCGCTCGAGACAGCCGATAGCGACATCAACGCAGTCATCGAGAATGTCCAGAACACATTTGAACAAGGTGAGGGCATGCCGCTGAGCATTGACCTGGCCTTCGCCCGCCTCGTCGACAGCAACCAGGCCTTGCAGGACTTTTCCAATGTCCCTCGACTGGCGCCCGAGGTGGCATCGAAACTGGCTGCTTACGACAACGAGCTCTCTCAATTCATTGGTAATGGACGAGCTTTCGCTGCAGGGCAGACTGTGCTGGCTGAGGCCCTTCAGACATTTCAGGAAGTCTCCCCAACTCTCGTCAAGGACCTGCGCGACGGTGGCTTGCCGAGTCAGACCCAGAATGCTTTTTCGCTTGCCCTGGACATTATCGAATTTTCGACGGGACAGGCAGTGCTGGACCCGGATCAACTTGCAGTACGCTTGCAAGAGTTGCGAGACGATCCACGACTCGATTCACGCACTACCGAGAGCGTCAACGCTTTCGCAGGCGCTGCAACCTCTGTCATCGCCGAGCATGCTGCGACGGCAGCAAACCTCGCTGCTGTTACGAACGGTGGAGCGAAAGCGGCACTGGCGGAGCTGAATTACGCGATCGTCGCTGACAACCGACGTACGGTTCAGCGCGCTGAACGAGCCAGGGCTCTGCTGGCATTGTGCGCAGTACTACTGTTGCTTGCGGCGGGCTATGCACTGCTTCGATTGCAGTCCAGTTATCAGAAGCTTAATCAACTCAACGCCACGCTGGAGCAGTCAAACGTCACTCTCGAGCAACACGTTCAGGCTCGCACCGAACAGTTATCCAGCGCCTATGACGAGCTCAAAGAGTCGCAACTACAGCTCGTCCAGGCGGAAAAAATGTCATCGCTCGGTGAAATGGTGGCTGGAATCAGCCATGAGATCAATACGCCTCTTTGGTATCTGATGAGCAATTCCAGTGTTATCCAGGAGCGCCTCGATATCGCAAGCGAACTTTGTGACGTCGCAGAGTCGATGCTCACCGGTATTCGGACTCGATCATCTTTGAAAGAGTCCCTGAGACGCGGCCTGCAGGACATGCACCGCCTGATGAAACGCGGCATGAAGGAGGACATCGAGGAGGCCAAGGATCTGGTTCAGGACAGCATCGACGGGCTGGACGAGCTAACGACGCTTGCACAAGGCCTGAAGGATTTCAGCAGACTTGATCGTGCGCGCAATGGAAAGTTCAACGTCAATGAGGGTCTGGACAAGACTCTCTTGATCGTCAGGAACAAGATCAAGCACAAGGCCACCGTACACAAACACTATGGGGATGTGCCGGCAATTTTGTGCTCGCCCTCTCAGGTCAATCAGATCTTTCTCAATCTGATTACAAACGCGGCCGACTCATTAACGGAAGACGGTGAAATCGTTCTCCACACCTGGGCAGAAAATGACTGCGTTGAGATCAGTATCAGCGATACGGGCTCCGGGATACCTGAGGACATATTGCCCAGAATTCGAGATCCGTTCTTTACTACCAAGGACGTTGGTGATGGCACCGGCCTCGGGTTGTCGATTGTCGACCAGATTGTTGCGGCACACGGAGGCAAGCTTCAAATTGACTCGATGCCAGGCAAGGGGACGACCGTCACGGTCACTCTGCCGATCCTTGCGCCTGGCCTGTTTCCGGTTGACGGCCATCCTGAAGAAGATGCTGCTGACGTTGCCGATATCACAACCGCGTTCTCAGAACAGAACGCGGCATAGGGAACCAACATGACCAACAGGGCGCGCGTTTTGTTTGTCGATGATGAAAAACGGGTATTGAACTCCATGCGTGGCATGTTTCGCCGCGAGTTCGACCTGTTTTTGGCCTCGGACGGTGCGGCTGCCGTCAAGATCGCGTCGGAGAACCCTATCGACGTCATCGTTGCCGACCAACGCATGCCCGGCATGACCGGCATTGAAGTGCTTGGAAAGGTCAAAGAACTTTCCCCGGACACCATTCGCATACTGCTAACCGGATATGCGGACCCCACCGCTGTCGAAGGCTCGATTAACGTTGGCGAGGTATTCCGGTTCATCAACAAACCGTGTCCGCCAAAAGTACTTCGCGAGACACTTGACCTTGCAATCACAGCGACCAATACGCAGCACGATGCTTTGTTCTCGCAACCCTCCAGAGCAGTCGTTGAGCAACCCCCGGGAGGTGACGCCTTGGATAGTGCCGTTGCCGGGCAACATCGCCGCGACAAAAATGGGCGTGCTCGGGCCGCTTCCGATAACACCGAGCTCGCGAACAGCCCTCACAAGAAGAAGCGGCACATAGAAACAGGTGCTCAGACGATTGCTCACCCCGGAGAGATTGGTGTCGTTGTTTATACCGTGTGCGCGGAGTTTGCGGAGACTGCAATCCGCACACTGTCTACAAACAGAAATACGGTCCTGGCGACTTCTCTCATCAAAGTCATGCGGACAATTGAACGAAATCGGGCAGGCGTTCTGATAACCGACTACACGGCCAACAGCGCTCGATTGCAGAGGATGATCGGCGCATTGAAGCAATACCTTCCAGAGCTTGTAACGGTTGTCGTCAGTGATAAACAGGACACGACGGATATGATCAAGCTGATCAACCACGGGCAGGTTTTTCGCTATATTCTGAAACCCGTATCGCCGCAGCAGCTGCGGGATAACGTTGACGCAGCCATAGCCAAGCACCTGCGACTCCGCATCAACCCCGAGGAAACCAGGCGGCATGCGGTCGCAAGTTTTCCTGACCAAACCGAAGCGTCCGCTACCTTGAACACGGTACTCGACGGGATCCAGGAACTACGCTCGTACAGTACCGGCGCGCAAGATGGACGCTAGAACAGCTACGCTTCCTGAGCAAACCTCAGACACGAAAGAGTACACTTCGCTGCCGCTCGCGCTTGCGTTATCGAGCGCTGTTTTGCTCGGCGCCGCTGGTGGCTGGTTCATTCTGGGTCCGAGCGCGCCTGAATCGATCGATGAAAGCGATAGTGCGATAGTACTTGCGCTTGCGACCGAGATGCCGACTACCGAGGCGGCGGCAATCGACATCGACTCCGAACTTCGCAAGGCACGTCTAGCCGCAGATGCCGATATTCTCTTGTTCCCGCCGGAGCAAAGCGCGCTCTACTACTATGATCGTGTCCTGGCGGCCAACCCGAAGGACCGGATGGTGAATGCAGAGATCGATGCACTGCTCGTGCGGGTTGCGCAGGTTGTCAGCGCCCATCTTGCAAACGGCAACTTCGAGATGGCGTACCAGATGGCCGCGCGGGTTGCCGGGCACCTGCCTGATCACAGGCTCGTCGACGAGATGCGGACGTCATTGGACGATTACGCTGCCCAGCTGGTCGAACAAGCGATTCAACATGCCCGAGACGGGAATGACGAAGACTCGACGGCGGTCCTGGAACTGGCAGAGAGGCTGCCGGGTCTGAACCCGGACTATTTTGTTGCCGCGCGGCAATCCATTGACGATCTACAGCAGTCTCGCATCGCAGAGGAACAGGCGGCTCTGGAGGAAGCTCGCCTTGCCAGCGAAAAGGCTATCTCGGATTGGGCGGATGCGGTACGCGTCGCAATTGCTGCGGGTCAGCTCATATCGCCGGAGGGCGACAGCGCACGGGACTATTTGGCAGCGAGAGATGCCCCGGCAGAAACAAAAGACCAATTGACGACCGAGCTTATGGAGGCCCTGATAGCTGCCGCTCAAAAACACGTCGACGAGGGCAACCTGTCTGATGCAGAGTCCTTTCTGAAAGCGGCCAACGACGTCAGGAGTAATGACAGCGCCATGGAAATTTTGCGTGTGGCACTCGAAGAGAATCTCGTTGCCGCAGAGGGGAACAGGATTCTGAAGCTAAGCAACTTTGTTCAAATGAGTACGCCTCCGCCGAAGTATCCGCGTAGTGCGTCAAGGCGCAACGTAACTGGATGGGTCGAACTTGTTTTTACGGTGACGCCAGCCGGGACAACATCGGAAATCGAAGTGCTGAATTCCGAACCAGCGAATGTGTTTGAAGCTTCCGCCATGGACGCCGTTGAAAAATGGACGTTTCAACCGCGCGAGTACCGCGGCCAGGCGATCAGTCAACGAACAGCTGCCAAACTAGTTTTTGATCTGGAATAGCCCTGCTCACAGCTCGTTGCGGCGCGCTATCACGTGCAAGGGTTCGCCAACGAGTTCGCATTTTCCCGAGCATTCAAGTCCGTTTATGACAAGCCTCCCGTGGCGTGCCGCAAAGGTCGGCGCGAGAACGATCGTTGGCATACCGCTGGCAGCCCAGCACCTGAAGCTCGTAAAGGTGGCACTACTGCCATTCGGTCATGTAATGCGGGAGCTGTAACATCTGAGGAGCCTGACGCCGATTCCCGCAGGGGCCTGGAAAGACGAGCCGCTGTATACAATCGCGAAAAAATCGTTTGAGCCTACTGTCGAAAATTGAGTGGTATTCTCACGTACGAGTACTCCGTATCTCGATATTGCCAACTTACAGGGCTGAGCAATGTTCCACCGTATATCCGCATTAGCTGTTGCCGCATTGGTCTCCGGACTTTCGGCTCAGGCGCAATCGCAATCGCAGGATGAAGAAGCCAGCCGGTTCGAGTTCACGGTTGACGCACGTGCCCGTGCCGAGGAGGTCGATCAGGACAATGCGCTCCAGGATGCAACCGCGTTCACGCTCCGCCTTCGGGCGGGCGTAGAAACGCCGGGCTGGCGCGGACTGAGCGCGTTGGCCGAGGTCGAGGCCGTCGAGATTGTCGGTTCCGAGGAGTTCAACAGCGGCAGCAACGGACGCACCGAGTATTCGGCGGTCCTTGATCCGGAAGATGTCGAGATCAATCAGCTCGTCGTGCGCTACCTCGATGGATCGCATTACGTGCAGGCCGGGCGCCAGCGGATGGTCCTCGACAATGCGCGTTTTTTCGGCGACGTGGGCTATCGGCAGAATCAGCAGACCTATGATGCCGTTAGCTACATGAATACAGCCTTGCAGGGCCAGCAAATTCGATACGCCTACATGACTCGTGCACGGCGATTCTTGTCCGACAAGCATCCGATTGGCGAGATCGATATGAACTCCCACTTGCTGAACTATCGGCTGCAGCGTCTGAACGGTGACGTATTCACGGCCTATGCCTACCTGATCGACATGGATACGTCGGCCGTCGAACAGAATTCGACGAAGACATTCGGGCTTCGTTACACGGGCACCTATGCAACGACTGCCGCGGATTTGCTGTACACCTTCGAATATGCTGACCAGTCTGACTACGCGGACGGTGCCGCAACGAACGACGCAGACTATTTTGTGGTCGAGTTCGGCGTGAAATTCAAGAACGAATGGCTCGTGCAGATCGGGCAGGAGCGGCTGGGCGGCGATGGCGTTTACGGATTCCAGACGCCGTTTGGAACCAACCATGCCTTTAACGGTCTGGCGGATGTTTTCGCCGCTCGAACGCCCGCTACCGGCCTGGTGGATTCGTACGCGAAACTTGTCGTTCTGGTTTTGGGTGCCCGCGTCCTCCTCGCTGTGCACAACTTCGACGCGGACCAGGGCAGCGCCGACCACGGCAGTGAGCTGGATCTGCAGATCGAAAAACGATTTGCCGAGCGATTCGGGATCAGCTTGATGGTCGCCGACTATCGGTCTGACAATTTCGCGGTAGATACGACGAAGTGGGCGATATGGCTCGACTTCAGGTACTAACGTCGTCGTAGCGCACTTGCTGCAGTTGTGCTGCCTGGCTCGGGGACTCGCATTCGAGCCCGGTGACAACCGCGGCAAGTGCCCGACACGCGTTAACGGCGCCCGAATCCGGGTCGACTGTTTTCCTCAGTAGTTCAGTGACTACGTCGGCCGGCAGATGCGGTTTGCGCTGGCGAATCAACGCTGCAATTCCCGAAACATGGCCGGCAGCCAATGAACTGCCACTGTAGAAATCGTAGTCCTGGTTGGGAAGCGTACTCAGGATATTGACGCCCGGGGCACGCACGAAACCCTTGTCGGGGCTCACGCCCTGTTCGATCGTTACGCCGACGACCCCGGGCACGTTGGCAGGAAATCGATCCGGTTGGCGCCCATCTACGGCCCCGACGACAATGATGTCTCTACTTTGCGCTTTTCGAACCAGACGTTCGAGCAGTGGATCTGCGGGGCCCGAAAGGCTCAGATTGATTACCTGCACTCCCTGTTGAATCGCAAAGTTGATCGCTTTTGCGAGCGTGAACGAGCTGCAGTAGGCGTGGTCCGACGCTGCCTCATCCGGCCAACAGGCCTTCAGCCCAACCAGAAATGCATCGGGGGCGACGCCGACCA
>Ga0265303_10002189_pt1 | contig 12085 bp, 12 predicted proteins | sample Helome_2_FD_192494 | JGI IMG/M metagenome (GOLD analysis project Ga0265303, IMG submission 192494) | Marine sediment microbial communities from subtidal zone of North Sea - Hel_20160317 (Illumina Assembly) | ecosystem: Environmental > Aquatic > Marine > Subtidal zone > Sediment ...
CGGCCGCTGGACCAAGAAGATCGATTACGGCGAAGGCTCTGCGAGCAATGCCGGCTTCCCGCCAATGCCGGAATGGTTCCATGATAATCGCGAATTCGGCAATGTCGAAAAGGGTTTGCTTGAGGTCGGTTTCGACGCTGCGGATACCGCGAAAATCATGGGTAACAACTGGATGCGATTCTTCGATGAAAACTTTGGGCCGGATTATTAAGTATGCAAGATTGCGCTGACAACAACCCGGTACCGGCGGCGACTGGCTACCGCAGACCACCCGAAGTGGTGATGCGACTGGCGCGCATGGGTAGCTTTCACCAGACCCGGTTGTCATTCATGCGCACGTTATTGCGGCGCCTCAAAAAAGAAGACTGGAAATTCAAACGCAACCTGTGGGCGATCGATGAGCAGGGATTCGGACGTGCGGTATACACGGTATACGGACCCGAGCGAACCTACTCGCTGGTAGGCTTTTCGCATGACTTACCCGACGACATGCGCTCCGATCGCGTTATCGCGACAGCCTGGGATGCCACTTTCACGCTTTTTGATGGTATTCCGAGCGAGGCCGATCTCGACCGTCTCGAGCAGAACGTGCCGAAACAGGAAGCGGGACGTGTTTCCGATTCCGAGCTCAGCCTGTCACGCGCAAATCGTTCGGTTCGCCTGTGGCAACACGTTATCGAAAGCCTTTCGGTTGGCAGGCAGCCGGATCGCGATCAGCTTGAAGCGGTGGGTTACCTGATGCGCACCACCGCGGTCTACGGTTCCGGCAAGTTCGGCGCTGCCGATCGCTTGACGATTGCCGAGCGTCCCGAAGTCAGTGGCCCGTTCCAGGCCGAATTGTTGTCGGTGTGGTTGACGCGGGCGTTTTCGATCGACCTGGTCGAGCATATTGCCAAAGCGCGTGGTGGCGATAAGGCGGTTACCATCGATCCCGAATTGCGCCGCCGCATCGGCGTGGGTAATTCCACCGGGCTCGGTATGGCGCCATTTCTGATCAATCACCCGGCGTTGCTCAACAACTGGATGATGGCACGCGAAGAGGCTTTCGCCCGCGTACGATCGCTTCCGCAGGCAAAACCGGCGGCAGTCGAAGAATTCAAGCAGCATTTCGAACGCGCGCGCTTCAACGTCTCGCAATGGCATTCGCAGCACCCGATTCAAATTGAGAAGCTTAAAGCGCTCGGCGCCGATCTCGAGCAAATGGCGAGCTATATCGAGCACGAATCGCTCACCGACGATCATCCCTGGGACCGTTTTTACCGTTGGGCCGAAGATAGCTTGTCGCTCGAAGGTCAGGAGCAGTTGCTGTCCCTGTTACTGGAGCCCTACGGTGAGCTGGTCGATGAGCTGACGCAATGCATGGATGCGGATGAACACCTCAGTTTTTTTATCGATGGCGCGATGCCGGTCGCAGGCTTGCGCGACATTATCGAAACCCGGTGCCAGTGGGCATTGCGGGTTGATTATGAGCAGCCCGAGAATCAATCGCGCTTCTGGTATACCTCGGCGGAAAAACTTGAGCCTCGCGTTGGTGAGCGTTTTGTCGAACTCGGCGCAGAATATGAACTCCCGCTTGCGATCGGTTGTGATATCAAGCAACTGCATTCGGTATTGCTGGACTGGGACGATGGACCAACCACGGCTGAATTCCTGTTGGCCCATCCCGAGCATCGCCACACGGCGCGGCGGGTTCAAAACCTCGCTTCATATCCTTATGCTGAAATCCAGGACAACCTGATCGCGGCCGACATGCTGCCGATCGATATTCTGCGCTGCAAGCTGTCGTTCTTCGGAGCTACCAAATTTGATCCACGCTCGGACCGTTGGGTCCGCATCTGCATGTACCAGGATGCACCCTTTCCGCCCGAGCTACTCGCTGCGGCGCCGTGAGTTATAACCTGACACTCGCCGAAACCGAATCCTATTTACGCAAGGTCGCGCGCGCCTGCGGACTCGATTGGGGTATCGCCGAAGAGGCCGGCAAGGCGGCGCGCTGGCTTGCGGCGTTTGATTTGCCCGGCGCTGAAACCATGCTCACGCATTTACAGCATTTGAAGGGTAAGGATTACCGCAGCTTTATACCGAACTGCAGCACTGAGCCGTGGCAAGCCAGTGGTGGCTTGTTGTGTCCCATCATCACCGGTGCGGCGCTTGCCGATCGTTCGGCGCAAATGCTCGAAGGCATGGAATTCAAGCTCGGTCCTACCGCCTACCCGTTGTTGCTTGCGGCCACCGTGGGGCAGGCGGCACGGTGTCACCAGACGGTATTCAAGACTGCCTGGGCCGGGGTACGTGTGAGCTGTTTCGAAAACGGGCTCAGTATTGAGGGTAACCGGGATGATTTGCTGTTGCCCGAAGTCGACTCGGTGAGCTGTTACCAGGACGATTTAGTGACTCCGCAGCAATTACCTTCGACGCTTGCCTACGTGATCGATAGTAAAATCTTCAAACACATCAATGAACTCGCGTTCCAGATTTATGTTCCGGCCAGCGATGAGTCACGCGCCGGCGCGGGCGCCGGACTCACCGATAACGACTAACAAGTCGTCGTCCCGCTGAAAATAGTTGTTGTCATCCCGCGGTTTAGCCGCGGGATCCAGTCAATTAGCGTCGGTTTCGGAATACTACCTGCAAGCTGTGGTCTGACGGATTACTGAAGGGGGGTTGCGCTGGCAAATATAGTTCACCTATTAATACCGTTTTCGTGTATGCTGCGCGCAATCTTTCTGGTGCCGATCGGTCTGCACCTGCCATTAAACGGTAATCTTTCAGGATTACCCGCTCATAAGCATTTAAATCTACCCTGACCGTTCCAGTCACACCTGGTGTGATCTGGCGGGTTGATTGCTGGAGAATTTCACAACATGTCATTTAATGATCTTGGCCTCCGCGCCGAGTTAGTCCGTGCTGTATCCGAAAAAGGTTATAGCACGCCAACGCCAATACAGACGCAGGCGATCCCGCTCATACTCGAAGGTCGGGACCTGATGGGCAGTGCACAAACCGGAACCGGTAAAACCGCCGGATTTACGCTGCCTCTATTACAGCGCCTGGCAGCAACCAGGCCACCACAAAATGGGCGTCGCGTCATTCGCGCGCTGGTAGTCACACCAACCCGGGAGCTCGCGGCACAGGTTGCCGAAAGCATAAACAGTTACGGCAAGTGGCTGCCGTTGAAATCAGCCGTGGTGTTCGGCGGGGTCAGCATTAATCCGCAAAAGCAGAAACTGATTCGCGGGGTCGACATTCTGGTTGCCACGCCGGGCAGACTGCTCGATCATGTTGGCCAGAGATCTGTAGACCTTTCTAGTGTAGAATTGTTGGTACTCGACGAAGCTGACCGTATGCTCGACATGGGTTTTATTCACGATATCCGCAAGCTGCTTGCCCTGGTCCCGAAACAGAAGCAAACCCTGCTGTTCTCGGCTACTTTTTCGGACGATATCAAGAAGCTCGCCAATGGCCTGCTGAAGTCGCCCGCCCTGGTTGAAGTCGCCAGGCGCAACACTGCCGTGGAAACCATCCAGCAGGTTATTCATCCCGTCGACAAGAACCGCAAGCGTGAACTGCTGTCGCAGCTGATCGGCGCCAATCGCTGGCAACAGGTGCTGGTTTTCAGCCGCACCAAGCATGGCGCAAACCGGTTAGCCGCGCAGCTGATTACCGATGGTATCGATGCCTCCGCAATCCATGGCAACAAGAGCCAGGGTGCGCGAACCCGTGCGCTTGCAGATTTCAAGGCTGGCAAGATCCAGGTGTTGGTGGCAACCGACATCGCGGCGCGCGGACTCGATATCGATCAGTTGCCGCACGTGGTCAATTATGATTTACCCAACGTCCCCGAAGACTACGTGCATCGCATCGGTCGCACCGGTCGCGCCGGGCGCGAGGGTGAAGCGGTTTCGCTGGTATGTATCGATGAACTGAAATTGCTCAGGGATATTGAACGCGTGATCAAGTGCGAGATTCCGAAACGTATTATCGAGGGCTATGAACCCGATGCCTCGATAAAGGCGGAACCAATCGAGCGCGGACGACCTCAAACCAGGAACAAGCCGAAACGACGCTTTCAGCACAAGGGAAAAGGCCAATCGACAAACACTGCGCCGCGAGGCAAAAACCAGCGCTACAAACCAGGTCGGCGTGCGGCTGCCTGATAAATAGAGGTTTTAGGAAAAAATATGACTGATTCATCCGATAGTGAAGTAAGTGTGCGCAAGTTCCCGGTCACCAGCATAGAGAAATCTGATCCACCCGATGGCGTGACCGAAGGGGAGTGGTATGAATATGTCATTGGTGAGGGCACCTCGGAAATAAAAGGAAAGCGATCCGGCACCCTCAAATCGGTGACCGAGTACGTCAAGGAATACGCCGCAAATCTCAACGAACGCTCGACACTCGGATACTCGGCCTACGCCGCACGCAAACCGACCAAGCAACCCGCCAAACCTGACAGCTAGCTAGCCCGGAATCTGTCGCGCGGCAGTGCCTCGCGAGTGCCCTCGGGGGCCAGCGCAACAAGCTCGGCTGCAGAACCCCGGTAGTCTGAATCAATCATTACGATGGCACGGTTGGTTTTGAACTCGGGCGGCCGGGCGCCTGAGACCGATAATTTCACATGATTGAAAATTTCTCTGCGCAGGCGTACTGTCTCGATTTACACGACCTGGTAAACCGGGTCTTTAATCATTTGCCCCGGAGTCAGCCATGAACGCGCCTGTTACTAATACCCCGATCATACAAAACCCACTTCAGTGCAGAAAACCGGGCGGTGGTACGCAGGAAATGACCGATTGGTACCTGAAATCCGAAACAGGGCCCCTGCTGGACGTCCTACTGGGTCCGGTAGATACGTTTCGCTGGCTGGGTCTTGAAAACGCGGAGTACAGTTCGCTGGTGCGCGATTCACTGCGCCGTGGGCGCAAGTACGACCAGGCCCTCGCAGAAAGACAGCATGCTGAAATGGTCCATGCCTATAAGCAGGCCGGCACAAAGTGCCATTTTCTGCCGGTCGATGAAGGCACCCCGATGCAGGTTTACGCCCGCGATTCCTCGTTCATGACACCTTATGGTGCCGTTATCTGCCAGATGGCCAATCCCCGACGCCGTGGCGAGTACGCACCCGCGTTGCGTTTTTACCTGGAAAATAATATTCCCATTTACGACATGGTGTCGATGGGCAGTTTCGAAGGCGGCGATTTTAATATCATCAAGCCGGGCGTGGCCCTGGTGGGCTATACCGATCATCGCAGCGAGGGGGTTGCTGCGCGGCAGGTTGCCGACTGGTTTATCGACGAAGGCTGGGAGATCAAGTTCGCCCCGATCGATCCTTTCTATGTTCATATTGATTTAATGGTGTGCATGCTGACCGAAAACTGTGCCGCGGTCTGCCTCGAAACCACCGATGACGATATTGTCGAATGGCTTAAAAAAATGGGTATCGAAATCCTTCCGGCCACCTTTGAGGAAACCATGGCGCTGGGCTGTAACGTCGTCGCACTCGGCAATGACAAGGTTTTATCCACGCTGTTAGCAAAAGACCTGAACCAGAAAATGCGCGCCATCGGACTCGAGGTCTACGACCCGGATATGACCATGTTCACCTGGGCCGGCGGCGGTGTTCATTGCATGTGCCAGCCCTTGCGGCGTGATCCAGCCTGACCCTTGCAGTCACGGAACCAGCCGGCCTGCATGCGGGATTCGCAATGAAAACCTGGCGCTCACCGAAGATAACGGTGCGGGAGGATACGCTTGCCGGACGGGGTGTGATAGCGAGTGCGGATATCGCCAAAGACGAAATCGTCGCAATCAAGGCCGGCCATATTATTACCCGTAACGACCTCGACCGGGCCACCGCCGAGGCCGGGGATATGGCGTTGCAAATCGATGATGACTTTTACCTGGCGCCACGTACCGCCGATGATGTCGACGACATGTCGGTGTTCATCAATCACTCCTGTGATCCGAATGTCGGTTTTCGTGGACAGGTGGTCTATGTCGCAATGCGCGACATCAAGGCAGGGGAGGAATTGTGTCACGATTACTCGATGGAACGTTCTGACCACTATGCGCTTGATTGCCATTGCGGAAGTGCGTTGTGTCGCGGTAAGGTAACCGGCCAGGACTGGAAACTACCCGAATTACAGCAACGTTACGGGGATTATTTTTCAATTTACATCAGGAACAAGTTTCAGCGAGGATAGGCTTATGGGTGCCACAGCCAACCAGGTAGCAGATCAATCCATTCTATTGCGGCAAGACAGCGATGGCATTACCACGCTGACGCTGAATCGTCCCAAGCAATACAACGCACTTTCAGGAGAGATGCTGACCGAACTGCAGACTGCACTCGATGTTATTGGACAGGATGATTCGATTCGTGTCGTCATCATCGCTGCAAGCGGCAAGGCTTTTTGCCCCGGCCATGACTTGAAAGAAATGCGTTCCAGCGAGGAGCGTGAGTTTCACCAGGCGCTGTTTAACCAGTGCAGCAAGATGATGCTGACCATTAACCAGTTACAGCAGCCCGTGATTGCCCGGGTCAACGGAATCGCGACCGCCGCCGGTTGCCAGCTGGTCGCGAATTGCGATCTCGCGGTTGCGTCCGAAGAAGCGCGCTTTGCGGTTTCGGGGATTAACGTCGGATTGTTTTGTTCAACCCCGGCGGTACCGTTGAGTCGTAACATGGGACGCAAGCAGGCCATGCATATGCTGCTCACCGGAGATTTTATTTCGGCCCGGACCGCGCATCAGTATGGGCTGGTTAACGAAGTTGTCCCCGCTAATGAGCTCGAGCAGGCGACCACAGCGCTGGCGCAGAAAATCGTCGCCAAGTCGGCGCACGCGATTAAGCTCGGCAAGGATATGTTTTACCGGCAATTGCCGATGGATTTATCCGACGCCTATGCTTATGCTGCCGAACGGATGACCTGTAACATGGACTCGCACGATGCGCGTGAAGGCATCGATGCTTTCATCGAGAAACGTAAACCCGATTGGAAAGGCCGCTAACCAGAATGAATGCTGCTAGTCAGTACTCGAGGGACCTGGACAAGAATGCGGCCAATTATACGCCGCTATCGCCACTCACGTTTATCGAGCGTGCAGCCTCGGTTTACCCTGAACGCTGTGCGCTAATTTATGGTGACAAAAGGCAAACCTGGGCGCAAACCTATGCCAGGAGTCGACGGCTCGCGTCGGCGTTGCAAAAACATGGATTGCAACAGGATGAAACCGTCGCCTTGATGCTGCCCAATGTCCCGGCGATGTACGAAGCCCATTTCGCGATTCCGATGGCTGGGGGCGTGATCAACGGACTCAATATTCGGCTTGATGCCGACGCCATCGCGTTTCAACTCAAACACGGCGAAGCAAAAATTTTGTTAACCGACCGTGAGTTTTCAGACACCATAAAAGCCGCTGTTGCGCAACTTGAAAGCAAACCCCTGGTCATCGATGTCGATGATCCCGATTTTGGCGGCGGTGATTTTATCGGCGATTTCGAGTATGAAGATTTTCTTAAACAAGGTGACGCCGAATTCAGCTGGCAGCTGCCCCGGGACGAATGGCAGGCGATCGCGCTTGGCTACACCTCGGGAACCACCGGCGACCCCAAGGGCGTGGTGACGCATCATCGTGGCGCCTACTTGAATGCGGTGTCGAATGTTCTTGGCTGGGATATGAGCGCCCACCCGGTGTACCTCTGGACATTACCTTTATTTCACTGCAACGGCTGGTGTTTTCCGTGGACTATCGCCGCATTAAATGGAACTAATGTGTGTTTACGGGCAGTACGGGCGGACGATATCTTCAACGCGATCAAACAACATAAGGTCACCCATCTTTGTGGTGCGCCGATCGTCATGAACCTGATGGCTAATGCCGACGACGAATTAAAAGCGGGTGTCGATCACCAGGTGAATATCATGACGGCCGCGTCGGCTCCACCGCCGGCGATTCTCGAGGCGATGCAGAAATTAAACTTCAAAGTGACTCATGCCTATGGCCTGACCGAAGTTTATGGGCCTGCAGTGGTATGTGCCTGGCACGACGAATGGGATGAGTTATCGCTGGCCGACCAGGCGGGGATGAAAGCGCGCCAGGGAGTGCGCTACCCGATGCTGGAGCAGCTCGTCGTCATGGATCCCGGGACCATGCAACCGGTGCCAAGTGACGGCGAAACCATTGGCGAGATCATGTTCAGGGGCAACATCGTCATGAAAGGATACCTGAAGAATCCCCGCGCCAGTGAAGAAGCCTTTGCAGGCGGTTATTTCCACAGTGGCGATCTCGCGGTTTGTCATGAAGACGGTTATATCCAGATCATGGACCGCTCCAAGGACATCATTATTTCCGGGGGAGAAAATATTTCCAGTATCGAAGTTGAGGGCACGCTGTATCGCCACCCCGCTGTACTGGAAGCCGCTGTTGCCGGCATGCCCGATGATAAATGGGGCGAAACGCCTTGTGCGTTTGTTACCCTGCGCGATGATGCGGGCGAAGTGAATGAACAGGAAATCATCGATTTTTGTCGCGACAACATGGCGCGTTTCAAAGCACCGCGTAAAGTGGTGTTTGGACCCCTGCCGAAGACTTCGACCGGCAAAATACAAAAATTTGTATTGCGCGAACGCGCGCGAGAGTTATGAACGACATCAATACCCTGCGGCGAATTCTCATTGAAAACAAGCGCGTCGCGATCGTCGGCCTTTCCGACGACTGGTCCCGGCCGAGCAACTTCGTCGGCAAATACCTGCTCGAGCATGGTTTTGAAGTGATTCCGGTGAACCCGAAGTACGACGAGATTCTCGGTCAGAAATGTTATGCCGATTTAAAAGACATCCCGACCCCGGTTGACATCGTCGATTTGTTCCAACGTTCTGATCGAGTTCCGCCATTCGTCGATGACGCGATTAAGATCGGGGCCAAAGTGGTGTGGATGCAGCTTGGTATTATTAACGAGGAGGCGGCACAAAAAGCGCGCGCCGCGGGACTCGAAGTGGTGATGGACCGTTGCGTGAAAATCGAGTATGCGCGCCTGTTCGGCGGGCTCAATACGGCCGGCGTCAATACCGGCGTCATTTCGGCGCAGCGACCAACGATATTTAACCGGTAAACGGAGCAGGCCATGGCAGACCGAAAATTTGGAATCGAAACCCTGTGTTTGCATGCTGGCCAAATTCCGGATCCGATTACCGGTGCCCGCGCGGTGCCTATTTACCAGACCACCTCGTACGTGTTTGACGACGCCGAACATGCCGCCAGCCTGTTTAACCTGCAAACTTTTGGCAATACCTATGTGCGCCTGACCAACCCGACCACCGCGGTGTTCGAGGAGCGCATGGCCTCGCTTGAAAACGGCCGCGCCGCGCTCGGGGTTAGTTCCGGCATGGCTGCACAGATGACTGCGATCCTGACGTTGATGCAGCAGGGCGACGAGCTGGTGTCGGCAAAAACACTTTACGGTGGCACTTACTCGCAATTCGATGTGACCTTTCGCAAGATGGGCATCGAGACGACATTTGTCGATTCCGACGATCCGGAAAATTTTCGTAAGGCAATCACTGCTAAAACCAGGGCGCTTTATGCTGAAACCATCGGCAACCCGACTAACAACATAATCGATATCGAAGCCATCGCGGCGATCGCACACGACGCCGGTATCCCGTTAATCGTCGACAGTACCTTTGCGACTCCCTACCTGTGCAAGCCAATAGACTTCGGCGCCGATATCGTGGTGCATTCGGCAACCAAGTTTATCGGTGGGCACGGCACCAGCATGGGTGGCGTCATGATCGAGTCGGGCAAGTTTGACTGGGACAACGGTAATTTTCCGGGTATGACCGAACCTTCGGCCGGATATCACGGCATCCGTTTTTATGAAACCTTTGGTGATTTCGGTTTCACCATGAAAGCCCGCTGCGAAACCCTGCGTACCCTCGGTCAGGCGATGAGCCCATTCAACGCCTTCATGATGCTGCAAGGTATCGAGACCCTGCCGGTACGCATGGACCGCCATTGTGCCAATGCAATCGGGGTGGCGGAGTTTTTGCGCGAGCACCCGGCGGTAGGCTGGGTCAATTACGCGGGGCTTGAAGACAATCCCTACCGGCCACTGGTGAAGAAGTACCTGTCGAAGGGGGCAAGCTCGATTTTGACCTTCGGCGTCAACGGTGGTGCCGCGGCAGGCGAAAAGTTTATCAACAGTGCCCAGTTTATGAGTCACCTCGCCAATGTCGGTGATGCGCGCACGTTGATTATTCACCCGGCATCGACCACCCACCGCCAACTCAGCGAAGAACAGCAGATCGCGGCCGGAGTAACCCCGGACATGGTGCGAATCTCGGTCGGACTCGAAACCCTCGACGATATCCTCTGGGACCTCGACCAGGCTCTCAATCTTTCTCAATCCTAGGGCTGCAATCTCGCGGCATCTTTTGCAATTCTAGAAGAGCTATCTCGGGATTACGCACCCAAAAGCCGCTCCCAACCGGCGCCAGCGCCGGTTGGTCCATCCATGGAATCGCTTGAAGCTCGGCATCCATGCCTCGCTACACTTTTGGGTGCGTAATCCCGAGATAGCTTCCTGAAAGGATCGGTGGCTGAAAAGGTGACATGTTGAATGCCTTGACTATGCTAGTCTCAGGGATAAGATAATTTCTCGAATTGACAGGAGAATGCTATGCCCTGGTGGGGATGGATGATAGTCGGCGCATTACTGCTTGGTTCAGAGCTGTTAATTGTCGACGCGGGGTTTTACCTGGTATTCATCGGTATCGCGGCGGCCATTACCGGCCTGATCGAGCTCGCCGGTGCCGGGCTTGAACCCTGGGTACAGTGGATTCTGTTTTCAGTCATCTCGCTGGCCCTGATGGTTTTGTTTCGCAAGAAGCTCTACGCCAAGTTGCGCGGCTCCGGTGTTGGTTACGAAGCCGGTCCGGTGGGCGAAATCGTTACCCTTGAGCAAGTGCTGGAGCCTGGGGATAAAGGCCGACTTGCCTTTCGGGGCACCGAGTGGACTGTTATCAATGAAAGCGATGAAGCTTTTAAGGCCGGACAGCATGTGCAGATCCGGGGCGTTGAAGGACTCAGTTTGAGACTCGGCAAAATCGAGAAGGAAAATTAATGGAGAATCTAATGTACGGTAATGTTGCATTCTGGGTATCGATTTCGGCGGCCATCGTCGTCATTCTTGTTATCTTCAAGACCGCAGTCGTGGTGCCGCAGCAAAGTGCTTTCGTGATCGAAAGCCTCGGTAAATACAGCCGTACGATGCGCGCTGGATTTCACATATTGATTCCGTTTATCGAGAGTGTCGCCTATCGGCATAGCCTTAAGGAGCTGGCCTTCGATATCCCCGAGCAGATTTGTATAACCAATGACAATGTCCAGGTCGGTGTCGACGGCGTCCTCTACATGCAGGTGCTCGATGCCGAGCGCGCCTCCTATGGTATTTCCGATTACAGTTTCGCAATATCCCAGCTTGCGCAAACCACGTTGCGTAGCGAGATCGGCAAGATCGCGCTGGACCGGACATTCGAAGAGCGCGCGATGATCAATGCCAACGTGGTCGCCGAACTCGACAAAGCGTCCGATCCCTGGGGCGTCAAGGTGCTGCGCTATGAAATCAAGAACATCAACCCGCCGCAGGATGTGCTCAGCGCGATGGAAAAACAGATGCGCGCGGAACGTGAAAAGCGTGCGGTGATCCTGACCTCGGAAGGTGAAAGAGACGCCAAAATCAACGAGGCCGAAGGTGAGAAGCAACGCGTGATCAAGGAGTCTGAGGCCGCCAAGCAACAACAGATCAACGAGGCGGAAGGTGAAGCCCAGGCGATTTTCGAAGTAGCGGCTGCGACCGCCAAGGGTTTATCTCTTGTTGCGCAATCGCTGGTCACCGAGGGTGGTGAGCAAGCAATGCAGTTACGTGTTGCCGAAGCCTATATCACTCAGTTCGGCGAGCTGGCGAAGGAAGGCAACACACTGGTGGTGCCGGCCAATCTCACCGACCTGTCATCAATGGTGGCGCTCGCCACCACCATCGCCAAAAAAGGCCCGACCGGCGCATAGTACTCCTTCTAAAATA
>Ga0265303_10002190_pt1 | contig 12083 bp, 8 predicted proteins | sample Helome_2_FD_192494 | JGI IMG/M metagenome (GOLD analysis project Ga0265303, IMG submission 192494) | Marine sediment microbial communities from subtidal zone of North Sea - Hel_20160317 (Illumina Assembly) | ecosystem: Environmental > Aquatic > Marine > Subtidal zone > Sediment ...
GGCTCCTGATCGGCCTTGCGCTGGCTACCGTCGCCCTGCTCAGCCGGGAACCGCCGCTGCTCGACATCCGCTATCCCCAGCTGTTCCTGCTCGCCGCGCTGGGCTATTCGCTGTTCGCGGCCGCAGTGCTGGCTCTGCCGTGGCGGCGGCCGACCCCGACGATGCTGGCGGACGTAGTGGCTGTTACGTTGCTGACGCACGCGGGTGGGGGCATTTCCAGTGGTATCGGGGCGCTGCTGATCGTGATGGTGGGTGCCGCGAGTCTCAGCCTCAGCAGCGAACGCGCACTGCTGGCAGCCGCGATCAGCGCGCTGGCGATACTCGGCGAGCAGACGCTGGCCTACGCCCAGGGGCTGTCGCCGGTCAATGCCTTCGTACCCGCGGGGGTGCTGGGGGCGATCATTTTCGTCGTGGCGGCCACCGCCAGCCCGCTAGCGCGGCGCTTGCGGGAGACCGAGGCCCTGGCCATGCAGCAAGGCATCGATCTGGCGAATCTCGCCCAGCTCAACGACTACGTGATACAGAACCTGCGTGAAAGCCTCGTGGTGGTGGACGAGGCGGACCAGATTCGTCTGATCAACCAGTCGGCTGCTGAACTGCTCGGAACCGACGGCCGGATACCCGGCGAGCCGCTAGGCAGCGTTTCCAACGACCTGGCGCGGGTGCTGCGCAACTGGCGCGGGGGTCATACCGGGCCCGACGCAACGCTTGGTTTTCCGGCCGCCGGTGGTGCAGCCAGGATCAATACTTACATCGCGCCGCTCGAGGGCCGCGAAGACGGGCCGGTGCTCATGTTCCTGGAGGATGCCAGCCTGCTGGCGGAGAAGGTCCGCCAAACCAAGCTCGTGGCCCTCGGCCGCTTGTCGGCCAGCATTGCCCACGAAATCCGCAACCCGGTGGGGGCTCTCAGCCACGCAGCCCAACTGCTGGGTGAGTCGCCCACCATCGGCACCGATGAGCGGCGCCTGCTGGAAATTATCAACCTGCACTCGCAGCGGGTCAGCGAAATTGTCGAGAACGTGATGCAATTGTCGCGTCGGGATGCAACGCGGCCGGAGTCAATCGCACTGGCAGCATGGATGCGCGATTTCGTGGCGGAATTCGGATCGACTTGTGAGCTGCCCGCCGAGCGCTTCACGATCGGCAGCGCAGAACCCGGACTGGATGTGCGCATCGACCCGAGCCACCTCCGCCAGGTGTGCTGGAACCTGTGCGAAAACGCCGTGCAACACGCCGCCGGCGACGGTACGCAACCCATCGTAGACATTCGTTTCGGCTTGCTCGCTGGCACCGGCCGCCCGTTCGTGGAGTTCGCGGACCGCGGCCCGGGGATCAATGTCGAGATGCGTGAACGCCTGTTCGAGCCCTTTGCCACCGGCCAAGCTGGCGGCACCGGCCTCGGCCTGTTCATCTCGCGGGAACTCTGCGAATGCAACCGCGCAGCCCTGGCCTTCGAGCCGCGTGACGGCGGCGGCAGCGTATTCCGTATCGTGTTCGCCGATCCGAAAAGGTGGGAGCGACGCACATGAAAAAGCCCCTCGCCCTGGTGGTAGACGATGAGCCGGACCTGTGCGAACTGCTGGCGATGACACTGGACCGCATGCAGATCAACACGGACACCTGCGGTGACCTCGCCTGCGCAAGGGAACGCCTGGCAAACCAGGACTACCAGCTGTGCCTGACGGACATGCGGCTGCCGGACGGCGACGGCCTCGAACTCGTGGCATGGATCCAGGAACAGAGCTTGCCCACCCCGGTGGCAGTCATCACTGCCCACGGCAATGTTGAAACGGCGGTCCGGGCGCTGAAGCTGGGCGCCTTCGACTTCGTGTCCAAACCCGTGGAATTGCAGTCGCTGCGCAAACTGGTATCGAGCGCGCTGAAGCTACCCGGCAGCAGCGACGCCGCGCGCGACGCGAGCCCGTTGCTGGGCGAATCCGCGCCGATGGAAGAGCTGCGCCGGATGATCGCGAAGGTGGCCCGAAGTCAGGCCCCCGTGCACATCTCCGGCGAGTCCGGCACTGGCAAAGAACTGGTGGCACGCCTGATTCACGCCCAGGGCGCTCGCGCAGACGCGCCCTTCGTGCCGGTGAACTGCGGCGCAATTCCGAGCGAACTGATGGAAAGCGAGTTCTTCGGTCATCGCAAGGGCGCATTTACCGGCGCCGTCGCAGACAAGGAAGGACTGGCGCAGTCGGCCGAGGGCGGCACACTGTTCCTGGACGAGATCGCCGACCTGCCCCTGCCGATGCAGGTGAAGCTGCTGCGGGTCATCCAGGAAAAAACCGTGCGGCCAGTGGGCGCCACCGGGGAGGTGCCGGTGGACGTGCGAATTCTCAGCGCCACCCACAAAGACCTCCGCGCGCTGGTGGCAGCCGGGCAGTTTCGCGAAGACCTGTACTACCGCATCAACGTCATCGAACTGCGGGTGCCGCCGCTGCGGGAGCGCGGCGATGACGTCGCGCTGCTGGCCAGGCACATTCTTGAGCGCCTGGCCGCTGAGCTGGGCCAGGCAACCCCGGAAATCGCCAACGATGCCCGTGCGCGGCTCGCGGCCTACCGGTTTCCCGGTAACGTGCGCGAACTGGAGAATATTCTCGAGCGGGGCCTCGCACTGGCAGCAGGAGACCAGATCGAGGCGGACGACATCCTGTTGCAGGACGCGGAAACCACCGACGAGACGGAGGCAGAAGCGGTGCTGGGCAAGCGGCTGGAGTCCGTGGAGCGCGAAACCATCCGCAAGGCGCTGGAGGCCCACCGCTTCAACAAGACCCGCACGGCCGCCAGCCTCGGGCTAACGCTCAGGGCCTTGCGCTATCGAATGCAGAAGCTGGGCATGGATTGATGCCCTGAATGTGACGCAGAACGTCACAAACTGACGCAGAGGGTCACACCGGGCCCGGGATGGCCCAATCTTATGTTGCACGCCACAGGAATCTGCACCGTGTTGAGAATAATAAGTCCATCCTTTTCAGAAAGTTAGGCTTGGCGCACAGAAAGATGGCACGCGGTTTGCAACTATCCTCCGCAGGCTTTGTGCCGAAACGTTTTTAACCATCTCATCTCAGGGAGAGATACCGATGAAGACAGTGCAGAAGGGCTTTACGCTCATCGAACTCATGATCGTCGTGGCGATCATCGGCATTCTTGCCGCGATCGCCATCCCGGCCTACCAGGACTACACGATCCGCGCCCAGGTTTCTGAAGGCCTGTCGCTGGCCTCTGCTGCCAAGGCGGCCGTGGCCGAAACCTGGCTGGTCCGTGGCACGGCTCCTGCCGGTCGCCCCGAAGCCGGCATGAACGGCGTCGCCGCCGACACGAACGGTAAGTACGTGTTGAGCGTGGAAGTGTCTAACGGTGAGGTCATCATCACTTACGGCAACGCGGTCAACGGCGCCGTACTCAACGACACGCTGGTGCTGACCCCGTTCCAGAGCACCGACAACAGCATCTCCTGGCGCTGTGGCAACGGTGACGACCCGATTACGGCCGTTGGCCCGATCGGTGATAACACCGGCGCCAGTGGTGGCACGAGCATGGAGGAGCAGTACCTGCCGTCTAACTGCCGCACCGGTGGTTAATCGCTGAAGGACTCTAAGTCCCGGAAAGGGGCCCTGCGGGGCCCCTTTTCTTTTTCCGGGCCAGTCCCACTGCCTCAAGCATCAACCTGCAGGATCCGCAGGTCCTGCCAACCTCTCCACCAGCCCCGGCCACGTTGGGCCAGTGGCACGGGTTATAGGCAGGCATGCGCGGCCCCGGGAGCAGGGCCTGGCTGGGCCAGCAGCCCAGCGTCGAGCGAGGGAGCCCACGGCAAGCCGGCCCGGGCGACGATGGCGGCCAACAGACCCGCGCCCGAGCCTTTTGACACCGCTCGACTACCCTGGACAGCCGGCCCCCCGGGGCCGCCGGCCGGGCGGGCGTGAAGTACGTCAAGAAACGGGTTTTCGCTGCTTGCACAGCGCGCGACCCTTCTTCAGACTATGTCATATGTCAGAGCGTATGCGCCTGATTACTTGGGGTTTTCTACCAGCGTGAGGAGTGCATGGCAGTCTCCGCCACATCAGCACAGCTGACCGGCTTGCCGCGCCGGCTGGTTCAGGACGGCATTGTCACTGAAGACGTATGCCTGCAGGCCGTGGAAGACGCGAAAGGCGCCGGCCAGACGCTCGTTGCCTATCTCGTCGACAAGGAACTGGCGGACCCGCACCAGGTTGCTGTCGCGGCCTCCCACGAGTTCGGCGTCCCGCTGATGGATCTCAGCGCGCTGGAGCTGGACCTGGATGCCGCCCGCTCCGTCAGCCAGAAACTGCTGAACAAGCACAAGGTGCTGCCGTTGTTGCGCCGCGGTCAGCGCATGTTCCTGGGCGTCTCCGACCCGACCAATCTCCAGGCCATCGACGAAATCAAGTTCCAGACCGGGTTCCGGATCGACCCGGTGGTGGTCGAGCAGAACAAGCTCGAGGAATTGGTTAACAGTGTCCTCGAGGCCGTCGACACGTCCATGGCCAGTTTCGACGAGGAGGACTTCGACCTCGAGAGCCTGGAAGTCTCGGGCGGCGACGAGGAGCTGGGAGATGACGTCACGCGCGACGACGTCGACGATGCGCCGGTGGTGCGCTTCGTCAACAAGATCATGCTCGATGCAATTAAACGCGGCGCGTCGGATATCCATTTCGAACCCTATGAAAAGATCTTCCGGGTTCGCACCCGCCAGGACGGCATGCTGAAACAGGTGGCAACGCCGCCCATCGCCCTGGCGCCGAAGGTCTGTGCCCGGCTAAAGGTCATGGCGCGCATGGACATTGCCGAACGGCGAGTGCCGCAGGACGGCCGGATCAAGATGCGCCTGTCCAAGAACCGCGCCATCGACTTCCGCGTGAATACCTGCCCGACGCTGTTCGGCGAGAAGATCGTGATGCGTATTCTCGATCCCAGCAGCGCGAAGCTGGGCATCGACGCGCTGGGCTACGAAGCGCACCAGAAAGACGCTTATCTGAACACGCTGGCGCAGCCCTACGGGATGATCCTGGTCACCGGCCCGACGGGCAGCGGCAAGACTGTGTCCCTGTACACGGGCCTGAATATTCTGAACGAAGAAGGCACCAATATTTCCACCGCGGAAGACCCGGCAGAAATCAACCTGCCGGGCGTCAACCAGGTCAACGTGAACACCAAGGTGGGCCTGACTTTTGCCTCGGCCTTGCGCGCCTTTCTGCGCCAGGATCCGGACGTGATCATGGTGGGTGAGATTCGTGACCTGGAGACTGCGGAAATCGCCATCAAGGCGGCGCAGACGGGTCACCTCGTGCTGTCTACGCTGCATACGAACGATGCGCCCCGCACGCTGACCCGCATGGTGGACATGGGCGTGAAGCCCTACGCCATCGCCAGCACCGTCAGCCTGATCATCGCGCAGCGCCTCGCGCGGCGGCTTTGCGAGAACTGCAAGGAAGTGAAGGACATTCCCGACGAAGCCCTGTTGCAGGAGGGCTTTACGAAAGACGAGGTCGGCTCGCTGCGCATATTCGGCCCCGAGGGCTGCAAGCAGTGCAACGACGGCTACAAGGGCCGGGTGGGCATTTACCAGGTGATGCCGGTGACCGAAACCATTGCGCGGATCATTATGGAGGGCGGCAACGCGACGCAAATTGCGGACCAGGCTGCCTCAGAAGGTATCTGGGATCTCCGCCGCTCCGCGCTGCAGAAAGTTAAGGACGGGATTACCAGCCTCGAAGAAATCAACCGGGTTACGATTGAGTGATGCCGCGCGACGCGGCAAATCAGTTCGAATAGACACACACGGAACGGAATCCAATGGCCGGATCAATAGCAGTTAAGCAGACCCCCTTCAGCTGGGAAGGGACAGACACCAAGGGCAACCGCATCAAGGGCAAGACCATTGCCACGGACGAGGCTGCCTTGCGCGCCGAACTGCGCCGCCAAGGCGTGGTGCCGGTGCGCGTGCGCAAGCAGAGCAGCCTGTTCCAGAGCAAGGGCACAGTTACCCCGCAGGACATCGCGATATTCAGCCGGCAGCTGGCCACGATGCTGACAGCGGGTATCCCGCTGGTGCAATCCTTTGAAATTGTCGGTAACGGCCACGAAAACCCGGCCATGGCGGAACTGATCCTCGCGGTTAAGCAGGACGTCGAGGGCGGCACCGCGCTGGCCGAGGCGCTGGGCAAGCATCCGCTGCACTTCGACGATCTGTACGTGAACCTGGTGGAAGCCGGTGAACAGGCCGGTGCACTGGAGACACTGCTCGACAAAATCGCCACGTACAAGGAAAAGACCGAGGCCATCAAGAAGAAGATCAAGAAGGCCCTGTTCTACCCCGGTGCCGTACTCGCGGTCGCCGCCATAGTCACCACCATCCTGCTGATTTTTGTGATTCCGGAGTTCGAGAATCTGTTCCAGGGCTTTGGTGCCGACTTGCCGGCCTTCACGCGCATGGTGATTAGTCTGTCCGAATTCATGCGCAGCCAGGGCTGGCTCGTGGCCTTTGTCATCGGCGGCTCGATCAGCGGCTACCTGTACATGAGAAAGCGCTCCAAGCGCTTGCGGGAAATACAGGACCGAGTCGTACTGAAACTGCCGATCATCGGCAGCATCATGAACAAGGCCGCCATTGCCCGTTTCGCGCGGACACTGTCGACCATGTTCAGCGCCGGCGTACCGCTGGTGGAAGCCCTACAGTCCGTGTCCGGCGCCTGCGGGAACGTAGTCTTCGAGATGGCCGTGCTGGATATGAAGGACGAGGTCGCCACGGGCCAGCGCCTGCAACGAGCCATGGAGAACACCGAGTTGTTTCCGAACATGGTGATCCAGATGGTCGCGGTGGGTGAGGAATCCGGTTCCCTGGATGAGATGTCCGCGAAAGTCGCTGACTTCTATGAAGAGGATGTCGACAACGCGGTAGACAGTCTCAGCAGCTTGCTGGAGCCGATGATCATGGCCATCCTCGGTGTGCTGGTGGGCGGCCTGGTGGTTGCCATGTACCTGCCCATCTTCAAGATGGGAGCGGTGATCTGACCCTCGCGGAGTTGCTATCCGCCCAGCCCGCAGTGTTTGCCGGGGTCACGGCCCTGCTGGGATTGATTGTCGGCAGTTTTCTGAACGTGGTGATACACCGGCTGCCCATCATGCTGGAGCGCAGCTGGCAGACCCAGGCCCGCGAGGTGCTCGCCGACGCAGACGGCAGCGCAGCCCTGACGGCCGAATCGGCCGATACCTACAATCTCGTTACGCCCCGCTCGGCCTGCCCCGCCTGTGGCGCGCAGATAAAAGCGTGGCAGAACATCCCGGTGCTCAGCTACCTGTTCCTGCGTGGCCGCTGCGCCGGGTGCGGCACGGCCATCGGGATTCGCTACCCCGTCGTGGAAACCGTGACGGCCGTGCTGTCGGGGCTGGTGGCCTGGCATTTTGGCTACAGCCTTGAGGCAGCCGGCGCGCTGCTCCTGACCTGGTCGCTGATTGCACTCACGGTCATCGACTTGGACCACCAGCTCCTGCCCGATTCCCTCACCCTGCCGCTGCTTTGGCTCGGCCTGGTATTTGCGTTGCAGGGCACCACCTTCACTGACCTGCGCTCGGCGGTCATCGGGGCCATGGCCGGCTACCTGAGCCTCTGGTCCATCTACCACCTGTTCAAGCTCGTCACCGGCAAGGAAGGGATGGGCTACGGCGATTTCAAGCTGCTCGGCGCCCTGGGGGCGTGGCTGGGCTGGCAAATGCTGCCGGTCGTCATCATCCTGTCGGCCCTCGTCGGCGCGGTGACCGGGGTCACGATGATTCTGTTTGCCGGCCGGGACAGCCAGCGGCCCATGCCTTTCGGGCCATTCCTGGCCGCCGCCGGTTTCGTGGCCCTGCTGTGGGGCGACGCACTGACCAGCGCCTATCGGCAGATGGCCGGATTCTGAAGTGCCCGCTTCCGCGACCGCGGTGCGCCGCATCGGTCTGACCGGCGGGATAGCCAGCGGCAAAAGCACCGTAGCGGATATGTTCGCCGCCCTCGGCGTGCCGGTCATCGACACCGACGTGATCGCCAGGGAAATCGTGGCTCCCGGCGAGCCCGCGCTGGAAGAAATCGTTGCCGCGTTTGGTGCCGACCTGCTGGGGCCCGACGGCAGCCTGGACCGGCGGGCCCTGCGCGCCAGGGTATTTGCCGATCCTGCCGATCGCCATCGCCTGGAGGGCATCCTGCATCCGCGAATCCGGAACCGGACGCTGGAACTGGCCGCGGCAGCCGGCGGCCCCTATCAGGTCATCGTCGTGCCACTGCTGGTAGAAAGCGGTTTCGACAGGCAGGTAGACGAAGTGGTGGTGGTGGACTGCCCGGAGGCCGAGCAGCGGCGCCGGCTGATGACTCGCGACGGTGAGACCGCTCAACAGGTAGGTCGGATGCTGGCTGCACAAGTCGGCCGGGCAGCGCGAATCGCGGCCGCCGATACGGTGATCGACAACAGCGGCGACCTCAGCGCAACTCGCGCGCAGGTGCAGGCACTGCATCAGCGATATCTGCGCGAGGCATGCGCCGACTGAACACTGCGATGCCGCTTAACATCAATCATTGCGGCCCCGGCGGTGCGTGACGCAGAATAGCCGTATGTCTGCTCCAGCCGAACCCCGCCGGGACCGCCGATGAGTGCCCGGGCGGAACGCATGGCCCGCGCCGCTCCGGCCGGCGCTATGCAGGCCTACGAGCAGCCGCTGACCGAGCGAATGCGCACCTACCTGCGGCTGGAGTTCCTGTACCGGCAGCTGCGCTTCCACCTGGACCGCACCTCGCCTTGGGACAGCCGCGCGGCGCTATCGGCGCTGCTCGACATCAACTCGATACTGACCCGGGGCGACGTTCGCAGCGATGTGCTCAAGGAGCTGGAGCGCCAGCAACAACACCTTGACCGTCTGCACCAGGCTCCGGAGGTGGACGAGGCCCGCCTGTCAGGACTGCTGCGCAACCTGGCCTCCCACCGCGAAGACCTGATCGCCCTCGGCCCGCAATACTTGCGGGTGATGCGCGAGAACGAGTTTCTCAGTGCGGTGAAGCACCGCAGCGCGATCCCGGGCGGCACCTGCGAATTTGATCTGCCGGAATACACGCACTGGCTGCGCATGCCCTACGAGCAACGCTGCCAGGCCCTGAATGCATGGCTCGAGCCGCTGCGCCCGCTGTGCGACGGTGTGGCGGAGCTGCTCTGGCTGATGCGCGAATCCGGCGAGGCCGCAAGGGCCGTCGCGCAGAATGGCGTTTACCAGCACACCCTCGGGCGCAACGGCAGCTTTCACCTGCTACGCGTGAGTCTGCCCGCTGAAAAGCGCATCTACCCGGAAATCAGCGCCGGACATCACCGCTTCACGCTGCGTTTCATGGTCTGGCCCGACGTTGCCGACCGCGCGGTGCAGGTCAGCGAAGACCTGCCTTTTGAAATCAGGATCTGCTGAGCTCGCGCAACGCTGCCACGATGGGCCGGTCTGCCCGCAGCAGGCCATGGGCGAGCAAGTCATCTACGGCCACCCAGCGCAGCGGCTGGTCTTCCAGGCTGTGCGGCTCGCCCTGCCAGGCTGACACGAGGAACACACACAGGGTGATGTCCCGGTCGGGATAAACGTGGGTGTATTCCACAAGCTCTGTGGCCCCGGTGACGCGAATACCGATTTCCTCGTGCAGTTCCCGGTCCAGGGCATCACGCGGCGTCTCGCCGGGTTGGAGCTTACCGCCGGGGAACTCCCAGGCGCCCCCCGCATGCTTGTCCGGCGGACGCTGCGCGATGAGCACGCGGCCGCCGCCGTCCGCCAGCACGCCGGCGGCCACGCGGATCGCAAGCCTTGAAGCCTCAGGCAAGGATGCGCGCGCTCACTACAGACGACCGTGGCAGTGCTTGTACTTTTTACCCGAACCGCAGGGACAGGGTTCGTTGCGGCCGACTTTCTTCTCCGAGCGCACAAAGGGCGTCGCCGCAGCGACCTCGGGCGCGCCGGCACCCGGGCCGACGCCGCCCGCCAGGCCACCGGCCCCTCCCGCCGACTGCGGAACACCTGCCGTGACGGGCACACCGCCGGCCACCGGCGACGGCGCCGCATCGTGGCGCGCCTGTATTTGCCCCTGCGCGCGGCGCTCGTCCAGGGAGTCAACGTCTTCCTGGCTGCGCAGCCGGGCCCGGCACAGCACACTGATCGTCTCGTGCTTCACCTGGTCCAGCATTTCGCTGAACATGTCGAAGGCTTCGCGCTTGTATTCCTGCTTCGGGTTCTTCTGCGCATATCCGCGCAGGTGGATACCCTGGCGCAGGTAGTCGAGACCAGCGAGATGCTCCTTCCAGTGGGAGTCCAGCTGGCTGAGCATGACCACCTTCTCGAACTGGCGCATGATGGCCGGGCCGATCTCCGCGACCTTGTCTTCATACTGGCGGTCGATGGCTTCCAGCACCCGCTGGCTCAGTTCTTCGGGCCCCAACCCGCCGTCCTCTTCAACCAGCTGCTGGACGTTCAGTTCGGCCCCGAATTCCCGGGCCAGGGCCTGGTGCAGGCCCGGCAGGTCCCACTGCTCTGGCAGCATGGCCGCGGACACGTGTTCGGCAACGACCTCGTTCACGACTTCTTCGCGAATGCCAGCCACCGCGTCGGCCACGTCGTCTGCCGCCATCAGTTCGTTGCGCTGTTGATAGACGACCTGGCGCTGCTCGTTGGCAACGTCGTCGTATTCCAGCAAGGCTTTGCGAGCATCAAAGTTGTAAGCCTCGACCTTGCGCTGGGCGCGTTCGATCTGTCGGGTCAGCAACTTGCTTTCGATGGCCTCGCCTTCGCGCATACCGACCCGGGTCAGCATGTTCTTGGTGCGCTCCGGGTTGCCGAAAATCCGCATCAGGCTGTCTTCCATCGACAGGTAGAAACGACTGGCGCCCGGATCGCCCTGGCGACCTGCCCGGCCACGCAGCTGGTTGTCGATGCGCCGCGACTCGTGGCGCTCGGTGCCGATGATCCGCAGGCCCCCGGCTTCGAGCACCGCATTCTGCCGTTCCGCCCAGTCACGACGCAGGGCGTCGACCTGCTCGGCTCCTGTCTGTTCACCCAACTCGGCAAGTTCCGCGGCAAGGTTACCGCCCAGCACAATATCCGTACCCCGACCGGCCATGTTCGTCGCGATGGTCACAGTCGCCGGGCGCCCGGCTTCCGTGATGATCTGGGCCTCGCGCTCGTGCTGCTTCGCGTTCAGCACCGAGTGCTTGATGCCGGATTTCTTCAGCACCCCGGACAGGTACTCGGAGGTTTCGATAGACGTGGTACCCACCAGCACGGGCTGCGTCCGTTCCTGGCAGTCGACGATGTCCTCGACAATGGCGTCGAACTTGTCTTTCTCCGTCAGGAAGACCAGATCCGCCTGGTCGTCGCGAACCATGTCCCGGTGAGTGGGAACCACCACGACTTCGAGACCGTAGATCTGCTGAAATTCGAAGGCCTCGGTGTCGGCAGTACCGGTCATGCCGGACAGCGTTTCGTACATCCGGAAGTAGTTCTGGAAGGTGATGGACGCGACGGTCTGATTCTCCTGCTTGACCTGCACACCCTCCTTCGCCTCCACGGCCTGGTGCAGCCCATCGGACCAGCGCCGGCCGGGCATGGTGCGCCCGGTGAACTCGTCGACAATCACGATTTCACCGTTCTGTACCACGTATTCCACGTCCCGCTTGAACAGGGCATGGGCCCGGAGGGCCGCAGTCAGGTGGTGCACGAGGCGGATATTCTTCGGGTCGTAGAGGCTTTCGCCTGCTTCGATCAGGCCGTGTTTTGCAAACAGGCCTTCGACTTTCTCATGGCCGCTCTCCGTCAGGTAGGCCTGCTTGGTCTTCTCATCGACGGTGTAGTCGCCCGGGTAGATCAGCTGGCATTTCACCGGACTGGCATCTTTGTCGATCTCGAAGACATCGCAGCCTTCGGCCTCACCCCGGTCAATGGCTGCTTCCAGGCTCATCTCCCCGAGGTCTTCACCATCACGACCGAGCAAGTGGACTTTCTTAACGGTGAGATCGCTGTTCCGCGGCCGATTGGCATCGAGACCACGCTCCAGGTCCGGGATCAGCTGG
>Ga0265303_10002191_pt1 | contig 12083 bp, 8 predicted proteins | sample Helome_2_FD_192494 | JGI IMG/M metagenome (GOLD analysis project Ga0265303, IMG submission 192494) | Marine sediment microbial communities from subtidal zone of North Sea - Hel_20160317 (Illumina Assembly) | ecosystem: Environmental > Aquatic > Marine > Subtidal zone > Sediment ...
CTGCTACCGAACAACACGATGTCACGCAGTTTTTTCGACAGCTCGTTGAACGGTGTTTCAAGATCAAAGTCGTAATGCGCGGCCAGGCTCTGGATCATCTGGTAGTAGTAGGTCGTCTTGCGATCCCAGCCACGAATCGCGCCGCCGGCCAGCGCCAGTTCCTCATTCACGACCACACGTTTCGGATCGAAATACTGTTTGACGCCGAGTCCGTCGCAAACAGGGCATGCGCCGCTCGGGTTGTTGAATGAAAACAGACGTGGCTCGAGTTCGGTGAGCGAGTAGCCGCAGATATTGCAGGCGAAGCGGTCGGAGAAAATTACCTCGGCTTCGTCCGGGTTATCCATGAACGCGATGCGTGCAACGCCATCGGCGAGGCGTAGCGCCGTTTCGAACGATTCGGCCAGGCGCAGGCGAATATCCTCTTTGACCTTGATGCGATCGACGATCGCGTCGATATTGTGTTTCTTCCTGAGGTCGAGAGCGGGCGGCTGGTCGAGTTCATAGACCTCGCCGTTGATGCGTGCACGGATGAAGCCTTGTGCCATCAGGTCCTGCATGAGCTGCACGTGTTCACCCTTGCGTTCTGCAACGACCGGCGCCAGCAGCATCAGGCGTGTGCCTTCAGGCATCGCGAGAACCTGGTCGACCATCTGGCTAACGGTCTGTGCTTCGAGGTCCGTGCCGTGATCCGGACACCGCGGAATGCCGGCGCGTGCATAAAGCAGGCGCAGGTAGTCATAGATTTCAGTGACCGTACCGACCGTTGACCTCGGATTATGTGAGGTCGACTTTTGTTCAATGGAGATGGCGGGCGAGAGACCGTCGATATGGTCGACGTCAGGTTTTTCCATCATCGACAGGAACTGCCGTGCGTAGGCCGACAGGGACTCTACGTAGCGGCGCTGCCCCTCTGCGTAGATCGTGTCGAAGGCAAGTGAAGACTTGCCCGAGCCGGACAGGCCCGTGAACACAATGAGTTTGTCCCGCGGCAAACTGAGGTCGAGATTGCACAGGTTGTGTGTTCTCGCGCCGCGAATGTCGATGGACTTGGAGTGGATGGATTTCATGTGAGTGCTATAAACGCCGACCAACCTGCTAATATACGCCGCCCTCCGACTTCGGCGCAAAGACTCATTCAATGACGACAGACTCTGGCAATGCGATAGCCGTGATGCTGCCCGGCGAAAAACGCGCCGTCGGCGTGGTTACCGGGATTGCCATGCTGCGCATGTTTGGCCTGTTTTCGCTGTTACCCGTACTGTCGCTGTACGCTGCCCAGCTGGTGGATGCCACGCCGCTGTTGGTTGGTCTGGCTGTCGGCGCCTATGGGCTGACACAGGCCGGGCTGCAGATTCCACTGGGCGCCTTGTCCGATCGGATCGGGCGGGTCCCCGTTATTATCGGCGGCCTCGTCATCTTTGCCGTCGGCAGCATCGTGGCGGCTATGGGCGACACGATCTGGAGCGTAATTGCGGGACGCTTGTTGCAGGGTGCCGGCGCAATTTCCGCCACACTGACCGCGCTCGTCGCGGATGCGACGCGCGAGGAAGTCCGTACCCGTTCGATGGCTATTGTCGGCGTCATCGGCTTCGGCATGGCGTTCGTGGTTGCATTTATCGCGGGACCGGTCATCGCGGGGCAGTTTGGCGTGCCTTCGCTGTTCTGGCTTGCGGCAGGGCTGGCCGTCGTCGCTGGTTTGCTGCTCAAGGGTTTGCCGGACAGCATCGAGAGGCCGGAAGCACGCCAGAGCTGGAATATCCTGCCGGCATTCAGGCCTGATTTGCTGCGTCTCGACCTGTATGTCTTTCTGCTGCACGCGATCCTGACGGCGAGCTTCGTCGCATTGCCGTTCCTGCTCGTCAACCGACTCGGGATGCCCGTGACCGATTTTTGGCAGATGTACGTCGGCGCCCTCGGTGTGTCGCTGTTTGGGGCGATACCACTGATCCTCAGCGATGAGCGCCAGGGCAAGACCCGGACCATCGCCATCGCGGTAATGCTGCTCCTGGCAGGAGAGCTGATGCTCGCCTTTGGCAGTTTCAGTCCTGCACTGGTGTTCATAGCACTGACCGTGTTTTTCGCGGGCTTCACTTTTCTCGAGGCGGGCCTGCCCGCTCGTTTGTCCCTGTTGGCCGACGGGGAGTTGCGCGGCGCTTCGCTGGGTGTCTTCTCCAGCGCACAGTTTTTCGGCGCGTTTGTCGGTGGCCTGATCGGCGGCCGATTCCTTGCGTCCGGCCGTCCCTCAGACGTGTTTTTCGTCTGTGCGTTGCTCGCCGCGATATGGCTGGCCTCATCGAGCCTGTTTAGCCGGCAATCCTAGAGAAATCGGGCTGGTATTTGGCCCATCAGGCTCTACAATAGGCGACCCTCACCTCATCGGTGAGCAAAAAACAACACGAAATCCAAAAGACAGGGGACCTGATATGGCCCGCGGAATCAACAAAGTCATCATCGTCGGCAACCTCGGGGGCGATCCCGAGACGCGCTACATGCCCAGCGGCTCGGCGGTGACCAACCTAACAGTGGCCACGAACGAGAGCTGGAAAGACAAACAGACGGGTGAACAGAAAGACCGTACTGAATGGCACAAGGTCGCTATGTTCAACCGGCTTGCCGAAATAGCCGCGGAGTACCTCCGCAAGGGCTCGCAGGTCTATATCGAAGGTAAGTTGCGGACACGCAAATGGCAGGACAAGAGTGGTCAGGATCGCTGGACGACCGAAATCATCGCTGACGAGATGCAAATGCTCGGTGGTCGCGGTGGTGCCGGCGGTGGTGGTGGCGGTTCGGCGCCGATGAGTTCCGGTCAGGATTCAGGGCCGCCAGGTGCGCCTCCGCAGACTGGTCCCGATGACTTCGACGACGATATTCCGTTCTAGCGGAAGACCTTCGCCAATTCTTTTTTCTCAAGCGGGACAGGCCTGCAAATAGCCTGCGCCGTGCTTTTTTGTTACTAGGACTGGATAAAAATGGGTGCGTTTAAAGAGCCGCATGGCGGCGATCTGAAGGATTTGTATTTGGCGGCGGATGAAGCCGAGGCCGAGAAAGTAGCGGCGGGCGATTATGCGTCATGGGACCTGACCGAACGTCAGCTGTGCGATATTGAGCTATTGCTCAACGGCGCGTTTTCGCCGCTCGAAGGCTTTCTCAACAAGGATGACTACGATTCGGTCGTCAAGACCATGCGCCTCAAGAGTGGTGTGTTGTGGCCAATTCCGGTCAACCTGGATGTAACTGAAGAGTTTGCAGGCGATCTTAAAGTTGGCGACAAGATCGCGTTGCGCGATCTGGAAGGCGTCATTCTCGCCACGCTCGAAGTTGGTGATATCTGGACACCTGATCTCGATGCGGAAGCCAAGGGCGTGTATGGCACGACGGACCTCAAGCATCCTGCGGTGAACTTCCTCAAAAATGTCGGCAACCCGGTGTACGTTGGTGGCACGCTCAAGGGCATTGAGTTGCCGACACACTACGACTTCAAACACCTGCGTGATACGCCGGCTGAAGTTCGTGACCGATTCCAGAAACTCGGCTGGCGCAAGGTTGTTGCATTCCAGACCCGCAACCCGATGCACCGCGCGCACCAGGAGCTGACGCTACGTGCTGCCCGCGATGTCGAGGCAAACCTGCTGATTCACCCGGTTGTCGGCATGACCAAGCCGGGCGATGTGGATCACTTCACGCGTGTGCGCTGCTACGAGCAACTACTGAACCGTTATCCCGAGCAAACGACGATGCTGAGCCTGCTGCCGCTGGCCATGCGCATGGGCGGTCCGCGCGAAGCCCTGTGGCACGCTATCATTCGCAAAAACTACGGTTGCACGCACATCATCGTGGGTCGTGACCATGCGGGTCCGGGACAGGACAGCAAAGGCAATGATTTCTATGGTCCATACGACGCGCAGGAATTGCTGACCGAACACGGCAAAGAGCTCGACATCACAATGGTGCCGTTCCAGCTCATGGTTTACGCCGAGAATCGTGCTCAGTACATCCCGATCGACCAGAAGACCGACGACGATACTGTGCTGAATATTTCCGGCACCGAACTGCGCCGTCGCCTGCAGGAAGGCCTCGAGATTCCCGAGTGGTTCTCGTTCCCGGATGTTGTTGCAGAGCTCCGTCGCACACATCCGCCGCGTCACAAGCAGGGTTTCACGGTGTTTTTCACCGGGCTCAGCGGCTCAGGCAAGTCGACAATTGCGAACGCCTTGATGGTCAAGCTCATGGAGATGGGTGGCCGTCCGGTCAGCCTGCTCGATGGCGACATCGTGCGCAAGAACCTGTCGAGCGAGCTCGGGTTTTCCAAGGAGCACCGCGATCTCAACATCCGTCGCATCGGTTACGTTGCGAGCGAGGTCACCAAGAACGGTGGTATCGCCATTTGTGCACCGATCGCGCCGTACACGGCTACGCGCCGCGCCGTGCGTGAAATAATCGCGCCGGTAGGCGGCTTTGTCGAGATTCACGTGTCGACGTCGGTTGAGGTTTGCGAGCAGCGCGATCGCAAGGGACTGTATGCCCTCGCACGCGCAGGCAAGATCACGGAGTTCACGGGCATTTCGGATCCGTACGAAGTGCCGGAGCAAGCGGAGATGGTTATCGACACCGTGGAGATCACACCGGACCTGGCTGCACATCGCATTCTCGTGAAACTCGAAGCGATGGGCTTCATCCGGTAAGACTCATGGCCAAGAAGCTCTACATCAAGACGATGGGCTGCCAGATGAACGAGTATGACTCGGACAAAATGGCGGACGTCTTGCGCGAGTCCCATGGCTATGAACTCACGAGTGATGCCGACGAGGCAGACTTGCTGCTCGTCAACACCTGCTCGATACGCGAGAAGGCCCAGGAAAAAGTGTTCTCCGAACTGGGTCGCTGGCGGCCGCTCAAGGAGAAACGCCCGGGCGTTATGATCGGTGTGGGCGGCTGCGTCGCGAGCCAGGAAGGCGAAGGCATCACCAAACGCGCGCCGTTTGTTGATGTTGTCTTCGGACCGCAGACACTGCACCGGCTTCCCGAGCTGATTGAAGATGCGCAGGCCAAGAGCAGCTCGGTTGTCGATGTATCGTTTCCTGAAATTGAGAAGTTCGATCGCCTCCCGGAGCCACGTGCCGAAGGTCCGACCGCGTTCGTGTCGGTTATGGAAGGCTGCAGCAAGTATTGCAGCTTTTGCGTTGTGCCCTACACGCGTGGCGAGGAAATCAGCAGGCCATTCGATGGCGTGATCGCCGAATGCGTCTCGCTGTCCGAGCAGGGTGTCTCCGAGATCAACTTGCTCGGCCAGAACGTCAACGCCTATCGCGGCCCGATGCACGATGGCCAGATTGCAGATCTCGCAACGCTTATCTACTACGTTGCCGCGATCGACAGCGTCGAGCGCATTCGCTTCACAACGTCGCACCCGGTCGAATTCACGGACAGCCTGATTCAGGCATATGCCGAGGTGCCAAAGCTCGCAAATTACCTGCACCTTCCGGTTCAGCATGGGTCGGATCGGGTCCTTGCGCGCATGAAGCGCGGCCACACGATCCTTGAGTACAAACAGAAGATTCGCAAACTTCGCGAGGCACGACCCGACATATCCCTGTCGTCGGACTTCATTGTTGGTTTCCCGGGTGAGACCGATGAGGATTTTGAGAAACTGATGAACCTGATCGCAGAAATCGGCTTCGACCAGTCATTTAGTTTTATCTACAGCGCGCGACCCGGTACGCCTGCCGCCAGCCTCGCAGACGACACACCGATGGAAGTGAAGAAGCAGCGTCTCAAGATTCTGCAGGCGCGAATCAACCAGCAGGCGTTCGACATCAGCCAGTCGATGGTTGGCACCAGGCAGCGCGTGCTCGTCGAAAGGACCTCGAAGAAAGACGCAAACCAGCTCGCCGGCAAGACCGAGAACATGCGCTGGGTCAACTTTGATGCCGACCTGTCGTGCATCGGTCAGTTTGTCGATGTCTACATTACCGAAGCATTGCCCAACTCGCTCCGTGGCCGGCTTGCAAACAATCAGGCTGCTGCGTAATCTCTAAAGCACCTTGAATGCGATTCAGATTTCTCGGGACGTCGTCCTCGAGCCCGCCGATAACAGCCGCTTGGCAAACCTTTGCGGTCAGTTCGATGAACACCTGCGCCAAATCGAGCGCAGACTCGATGTTGAGATTGCGAGTCGAGGCAATCACTTTCGTATAACCGGCAAACCCGGCGCCGCACAGATTGGTGGCGACGTCCTGTTGTCGTTATTTGAAATGACTAACAAGGAACGGCTCGACCCTGAGCGTGTGCACATACTGTTGCAGGAATCCGTAATGAACGAAGGTCAATCCAAGGCAGCCGTAGCTGAAGCCGCCAACGATGCCGCTGAAGTAGAGATACAGACGCACCACAAACTGATACGGCCACGTGGCGCCAACCAGGCGGGTTACATGGCAAGTATTCGTGATCACGATCTTGCGTTTGGGATTGGTCCGGCCGGCACTGGCAAAACATATCTCGCAGTGGCTTGCGCTATTGATGCACTCGAAAAAGACCAGGTTCGCCGCATCGTACTTGTGCGACCGGCCGTGGAGGCGGGCGAGCGCCTGGGTTTCCTGCCCGGCGATATGTCACAGAAAATCGACCCTTACCTGCGGCCGATGTACGACGCGCTGTATGACATGATGGGCGCGGAGCACGTGACGAAACTTATTGAACGTAACGTTATTGAAATTGCGCCTCTGGCGTTCATGCGTGGTCGGTCGCTCAACGAGTCGTTTGTTATCCTCGACGAGGCACAAAACACGAGCGTCGAACAGATGAAGATGTTCCTGACGCGAATTGGCTTCGGTTCGCGCGCTGTCGTTACCGGCGATGTCACGCAGATCGACCTGCCAAACGGGCAGGAGTCAGGCCTCAAGAACGCGACGCGTATTCTCGAGAATGTTGGCGACATCGCGTTCACCTTCTTCTCGCCCAAAGACGTTGTTCGGCATCCGCTGGTGCAACGTATCGTCGAGGCCTACGAACTGGACGACCAGAATGGCGGTAGCAGTTGACGTTCAGGTCGCTTGCGACGACCCGGACATTCCCGAAGAGGCTGACATACACGGCTGGATCGCGACAACGATCAAGCAGTCGAACCGCTTGCCCGACGATAACGTCGAGGTTGCTGTCCGGGTTGTCGATGCCGATGAGATCCGGACGCTGAATCGCCTTTATCGCGACCAGGACAAAGCCACAAACGTATTGTCTTTTCCGGCCGGCGAAATCGATGGACTACCTGCCGATGTCAGCCGCTTGCTTGGCGATGTCGTGATGTGTGCCTCGGTCGTTGCTGCCGAGGCGAGCGAGCAGGGCAAGACCTTGCCGGACCATTGGGCTCACATGCTTGTCCACGGAACCCTGCATTTGCTCGGTTTCGACCACGAGAATGACGTGGAGGCCGTTGAAATGGAGGCGATGGAGACCCAGATACTGGCGTCCAGAAGTGTGACGGACCCCTACGGGAGGTCTTGAGCCTCAACTGCTACAATGTCCCTCGACAGAACGACAGGTTCCCGAAACGTAGGTCAATGAACGACAAACCGCCAAGTACCAGCGGCACAGGTGGCACCGGATTGTTTGCGCGCATCAAGCGTGCATTCAACGGCAATCCCTGGAGCCGCGAAGAAATCCAAGATTTTATTCAACAGTCCTCGATTGATCTCGATGCCGAAGAGAAAAGTATGCTCTCAGGCGTTCTTGAGGTGTCTGAGACCCAGGTGCGTGAGGTCATGGTGCCGCGCTCACACATGGTCGTTATCGACATCGAGGAAGATTTCGACGAGATCATGTCGACGATCATCCAGTCGGGCCATTCCCGTTTTCCGGTTATTGGCGAAGATCGCGACGAAGTTCTTGGCGTATTGCTCGCCAAGGACTTGCTGCGCTACTTCGGCAGTGACGACGCGGACGAAGTGCCGCTCAGGAAATTATTGCGCCCGGTATCTGTGATTCCCGAATCGAAACGCCTCAACGCACTCCTCAAGGAATTCCGCGACAGTCACAATCACATGGCTATCGTCGTTGACGAATACGGTGGTGTTTCGGGTCTGCTGACGATTGAAGACGTACTTGAGGAAATCGTCGGTGAAATCGACGACGAACACGATCGCGAAGAAGTGGCATTCATCCGTCCGGACGGTGATCATCATGGCAAACCGAGATTTGCTGTCCGCGCATTGACACGCATCGAGGACTTCAACGAATTTTTTGAGTGCGAGCTCGGCGACGACGAGTACGACACCATCGGTGGTCTTGTCATGCATGAGCTTGGCCGGCTTCCGCGCCGCGGTGAGGCGGTCCAGTTCGGTGGCTTCCGCTTCGCTGTCGTCAAGGCCGATAAGCGCCGCATCGACTCACTGCAAGTGCAGCGAAGCGCCTGACAGGTGGCGCGCAAACCGTCTCTCCTGCTGTTACCGGCAGACAGGCCCCGGATCAGTCAGCTCATATTCTTTGTGCTGGGCTGCATCACGACACTCGCGTTCGCACCCTTCGGGTGGTCAATACTGTTGGCGCTCGTGCTGGTGCCATTTCTTTATGTTTGCCTGACAAACTCACCGCGGGATTCGGCCAAGCACGGATTCTGGTTGGGCTTCGGCATGTTCCTGACCGGTACCTATTGGATTTACATATCCGTTGCGGTGTTCGGCCAGGCGCCCACCTGGATCGCGCTGCTGCTTATGATCGGGCTCGTCCTGCTCATGTCCCTCTATCTCTGGATTACGGGATGGCTGATCAGCCGGCTGGCAAGCGGCGAACCCTGGCTGCTGCTGGCGGTCGCGCCGGCCGTCTGGGTGATTGTCGAATGGGCACGTGGCTGGTTGATAACCGGGTTTCCCTGGATGTCGCTTGGCTACAGCCAGATCGACTCGCCGCTGGCTGCTTGGGCGCCGATTATCGGTGTCTATGGCGTATCGGCGCTGATCGTGTTGAGTGCTGCCGCGATTCTCGTCGCCATCATGACGCGCGGGCTGCAGCAAATTATTGCGGTCGGCCTCGTGTTGTTGCCGGGCCTCGTTGGTGCAGGCCTCATGTCCGTTAACTGGACCGAGCCCGATGGCGAGCCACTGACTGCTACAATTATTCAGGGCGGAATTTCGCAGGATAAGAAATGGCTGATCGAGCAGTTTCAGCCGACGCTCGACTTCTACCGTAGCGAAACACGCAAGGTCGCGGACAGCGACATCGTAGTGTGGCCCGAAGTCGCGATTCCTGCGGTCACAGATCGAGTCGAGGGTTACATACTCGGGCTTGAGTCGGACAGCCGCATCAATGAGCAGACGATACTGTTCGGCATTCTCGAGCGTGTCACCGAACGCAGGACCGAACCCGTCGTGCACAACGCTGTCATTGGGATTGATGGCACCGAGAGGATGGCATATCGGAAACGCCATCTCGTGCCTTTTGGCGAGTACTTCCCGGTGCCGGCTGCCGTGCGTGAGTGGATGCGCATGATGAGCCTACCGCACAACGATCTGACGGCAGGCGACGACGTCCAGCCACTCATTCGCACTCCGGGCGGCGTCGCACTGGCGGTTGCGATCTGCTACGAGGACGCCTACGGCGCTGAGCAGCTGTACGCAATGCCGGAAGCCGGAATTCTGATCAATGTGAGCAACGACGCCTGGTTCGGCGGCTCCATCGCAGCGCACCAGCACCTGGAGATTGCCCGCATGCGATCGCTGGAGGTGGGACGCCACACGATTCGGGCTACGAATACCGGTGTTAGTGCCTTCATCGGGCCGAAGGGCGAAGTAGTTGAAAGCGGCGAGCAGTTCGTACCCGTTACGATGACGAGAAGTGTCCAGCCCCACAAAGGCGGTACACCGTACTCTTCAGTGGGTAACGGGTTGATTCTTGGTCTCGCCTTCCTTGTCGTTGCCGGCCTCTGGATCCGGGGTCGCGCCAACCTCTGAACACCCTGTCGCTGCTGCGCTTCGCCGCCTGTTGCTGTACGCTTCTGGTTTTTGGCCAGCCGCAAAACTGAAGCACCCATGAGCACTGCGTATCACCCCGAAACCGTTGAACTGGAAGCCCAGGAGTATTGGGCTGAATCGCGTTGTTTCGAAGTCGGTGAAGATACCGATAAGGAAAAATTCTACTGCCTGACGATGTTCCCGTACCCAAGCGGGAAATTGCACATGGGCCATGTTCGCGTACTTACAATCAGCGATGTCATTGCCCGTTACCATCGCATGCAGGGCAAGCATGTTCTGCAGCCCATGGGCTGGGACGCATTCGGCATGCCGGCCGAAAATGCTGCCATCAAGCGCGGCGTGCCACCGGCCAAATGGACCTACGAGAACATCGAAGACATGCGCGGCCAGATGGACCGCCTGGGCTACGCTTACGACTGGACGCGCGAGGTAACGACCTGCCGTCCGGAGTACTACCGCTGGGAACAGTGGTTGTTTACGAAGATGTTCGACAAGGGTCTCGTGTATCGCAAGAACTCGGTCGTCAACTGGGATCCGGTTGACCAGACCGTGCTGGCCAACGAGCAGGTCATCGATGGTCGCGGCTGGCGGTCGGATGCGCTCGTCGAGCGTCGCGAGATTCCGCAGTGGTTCATGAAGATCACCGCGTACGCGGACGAATTGCTCGACGAGTTGGACCGCATGCCTGGCTGGCCAGACTCGGTCAAGACTATGCAGCGCAACTGGATCGGCCGATCGGAAGGCGTCGAGCTGACCTTCGAAGTTGCGGGTGAGGATGAGCCGCTAACCGTATTTACGACGCGACCCGACACGCTGTTTGGCGTCACCTACATGGCAGTAGCTGCGGAGCATCCGCTGGCTGAAAAAGCAGCGGCAGGGAACGCGGAAGTTGCGGCGTTTGTTGAAGAATGCAAACAGACAGATGCGGCCGAAGCTACGCTCGAGACGATGGAAAAGAAGGGCATGGCTCTTGGTATCAACGTCATCCATCCGTTGACCGGTGACGAAGTACCGTTGTGGGTCGCAAATTTTGTGTTGATGAGTTACGGCACCGGCGCCGTCATGGCGGTACCGGGTCACGACGAACGCGACTGGGAATTCGCAAAGAAGCATGGCCTGCCGATCAAGCAGGTTATTGCACCCGCGGACGGCTCCGAAATTGACATCGAAGAGGCCGTGTTCATAGAGAAGGGCGTCACGGTCAACTCGGGCGACTACGACGGACTGAGCTATGAGGATGCCTTCAATGGCATCGCCGACTGGTTCGAAGAATCCGGTCGCGGTCGCCGCACGGTAAATTTCCGGCTGCGTGACTGGGGGGTATCGCGGCAACGCTACTGGGGCACGCCGATTCCGATTATTTATTGCGATGACTGCGATGCGGTACCGGTTCCCGAAGACCAGCTTCCGGTTGTACTTCCCGAAGATGTCGAGTTCACGGGCCACGGATCTCCGCTCAAGGACATGCCCGAATTCGTCAACGTCGCCTGTCCGAAATGCGGCAAGGACGCGCGCCGCGAAACGGACACGTTTGACACTTTCGTCGAGTCATCCTGGTACTTCGCGCGCTATGCGTGCCCGGACAATGACAAGGTTATGCTTGACGAACGTGCCGCATACTGGACACCGGTTGACCAGTACACTGGTGGCATCGAGCACGCAATCTTGCACCTCATGTACGCGCGCTTTTTCCAGAGAGTCATGCGTGATGAGGGGCTGACGGATGTTTCCGAACCGTTCACCAACCTGATGACACAAGGCATGGTGTTGAAAGGCGGCGCCAAGATGTCCAAGAACAAGGGCAATACGGTCGACCCACAGGAACTGATCGCGAAATATGGCGCCGACACCGTGCGTTTGTTCATGATGTTCGCGGCGCCACCAGAACAGGCACTCGAGTGGTCGGATGACGGTGTGCAGGGCAGCTTCCGCTTCCTCAAACGCTTCTGGAACGCAGTGCAAAGTCACGTGGACGGCGGAAAGGTCGCCGAGCTGGACGTGGCTTCGCTGAATGGGGCGCAAAAAGACATGCGTCGCAAGACCCACCAGAGCATCGCCAAGATCAGCGATGACCTGGGTCGCCGCTCGACGTTTAACACCGCGGTGGCAGCATCGATGGAG
>Ga0265303_10002192_pt1 | contig 12083 bp, 13 predicted proteins | sample Helome_2_FD_192494 | JGI IMG/M metagenome (GOLD analysis project Ga0265303, IMG submission 192494) | Marine sediment microbial communities from subtidal zone of North Sea - Hel_20160317 (Illumina Assembly) | ecosystem: Environmental > Aquatic > Marine > Subtidal zone > Sediment ...
CATCGCGATAATTGCGCTATCGTTTATTTCTTCCCAGGTGATGTTATCAAATTCGTAAAAGCGCATGGTCCTGGTTTCAACTGCATCGTTTATCGATAACAATTCACCCAGGTAATAAATAAATCGCTGTGAACTTTCATGATAGGCGGCGTATATAAAAGGTAAATCAACCTCGATGCCGGCAGATGCGAGTTTGCCGAGCAAGCTGTCACGAGTATCCGCATCACCAACAAAATTGCTGGCGGGCAGGAGTAATTGGCCGTTTTCAGGATGTCGCTCCAGTAATATCTTGCCTTCAGACTCAATTATTGCGGCCACCCGCAGGCTGCCCGGAGATGAAACCAGCTGCAGCATGCTCGGCGTCATTCCGAACGAGACATAGGCACCACGACAAAATCCGAGTGGGGCATGGGTGTTGTAATCATATTTCAACACCCTGCCGATCAGGATGATGTGGTCGCCTGCGTCGACCTGTTCGAAATGCTCGCAATCAAACCATGCCACCACAGCGTCTATTATCGGCGAACCGGTTATTGCGGTGTGCCAGTCCTGGTTGGCGAATTTATCGGTGCCGGCCCTGGCAAAGCGATTTGACAGTTCTCGCTGGTTGGCGGCAAGAATATTGACCGCAAATCCGCGTGAACCGGTAAACGCTTCACGTCCGAATGCTGACTTTGCAATGTTGACCAACAGGAGCGGCGGATCGATGGAAACCGAGGTAAAGGAATTAGCGGTGAAACCACAGGGCGCACCTGCCTCGTCAAGCGTGGTCACGATGGTAACCCCGGTGGCGAAATGTCCAAAGGCGCGGCGCAGATCGCGGGCGTCGATTTCGGCTACTTTATTATCGGTCATGCAGTGAAGTTCCGTTTAATAGATGAGCGATTCCATTTCCCGGGTTTGTTCAAGCCCATCTGACACTCCACTGTCGTCATAAATTTTGCTGGCCCGGTCGAGGTACTGCTTGGCCCTGTCCATCGCGAAATTGGAATTATAAAGCACCGCCATGACATCGGCCTGGCGCTGAAACATCGAGCGCTCGCTGGTATTGGAAAGCGCCTCGCTCGACTTGATTCTGAATTTCCAGGCGCGTTCAGGCTGACCAATACGCAGGTAATGATGATAGAGCATTTGATAGTCATGCGCCTGCGAGGTTTTAATCAAATCCTGTTGATGCTGCTTGGACAGGTCTTCGATTTCGTGCTCGATTTCGCCTATACCAGTATCGCTAATCAGGCTGCGATCCAGACCATCGATCAGGCGGCGTACATGGTTCATTTGCCCGGTGGAAGCAAACAGCCTGGCCGCCTCAATACGTGCCTGTTGCGCCTGGTAGCCATCGTGAACCTGGTCGTGTAACGAAGCGAGCGCTTCCCAGGCATCCGCAGCGGCACCGTAGCGCCGAATTTCCAGGTTATCGCGGATTACCGTTTGCAGATTCTCGTTAACCCCCTGGTAGAAACCGCGCGCTATCGAATTGCGCGCCTGCCAAAGCTCGTCGTGGGTATAAGATGCGCGTCGTGCCATTTCACGCGCGTGGATATTCAATTGTCCGAGTAACTGGTAACAGCGCGCGGTACCCATGATATTGTCGCGCGACATAGTCAGGTAAAGTGCTTCCTGGAGGTATAACTCGGCGGCCCCTAACTCCTTCTGGTTGATCGCGACTTCACCGAGCAATAACAAGGTATCGCCGAGCCTCGTTTGATCATCCTCCAGCATCGATGTTGCGGCAACTTCAAGTAGCTGGGTGCGCGCCTGCTTGAATTTACCCTGGTGCAAAAAATCGCGAATTCGCCGATCACGCTCGGCATCATCAAGCCCGAGTCGCTCTAGCTCGGCATCGATATCAAACTCGTCAAATTCGTCTGTGTATTGCAAGTTACGATAATAATCGTGGGCGCCCGTGGTCGCTTCGATTCCACTTTCGACCGGATCATCTCGCAACAGGAAATAATGCACTGCGACCAACAACGCGAGTACCGGCACCGTCGTCACCGCGTGGTCAGGAATATAGCGCTTGAAATTCATAATACCGTTTATGTTACGCCGCTTAATGTCCATTGCAAACGGACGCTTCCAATCAAATTCCGGCTTGTTAAGATACCTTAATGAGAGAGTTTAGCCTGGATCCCGGCATCATCGCGTTTATCGACAGCTATATCGAGGTTTCGGGTCTCTCAACTGCCACCACTGTTGATCAGCAACGTGCCGATTACGAAGCCATAGTGCGGCATTTCCGTTACCCGCATCCGCCGGGTCTGCAATCCCGGGACAGCGAGGTTGATGGCCGGCACGGTAAGATTCCGCTGCGACATTACCACAACGAGCAAAACAGTAACGGCGCCCTGATCATGTTCATCCACGGCGGCGGGTTTATCCTCGGCAGTCTCGACTCGCACGACGATATTTGTGCAGAGCTCTGTGCAAATACCGGCTATGACCTGGTTTCAGTCGACTATCGATTGTCACCTGAGCACTGTCACCCGACTCACCTGGACGATGTGGAAGATGCTTTTCAGGCCATCGGGCACGATAATACGATCCTTGTCGGAGCCTCTGCCGGTGGCACCCTGGCGGCCGCGCTGTGTTACCGCTTGAAAACCAGCGAGCAAAGGCCCGCAGGACAGATTCTGATTTACCCCAGCCTTGGCGGTGATTGTTTCGATCTCGATTCGTACCGGGACAATGCCGATGCGCCACTGTTGAGTACTCGTGACATCATGTTTTATCGTGAGGCAAGGTGCGCCAGCGACGAACTAGCGCTGAACGATCCCGAATTTTATCCGCTGGTCGCAGAAGATTTCAGCCTGAATCCACCCACCATTGCGTTTTCGGCCGATGTCGACCCGTTGCGCGACGACGCCAGGCTTTACGTTGAAAAGCTGCAAACCGCGGGCGTATCGTCGGAGTGGATCAACGAGCCGGGGCTGGTGCACGATTACCTGCGCGCCCGGCACGTCAGCGATACCGCCGGTGCCGCCTTCACGCGTATCTGCAGCGCCATCAAAAAGCTCGCCAACCCCTAGCCAGCATCAAATTCAATCCATCCCCGCCCTCTTGGTAGATAGTGTGCAAAAGACGCTCCCAACCGGCGCTAGCGCCGGTTGGTCCATCCATGGAATCGCTTGAAGCTCGGCATCCATGCCTCGCTACACTTTTGCAAACTATCTACCAAGAGGGCTCAACTTTCTGGACGTTGACTTCTTGACTTCAGTCGCAGTTTGATGTCATTCCCGCGCAAGCGGGAATCTTATAATCACGGCAGCATTACAAGATCCCGGATATGTGCCACGCACATTCCGGAATGACGCATCATGCGATGCGTTAGATATCGGAATCCATTGCGTCGACGTAGAGTTGCTGGAAGTGATGCACGGCGTGCTCGGATAACTCGCTGCGCTCAGGGTCGACGACGAAGCGCCCCTGGTTATAGCCTTTCGACTGCAGGCCACGATAAACACTTTCACACAGACCCACGTCCTCGGGTTGCAATACATCGCGTTGATAGTCCATCGCGTCACGCTGCTGCTTGCTCGGTTCCGGATTCGGCAGGTACCAGTCCTGGTGTTCGATGGTGCGACCGGCCCCGTTCGGGATTATCTGCAGGGTCGATATGTTGGGCTCCCCGGGGTAAATCCAGATCGTCAGGTTAGGCCACAAAAACCACCCCGCATAACCAAAATCGACTTCTCCCTTTTCGAACTGGTAAGCACTGCTTTCGGTCGTCGCTACCGCGTTCGATATGTGGCTCGAGTAGATGCCGTTCACCTTCGAGCTATAGCTGTTCATATCGACCAGGTTGACAAAGTCCTTGTGTGCCGGGTGACAGTGGTAGCATTCGAGGAAATTATCGACCATCACCTTCCAGTTACTGGCGACATCGTAGTCATCGCGTTGCGCGAATGCGACCTCGTCGACGCGCGGGCAAAATTCGCGGATTTCAGACTCCAGGTCTGCCGCCTGTTGCCTTAACGGTGCGGCCTCGAGATCGAGGTTGACGAACACCAGGCCACAGAACACTTCGACTTGCACCGGCTTCAACGAAAATTGACACTTGTCGAATCCCACCATCTTATCGGTATTGCGCGCCGCCTTGAGGTCACCGTCAAAACCGTATGACCAGGCGTGGTAAGGGCAGGTTATGGTGCGCACCTTGCCGCTACCGAACAGCAACTCGTGGCCGCGGTGTTGACAGACATTGTAGTAAGCCTTGAGCTCTCCACTCTTGTCGCGGACTACGATGATGTTTTGATCACAGACCTGGATCGTCAGATAACACCCTGATTCGTTTAGTTGGTTTTGATGCCCCGCGTACCACCAGTTGCGGTAAAAAATGGCCTCCTTTTCCTGTTCCAGGATAGTGGCGTCCAGATAGTAACGCGCCGGAATCGTGAATGATTTCTCAGGATCACGATTAAACGGCGAATCATCTGCTCGCTTTAGCAGGGCTACATCACTCATGTTTGACTCCTCGGTACTTTACATCGAACTCTATAATTTAATCTAATGAATACTCTGGCTCAAACGCTTATTTTTTATTAAGATGGATAATCAAATCTTATCGATCCATGCTGAAAAATCGCCTGCCACCGCTTGACCCATTGATTGCTTTCGAAGCAGCAGCGCGCCTGCTCAGCTTTACCCGGGCCGGCGAAGAATTACATTTATCACAGGCCGCCATCAGCCAGCAGATTCGTAGTCTCGAGGAAAGTTTGCAGGTAAAGCTATTCACGCGTTCACATCGCGCGGTGCAGTTAACCAATGAAGGACGCGAATACCAGCACACCGTGGCCGCAATTTTAAAGCAACTCGCCGGCGCAACGATGGACATTCAAAATGTCGAATTTACGCAGCAACTGGTTATCGGTTGTGACCAGTCATTCGCCACCCAATGGCTAAGTCCGAGGCTCTCACAATTGCGCCAATTGATGCCGGCGGTTACGTTACGCATCATCGCTTCCGATGATTACAACGAGAGCCTGGGTAGCGAAGTGCAGGTAGCTGTATTGCATGGTGATGGGCTGTGGCCCGGATTTGAAGCCTTGCGGTTGTTCGATGAAGAAGTATTTCCGGTATGCAGTCCCGGGTTTGATCACAAACTCGCACAACAGGACTGGGTAACCTGGCTACTGCAGGCACAGCTGATCGACCTTGCTGACAGCCATTGGAACTGGATGAACTGGCGCCTGTGGCTGGGGGGTAACAATATCGATCAACCGCTGGGAAACCGTAACCTGCAGATAAACAGTTATCCGCTGGTAATCGACGCTGCCTGTGCCGGGCAAGGCGTGGCGCTGGGTTGGCGCTACCTGGTAGATGACCTGATTGCAAAGGGTCACCTGGTACGTCCGATTAAGCAGTCGCTCAAAACCGATTTCGGGTACTACTTTATATGCCGCGACAATCTACAAAATGACGCCAGCGTGATCCGTTTTCGCGACTGGTTGAAAAAACAGATTGAATTGGTAATCGACCCGTAGTGAATACACCAGCCCACGTGATAATCAATATGCTGGTGTTATCGCGCAATCCCGGTCACGCAAAAACCGCGTCTATTGTTGGTGGCGCGCTACTACCTGACCTGGTCATCGTTGCCTTTTACGCCTGGCATTTAATGCTCGGCACAGCTGAAACACAAATCTGGTCCGCCGAATACCACCACCCGCTATGGCAAGCATGGATCGACTGTTTCAATTCGATTCCGATCATTATTGTTGCGCTTGTGCTTTGCTGGCAAGCCCGGCAATACCTCTTGCTGGCTTTTTTTAGCAGTATGCTTTTGCATACCTTCGGTGACTTGCCGCTGCATCATGACGATGCACATCGTCACTTTTTCCCGTTACTCGACTGGCGCTTCGCAAGCCCGATATCCTATTGGGATCCGGCACATCATGGACAGTGGGCAGGCCTGGTCGAATTCCTCTGTGTTTTCGCGGCTTCAGTCTTTATGTACTGGCGCTGGGCACTGCTGAGGCCCTGGGTCGCAAGTACTTTTGCTGTTTACCTGCTGTACTGGATTTACGTGCTTTTGGTCTGGATGTAACGCCCGATTAGCAGGATCCGGTCCGGGTTTGATTACATTTATCAATCAACAATTGGGGCCTGTTGGAATTTTAATCAGAATAATCGGCAATACAGTGCCATCTGACCGCAGATACAGGCCTTCAGGTCAATTCTTGAAATAGTATTTTACAATTAGTGTTAACAGGTTCGGCTACTACTATTAATTGTCTAATCTGTAGAAATTGCCAACTTAATGTCAATTACTGAACTCAAGGATCGCATCAACAGCCTGTTATCAAAAGGAATCCGCGAATTTTCTATGAGCCTGGGAGTCCTGGCACAAATCGAAAACAACAACTACGAGATATACGCGGTACAGTCAAATTCGGGCGCGTACGTGCCCGGCGAAAAATATGCCCTCGGCAACAGCTACAGCCGGGAAGTTTTTGAAAAGCAGAAAACGATCGCTGAAGCCTGTATCGAAAAATCTGCGACGTCGATACACCATCCCCTGTATCGCTCACTGCCGCTCGAGTCGTATATCGGCGCACCCATAGTGATAAACGGCAAACCCTGGGGTTGCGTCGACTTCAGCAGTATGGGCCAGCGCGAAGAGCCGTTTAGCGAACAGGAAATTGAAATGGTTGAATCCCTGGCCACGGAACTCTCGCAGCTCATCGGCGAAATCAAGTAAAAAGAGCCGAACGGCTCAAAGCGAGTAGTAGTGCCCCATAATTCCAGCAAAGACAGCGGTACCGACCCAGTGGTTGTGTAAAAAGGCACTAAAATAATGTGCCGGTGCTCGATCGGCAATCAGGAATTGTTCGTAAGCCATTAACAGTGTCGCGACTCCCAATCCCAGGTAGTAGATACCGGTAAATTCCAGATCGACACCAACCAGTACCAGGGCGAGTAAAAACAAGAGCTGAAATACGGCGATCATGACACGGTCATAATCGCCAAACAGGATGGCCGTCGATTTTACCCCGAGTTTCAGGTCATCCTCCCGGTCAACCATGCTGTACATCGAATCGTAGGCGACGGTCCACACCAGGCTCGCCACGTATAACAGCCAGGCCTCCTTCGGTATCTCACCGGTCAGCGCAGCGAACGTCATGGGAATGGCCCAGCCAAAAGCGGCACCGAGATGAACCTGGGGCAGATAATGATAACGCTTCATAAAAGGATAGGTCGCGGCAAGCAATATCCCCCCAAAGGAAAGCATTATGGTAAAACGATTCAGACTTAACACCAGCAGAAAGGCGATCAGGGCCAGTACCGCGAACACCGCGAGCGCCTCTCGCGGTGCAATCTTTCCGCTGGTCAACGGGCGCTCCCGGGTGCGCGCGACATGCAGATCGATATCACGATCGGCGTAATCGTTGATCGCGCAACCCGCCGAGCGCATCAAGAAGCTTCCCACGACAAATACGAACAGGATCCAGCCATCAGGTGACCCTTCTCCAGCAACCGCAAGTGCCCACAGCGTCGGCCATAGCAACAAGTAAAATCCAACTGGTTTTTCGAAGCGTATTAACTGTGCGTACAGGCCTAGCTTGTTGGCAAGCTCGGGCGGCAGGTCGGGAATTGAAAGTCCTTTGATTTTCACCAAAAACCGATGCGTGTTGCGAAAAAATCGTTACTATACGCGTTTCTTTCAGCAGGGCGAAACAATGATTCGCAGTTTCAAGAATACGACCCCGAGTATCGGTGAAAATAGCTATATTGACGAGTCCGCGGTCGTCATCGGGGACGTCGTAATCGGGGAAAACTGCTCAGTTTGGCCACTTACTGTAATCCGCGGAGATATCAATAAAATCCGTATTGGTGATAACACCAATATCCAGGATGGAAGCGTGCTACATGTTACCCATCGGGGTGAATACAGTCCCGATGGCGCTGAATTGCATATTGGCAATGAGGTAACAATTGGGCATAAAGCGCTGTTGCATGGTTGCCGAATCGGCAATCAATGCCTGATCGGCATGGGTTCGATCATCACCGACAACGCGATAATCGAAGATCGGGTCATCATCGGCTCGGGCAGCCTGGTACCGCCAGGCAAGGTTCTCGAATCAGGATATCTTTACCTTGGAAACCCGGTAACGCAGAAGCGAGCACTTACCGAACCTGAGATCGAGTACCTGTCTTACGCTGCAAATCACTATGTTCTGCTAACACAACATTATTGAGGCTGAATCAATGAAACGCTGGGAATGCATCGTTTGCGGATTTATCTACGATGAAGCGGAGGGCTGGCCGGAAGACGGTATTGCACCCGGCACTCGCTGGGCTGACGTCCCCGATGACTGGGAATGTCCGGACTGTGGCATGAGCAAGGATGATTTCGAAATGATTGAGATGTAGCCTAAAGCTACATCTCAATCAATTAACTTCCCACTGGCTGGCAATCTCGCGTAACCCGGTTAGCGCCAGGTCGAGGGTTTCCTGGAAACGCGCGACTTCGGGATACACCATGTAAGCCGGACGCTTCATTTCAGGGGCACCGTTAACCAGAAACAGCTCACCCTTATCGATAAACGGCTGCACCACGCGCATCGGAAAGTAACCCGAGCCACCATTTTGCCGAATATACTCGAGCCCAAGTGACCCAAGTCCCACCGATATTGCGGGTGTGTCCATATCTGGAAAGGCCTCGCCATGAAGTCGACGGAACTCTTCTCCCCAGTCGACAAAAACATAGTCTTCAACCCAGCCATCCACCATCTCACGTTGGTTTGTCGCCACCAGTAACAGGGTTTCCTCGAGCAGGTCCTCGATCACCAGGCCAGGTGTCTGGCGCGGGTTATACATAACACCGATATCAAGCAGGCCGTCGGAGAGCTGGCGCATCAGGCTCGGCGAGTAATCCGCTTCGACGTGAATCGCGACGTCGTTGGCATTTTGTCGCATCCACGGAATCCATTTCAGAATCAGGCTATCCCAGAGGCTGACCTGTGAGCCGAGACCGATGCCGTGACTGAAATTTTCAGGCAGCGATATACGCTGTTGCGCCTGCTGCCAGAGACGCTGGATATTGAGCGCATACTCACGAAAATGCTGGCCGGCGGAGGTCAGCTCGACCCCGGAATGCCCCCGTGTGAACAGAATCCTGCCGAATCGATCTTCCATCGCCTTGACGCGAGCGCTGACGGTGGACTGTGTAACGTGCAAATTCTCGGCAGCACGATTAAAATTTCCACAGTTGGAGATCTCCAGAAAGGTGCGAATATGGTCGATTTTCACGCGCGGCCTCCACTCAACAGGCAATCGGATTTTCCGATAATACTAACCATAAAAATTCACTTTTCAAATAGTCTTTAAGCACTAGACTCGTGTCCTGTTAAAAATATAAGGATACCCATGCGCGCCAGGTCGGCCATTTCCACCCTCGATACCGCTAATGGAGCCATTATCCTGGTTTTCGGTCTGTTCCTGTTTTCGATACAGGACATCATCATCAAACATTTCAGCGACCATTACTCGGTGCTGCAGATCGTTTTCGTGCGCGGGCTGATAGCGCTGGGATTGCTGCTGATGATGATCAAATACACGCACCAAAACATATCACTGATATCGCGCCGCCCGGTGTTAATGGTGGCAAGAGGCTTGCTCGGATTCAGTTCCTATACTACTTATTACCTCGCGGTCGCGGCGATGCCACTGGCCGAAGTCGTTTCGATTACCTTTACCATGCCGCTGTTCGTCACCGCGATGTCCGCGCTAATTCTGCGTGAAAAAGTAGGCGTGCGCCGCTGGAGTGCGGTCGTTGTCGGTTTTATCGGCGTGCTGATCATTTTATCACCGAGTGGTGAATTCAATTCGCTCGCGGTCTGGTTCGCATTCGCCGCTGCCGTTACTTACGCCTCGCAAACAATTCTCACGCGCTTTCTGGGCAGCCACGACCACCCGATGACCATCGCCTTCAACGCTATACTGGTTTTTACCCTTGCCAGCGGAATACTAAGCCTGCTGTTGGTCAGCGGGATCATCTCGGTCACGTCGGACCATCCCTCGCTCGCCTTTTTTGGGCGCGACTGGAGCATGCCGACCGATATCGATTTCATACTGATGCTGGTAATCGGTGCGATTGCCGCGGTTGGCTTTTACTGCCTGTCGAAGGCCTATTGCTCATCGGAAGCGAGCGCGATCGCGCCGTTCGAATTTACCTACATCGTCTGGGCCGTGGTATTCGGCTACCTGTTCTGGAACGAGGTGCCTGGAGTCACCACAATTTTCGGTATTTTCGTGCTGATTTCGAGCAGCCTCTACATCTGGTACCGCGAGCGCCAGATAGAACGCAGCGAAACTGCCCTGTTGCCGGTACAGGCGGCCGAGCTACCGCAGCAGGAGCAGTATTAATCCCACTGGTAGGCGCTGACGATAAATCCCACTACCGGTTCCTTGAAAACCCTCTTAGCCACGGTCTGCCCGATGCCGTAGCAAACCTGCAACGGCAACAGATGCTCTTCGCGCGGATGGCAATAGCGCGCATGCGGTGCAGATTCCCAGTTGCTCAAACGCTGTTCCCGCTCGGTTTCGGAGAGACCTGGATCACTACAGGTTTGAGCCAGCCAGGTTTCAAACTCCTGGTTGCGCGGATCGCTCGAGTCATCGTGCTTGCTCATCATTTGCTTGATGTTATGGAACGAAAACCCTGAGCCTAAAATCAGCAGGTTTTCAGATTTCAATTCCGCCAGTGCCTTGCCGATACGCACATGCTCGGCGGCATCGAGGCTGGCCGCAAGCGAAATCTGGATGCAGGGAATATCGGCCGACGGATACATCAGCATCAAGGGCACGAACATGCCATGATCGAAACCGCGCTCGTGGTCGAGGCTGGTTTCAATTCCGGCCTGCTGCAACAATCCCTGGACTTTATCGGCAAGTTCAGGATGGCCGGGTGACGGGTACTCGTATTCGTAGGTTTCGGCGGGGAATCCGGTGTAGTCGAACAGCAAAGGTGGTGCGGCTGCCGCGGTAACAGTAATCACGGGTTCTTCCCAGTGAGCGCTGATGACAATGATGGCATCCGGTAGCGCTATTGTTTCTGGAAAGGATCGCAAAAAGCGATTCATGGCTGCGTGGCCTGGCTCGTTGAGCAGCGGTAGCGGCCCGGCACCATGGGGGAAAAAGAGAATGGTTGCGTTGTTACTCATTGCTTAAACAGGCTATTAACTGCCTCCTGTAACCGAAACCCGACATCATCGTTTACGATCACCCCCGCTTCAAGATCAAAGTTTTCCCCGAACGAGGGCACCGAAACGCTCGCTTTTACCTGGCCACCAAAGCGAGGAATCTGGCTCAGCGCGAGCTCTAGCACCGATTGACCGCCGCGGCCACCCGGTGAGGTCGACAGCAAGACCATCGGTTGATCCTGGTAAACCTTGGGCTGTATCCGTGATACCCAGTCATAGAGATTCTTGTAGGCGACACTGTAGTTACCGTTATTTTCGGCAAAGGAAATGATGATGCCGTCGCAATCGGTAATTTTTTTGAGGAATGCTTGCGCGAGTTCGGGCTGTCCCATTTCATCTTCACGATCGACGCTGAACAGCGGCAATTCGTAATCGTTAAGATCGAGAATTTCAACATCCGCACCATCCAATAATCCACTGACATAAGTCACCAGTTTTTTATTGATCGAACGACTGCTATTGCTTGCGCCGAAGGCGACAACTTTTTTATTCATAAACTCAGGCCTTCATTAAAATCAGGTTTTCACGATTTATCAGTTCCGGATCATCCTGGTAACCGAGGATTTCCGGAATTTCCTTGCTCGCTTTGCCGATGATTTGCTTACATTCATCCGACGGGTAATTCACCAGTCCACGTGCTATTTCGGCACCACCCGGGGCAAGGCAGGCAACCACTTCCCCGCGATTGAATACCCCGCTGACCGCCTTAACGCCAATCGGCAGCAGGCTCGCATTTTTATTCACCAGCACGTCAACCGCACCTTCATCGAGGCGCAATTCACCGGCGCAACGCATGTGTCCGGCGAGCCATTGCTTGCGTGCCGCCAGATGGCCCTCGCTCGCTTCCAGAAAACTACCCAGGGCTTCGCCCTGCACGAT
>Ga0265303_10002193_pt1 | contig 12083 bp, 8 predicted proteins | sample Helome_2_FD_192494 | JGI IMG/M metagenome (GOLD analysis project Ga0265303, IMG submission 192494) | Marine sediment microbial communities from subtidal zone of North Sea - Hel_20160317 (Illumina Assembly) | ecosystem: Environmental > Aquatic > Marine > Subtidal zone > Sediment ...
GTGTACTGGTCGGTCTGGCCGGAATACTGACTGTTGTCCCGGCATTTGATGTGTTAATGGATGTTTTCGGGTTAGGTCAGATAGTGTGGTTTGCATGGCTCGGAATCCTCATGTTGCGGCACAATCCAAGCACGACATGAACGTCTCTTATTGGCCGTCTCCAGCCGCTCACGATTACGCTAAAGCGGCCGTTTGAACGGCTCGTTGCGGGAAGAGCTGTCCCTCAATCCGGGCGACACGTTAGGGTCAGTACTTTGCGCTCAACACTTTCTGCGGCCTACGTAGATACCTGGGGCGAATAAGCCTTGCGTATGTAGTGAATTGCGAAAATGCCGACCGCAATCCAAATCACACTCCAACTCATCATGAGTGCCATCTCTCCGGTCGCCCAGTCGAGTGACCCGTCGGGGGTCAATGTGCCCGTCGCGCGTTGGTAAGGCAGCACGTACGAGAGCGTAAGAAAGACGGGTAGCATTAATCCGTTGATCACGATCAGGACAGCCGGTGCGATCAATGTCGTCCGCGTCCGGCGTGGTCCGATTTCATCGTCCGGGCGGCGGTGCAATTTCTCGAGATAACTACGTTCCTCAGTGCTGACCGACGTGTAACGTGAAACAACGAGCGTTACTACGAGGCTTGCCAGCCCACCGATAATGACCGGGTTCAGGAACGACGGCAGCTCGAGCACACCGACGAACGTGAAGAACTTCGGCACAACGTTAAACACGAGCCCGGTAAGCATGCCCCAGAATGCAGCCTTCTCGGTAACTCGTTTGCTCCAGATCGCCATCAGTCCGACCGGGCCCCAGGATGACGCAAATACGGTTGCGATAAATGTCGTTAGCCAGAAAATTTGTGGTGGGAATACCAGCGCTGCCGCAAGAGCGAGCGCCCCCACGACGAGCATCATGAGTCGGCTGAATCGCAGAGTCTTCGACTCGTCGCTAGTGTCATGAATCCCTATGTCATTACTGACGCTGAACCCCACGAGAGACAGGAAGGTCGACGCGGAAGATAAGACGGCTGCCATAATGCCCGCGAGCATCAAGGCACCGAACACCGTTGGCAGCATATGCAGCGAGGCCCAGATAGTCGCACTTTCAGGCGGTGATATATCCGGGTTCCCGATATTGATGATGCCGCCCATGCCATAGACCATCACCTGCAACAGCACGACAAATAATGCAGCGATCGTCGCGGAACGCAGGACTACATGCTCGTTGCGCGCCATCTGGTGACGACTGGATTGCCAGGGACTCACCATGTAGACGAGCATCCAACTGATATCGATAACGATGGCCCAGATAAGGTAATCCATCGCTGTGGGCCACTCTGTACCCGGTCCGATCATGCCGTGCCACGACATGAGGTCTTTCTTGTGTTCGATAGAAACCAGTTGCTCGATGATCGTCGGAATGCCGCCAAGGTCTCGAACAAGAAAAATAATCGCGGCGGCACTGGCAATAGTGAACAGCAGGAACATTAGCGTGTCGGTCAGGATGACGCCGCGCGATCCCGAGTACATCGTGAACATCGTGTAACTCAACCAGGCCACAACGAGCGCCTGCACATAGCTCAGGTCTGTCAGCTCCGCCATCAGGATCGCCGCACCCTGCGTAACCGCGAGCAGGTAACCGCCGAGAGCAAGCACGATCGTTATGCCTGCGAGGGCCTGTACTCGCTTGCTGTTGAATCGTTGTCCAAAAAACTCCGCGAGCGTATTCGTGCGACTGCGCCGCAGGTAGCGGCCAAAAAACAGGGCCCCGAGTACGTAACCAATCGCTGCGGCTTGCGGAAACAGGACGTAGGGTCCCGCCTGTGTATCGTAAGCAAAACCGGCTTCACCCAGGAACATCGTCGAGCTCATGACGCTCGCCACAAGCGTTCCAACAATCAGCAGCGTAGGCGCTCTGCGACCCGCTACGTAATAGTCATCGAGATTCCGAACGCCTCGACCGGCATAGTTGCCGATGATGATGTAGACGAGGATGCTGACCGCGATCGCTGTGGTGTAGACATCCATCAGTCAGGCGCTCGCTCCAGCCAGGCAGGCGTCTCGTACAACTCCACTTCGACCTTTTCGCCCGTACTAATGGTGCCAGCCACCTCGACGACTCCGACGACGCCGCGCGTGAGCTTTGCTCCTTTGGAAAAGGCTGTGGACGTTAGCGGTTTTCCGGAACGAGTCGTGTGCATCGCGGCCAGTTTCTTTCCCATGTCATGGCATGGGGGATTGTATTCCTCCACCAGTAATTCCGCACCCGAAGGGAACCTGAGTACGGTCCCTTTTGGCAAGCGCGAAAGACCACGTATGCCGCTGAGACAGAGATTTGCACCAAGCGCCGTAGGTGACGGCGCTTCAGCCAGGTCCATGGCCTCCTGGATCTCAGCGAGCTCCTCCACAGAGACAGCTGACCATTGGCGTTCGTTGCGACGCACGGTCCCTTCCGGCTGTTTGTCCCCCGCCCATGCCTTGCGAACGTACGAACGGTGTGCGTCGCCAACGATTCCGTCCAGCGCGACCTCAATCGACGGGTGTTCTTCCTTGCTCATATCGTCGTTTGATCCCGAGTGGACGGACACGACGATTGCCTGAAGTTTGGTCATCTTTGTTTCCTCGGCGCTCTTGGGAACCAGCATAGCCTGTTTCCTTGTATGCGCAAGTCATTCATAATTAGGTAAATTTTTGGACCGAAAACACATCATGACCGACACTCTCCCGAGTCTTATCGCCACATCCGTGGTCCGCGGCAGCCAGCAAGGTGAGAGCCACGGCGGCATCTTCATTGTCGATTTCGAGACCCGGAGTGGTCGCCAGGTCGTCGACTGGAATACCAGCGGAATCGACTTTGAAGGTCGCGGAGCCGATCGAGGCCTTCGCGGTATTACGTTTGACGGTGACCATATCTATGTCGCTGCGAGCGACGAGCTTTTTTGCTACGACCGGAACTTCGACAACGTTGCCTCGTATCGCAACCGCTACCTCAAACACTGCCATGAAATTATTCGCAAAGATCGCCGCATCTTCGTGACCTCGACGGGCTTTGACAGCCTGCTGAGCTTCAATCTCGACACGAGCGAGTTTGACTGGGGTTTTCGCGTCATGCGGCAGAACGAACGCTGGACCGGGTACACGTTCGACCCGCGAACCGATACCGGCCCGCGTCCGGTCAACGACTTTCATATCAACTCGGTGCATGTCGATGGGGGCGGCATCTTTTTCAGCGGCCTGCGTGCCGATGTGGTCATGAAGTTGAACCCCGACTGGTCCGTATCGACCTATTGCGACATCCCCACGGGTACGCATAACTGCAAGCCGTGGAAAGACGGCTTGTTGTTCAACGACACTGTGAACGACTGCGTGCGCTTCGTTCCCAGGCAAGGCACGCCCCTTGCCTTTCCGATTGTCACGTACGACGAAGCGGCAATCGAGTTTGCCGGAATCGACGATTCGAAGGTCGCACGCCAGGGATTCGGCCGCGGACTCTGCGCGGTAAGCGATCGCCTGATCGCAGGCGGATCTTCGCCCTCGACGATCAGTATCTACGATGTCGAAGGCCGCCAGGTCGTCGGTTCGGTGAACCTGTCGATGGATATCAGAAACGCAATTCACGGCCTGGAAGTCTGGCCATACCCGGAATAAGAAAGGCCGGGCATTGCCCGGCCTTTCTCGTCTATCGTTGGCGTGAAGACTACTACATGTCCCCCCAGCTCTTGGTGAAGCGGACACCGAGTTCACGCGGCCGGTTCGTGTAATTACGCTGCACGTGGTCGCGACCATCGGCAATACTCGCCATTCCCCACTCCATGAGCCCTGAGTTGATCGTGTAGGTCGCACGCTCATCCCAGATGTTGTTGACGAACAATGACACTTCCCAATCGTCGCCGCGAACACCGACGCGCGCATCCCCAATCATGTACTCCGAGTTGTTGAATTGAGGATTGGGTTCATCTTCGCCGGCCGGGTTGAGGATATTCGGCCTCCCACCCGTGTACGAAAGCTGGAATCGCGCAAAATGTTGCGAGCCACCAAACCAGTCAGACTCTTCCGCATAAGTGAGCCATGCTGAACCCTTGAACTCCGGGGTCAAAGGCAATCGCAATCCTGACACGAGATCGAGTTCTCCATTGCCGTTCAGATCTGCCGACGTATCGGTCTCTGCCTCGGTAATCTCGGCATTGAAACCAACTGTCCAGAGCTGGTTCAGCGCATAGTCGAGCTCCATATTCGCCCCCGTGATATGCGCCTCGCCGGCGTTGGTCACGATGTTCTGCCAGGGCTGACCACACACGCCAGCTATGGAATCGTCGGGGAAACCAAGCTCGGCACACGTGGCATTGGACGGATCGACGATCTCAAGCTGGTAGTCGTCCCATTCCATATGGTAGGCCGTGATATTCAGGCGACCCGCACCGTCGGCATACGTCAGTCGGTACCCGATTTCGTAGTTGTCCATGAGGTCGGAGTCGTAGCCAGTCGGGAAGAACGGCTCACCGCGGCTGCGGTTCACACCGCCAGGGCGAGACCCTCGGGTGTACAAGCCGTACAACATGGCGTCTTCATTCATCATGTACGACAACGCGATCTTGGGAATAAAGTCGTCTTCAGTTTCCCTGTGATCTTCAGGTTCCCCGCCATTTGCCAGTCGGTACTGTCTCGACAGTGGGTCACCGGTATCCGGCTCACCGTTGAGTCCGATGTCACCCGGATGATCAACAATGTACTTGTTGTTGTTCTCCCGATCGTAATAGCGACCGCCAACAGTCAGGTCAAACTGATCGTTGATGTGCCAGGTAAACTCACCGAAGAGAGCGGTCTGCTCCCAGTCAGTACTGCTCTGCGAATACCAGTGCGAGGTCGCTTCCGGGAACGTAACCGGTGTGCCGTAGTAATTCGAAAAGTAGAACTCCCAGAACTGCAACGAAATCGAATCCTGGTAGATATTGTCGGATCCGTTGCCACCATTCGTCGGTGTCGCAAACGGTGCCTGCCAGGAATCGTTGCTGTCTTCGTAGTACATGCCAGCGATCCAGTCGAACGTATCGCCCTGGCTACTGAGTCGAATCTCGACCGTCGTCTTGTCCTGCTGTGCCGGCGAATAGTACGAACTGAAGAAGTCCGAATCGACCGATGGGCCACCGCAGTAAACAGGCCACCAGACCGCATAGCCGGTATCGGGGTTCGCAAAGTAATACGGTCCGAGATAGTAGGCGGTGTAATAAGCGTCATGGCAATACAGGGCTGCCCAGTAATGAGCGTACGCCGTAATGTCGTAGAGCGCCTTGATGTCGCGGTCGTAGTAGTTGTAGGAGCCAACAAGTTGCGCAAAGCCCAGGTCTCCTTCGACCACGAGCGAGTACATTTCGAATTCGTCTTCACGATACTCATCATGGAAACGAACCGTCTGCAGGTCTCCGACAAACGGGTCATAATCATTATCGGCGCCGCTGTCGGTCTTCTGCGCCATTGCCGTGAAGGTGGTGGACCAGTTTTCGTTCACCTGCCAATCCAGGATCAGGCGACCACCCGTTGTTTCCGCATCGTTCCAACGCTCTTCGACCGAAGCCTGGTTGTTCAGCGAACCGAAGCCTGCCGGGTAGGCAACGCCGATAGCCGATGAATCCGGGGTGTGGCCGTACACGTTGTCGATGAACCCGCCATCCTCATCGTTGTAGCCCACGATACGTGCGGACAGCTTGTCCTCGATGAGTGGAATATTGAACACCAGCGATCCGCGATAGCTGTGATCACTCTGATGACCTTTGCGGAGTTCGCCATCAAACACCATGCCCCACTCGTTCATGACCGGCTTGTTGGTAATGATGCGCATCGTACCTGCCTGGGCATCAGACCCATACAGTGTGCCCTGCGGCCCGGACAGTGCCTCGACGCGTTCGATGTCCACCATGCGAATTGCAGGCTGGCTACCCGTCGTCGTGACCGACATTTCGTCGAGGTAAACCGATGAGGTCGATTGTGCGATGTAGCCGGCACCAGTGATGGCGCCGCGGAAGACGACGGTGTTCGAACCGGCGCCGTAGGAAACAACGTTCACCGATGGGATGAAGCGTGAGTAGTCTTCCATACCCTTAGCGCCCATTTCCGCGAGCGTCTCAGAGGTAAGTGCCTGAATAGACGCCGGAATGTCCTGGATGCTCGTGGTTCTCTTCGTCGCCGTGACGGTGATCTCATCGAGGAGCCCGTCGTGGTCCTGGTCTTGCGCAAAGACCTGGTGAGCCGGCATCAAAGCAGTCGCGATCGCTCCGGCAACAGGTGTTAGTCGGAAGCTGGCGTTGATTTCCATTCTTGTATTCCCCCGGTTTATAGGCATCTTGATCGTCTCACAGCCCCCCACTCAAAAAAATCCTGTCCTATAGGGTCGACGGTCTGTCCTGGGCAGGTAATTCGCTGAGCAGCGGTGTGAGAATTTCAATTAGCTGGTCGAGATTATTTTCGTAGTGTTTCCAAAGATTTACAGAGCTAGAGTATATGGGCTGTCGGACCTGTTCAGAACTCGCCGTTTTGATGGCACGAGCCGTCTCATGGAACCGCAGGCACCCATCCTCATACGGAAGCCCACAGTAGTCAAGAATACGTCGCACCTGCGGCTCCAGATCCCCGACCACATCCTCATATTGAACGTCGAGCACGAAGCCGGGCAAGGTCTCATGAAAATGATCCATAAGACGTTGATATTGAAGGTAATACTCACCTAATTCTTCGAGATCGTAGCTGAAAGGCTGGCCGCTTGCGAAAAGCTGCTTGTAAGAACCAAAACAGCTATCGAGAGGATGGCGGCGAGCATTGATAATCCGGGCGTTAGGCAACATAAGGCGCAGTAAGCCTACGTGCATGAAATTGTTAGGGTTCTTGTCGATGAATCGCGGGGCGCCCGCGCGGTACTTCCTGGTCGACTCTATATAGAGCTGCCCGGCCTGCCGGAACTCGTCGGCGTCCAGATCCGGGAGCGTATCGGGGTAACCCCGCTTCTTGCCTGTCGATCGAGCAAGTTTGTTAACGACCCGGGGCAGATCACCGAGTTCGTGTGTCCCGTCCACCATGCTATGGCTCGCCAGGATCTGCTCAATCAGTGTCGATCCGGAGCGCGGCAGGCCGACGATGAAAATCGGCGATTCGTCGGGATCACCCACGTCGGTTCGCTCGGCAAAGAACCCGGCGTCCATAATCTCAATTTCGCGGTCGAGCCGGGTCTCGAACTCGACGGGGTCGTAGGATTCAGCTTTGCGCCGCAACTCGTTGCACTGGTCGAAATGTTCGAAAGCGGATTTGTAGTTCTTGCGCCGTTCGAAGCCCAGCCCCAGCGCATTATGAATCTGGACACGCGACTCGTCCGGCAAACTGCTGCCCTCCAGCAAACCTTCCATCGCCGCTATTTCATCGTCGTCGAAGTTGAATGTCTTCAGATTTGCAAGACTCCAGTACGACTCCGCGTGGTCGGGCTCTGCGGCGATGCACTCACGGTACTTCGCAATCGCCTCATCAGTCTTGCCAATGGTCTTGAGGTGATGGCCGATGCTGCACATCGCGCCAGCCTTGTCCGGGGCTATGCGCAACGCAGATTCGAAAGCCTCGATCGCATCCTCGTGTCGCCCAATCGTGCCCAGCACACTGGCGTGCAACATGTGCGGCTCGGCTTTGTCCGGAGTGAGCTGCAGGACTCGCTCGGCGCACTCCAGCGCTTCTTCGAGCTTCTCTCGCTCGCGCAGGACATTGGCAAGATCCACCCACACCCGTACATAGTCGGGTGCATTCTTCACCGCATGGCGCAGGAAGACCTCGGCGTCCCGGTACTGTTTCTTCTCGCTGGCGATACCAGCGAGCAGGCGCGCGGCTTCCACATGGTCCGGATCGTGCTTCAGGATATCGCGGTAGATTTCCTCGGCTTTCTGACCCTCGCCCGCTTTCATATGCTGAGCAGCTTCTTCAATGCGCTCGCCAAATGCCATCTGCCTGCGTGCGGCGGGCGTCTGGTTACTCGCCGTGGATCTTGCCGAGGCAGCCAGCTCCTGGGCCTTTTCCAGCTTCATGACGAGATTTGCCCGCGTCGGATCAAGGCGCATGGCCTGTTCGTAGGCCTGTACTGCCGTTTCGACATAACCCTCGGCAAATAATACGTCGCCAAACACGTCATGTGCCGGGGCAAAATCCGGGTGCTCCCGAATGGCCTTGTCAAGTCGCTGTCTCGCTTCCGCAAAATTCTTCTGCACAAGACTGACCTTCGCGCCGAGGCAAAGGAGGTTCGCGTCCCTGGGGAACTGCAGCAGCGCATCGCGGCACGTCGCCGCCGCTTCATCAATACGGCCGGCACGCAGCCCCACACTGGCTTTTTGGAAGAAGTCCTGAGGTTGGTGTTCGGGGGAAATGGCAGCTGCTCGGTTACAAATACGGAAACGAAAGTTCAACACAGCGATTGGGTAATTGCCAGTAGCTATTGTAGAACTCGGTTTAAACTTCTAACCTCGGTCCGGGTCCACGATTGGCACCCCCGATCGTTAGCAAGTGAGCACGCATGGCCACCTTCAGAAACGCAATCCGCAACAAAGACTTCGTTGTCACAACCGAGTGTTTCCTGAAACCGGAGACAGACGCGAATGCGTTGCAGATCCAGGCCGAAGTCCTGCGTGAGTCGGTGGACGGCGTCATCGTGACTGACAACCAGCATGGCCGCCTGCACATGTCGTCACTAGCGGCCGCCAGCCTGATGCGCACACATGGCGTCGACCCGATCATGCAGCTTAGCTGTCGCAATCGAAATCGTATTGCACTGCTTGCTGACTTGTTCGGTGCGGCGGCCCTGGATATTACGAGTCTGCTGCTGGTCCGCGGCAATCGCGTTCCGGAGGGTATGGAGCCGAGGCCGAAGGCCGTGTTCGACATGTCCGCCGCCGAACTGATCGCGACGGCTGCGGAACTCAAGAACGACACGCACCTGCTTACACCGCCCGAGTTCTTTATAGGCGGGCTGATTACTCCGCATGTCCCCAAACCGGACTGGGTGCCCCGCAAGCTAACCGAAAAAACCGACGCCGGGGCTGGCTTCATGCTGACCTACCCCTGTATGGATATGACGTTGTTGGCCCAGTACATGCGCCAGATCGTCAGTAATAAACTGACACATCGGCTCTCGTTCATAGCCACCATTGCGATACTGACATCCGCCGACGATGCCATGTGGCTGCGCGACAGCCGGCCCAATGCTGTGATGCCGGACTCAATCGTTGAGCGATTAGAAGCGGCGCCGGATCCTGTGGGTGAAGGCTTTAATATCTGCGTCGAACAGATTCGGGAGCTTCAGGGCATCCCGGGCGTGTCCGGAGTGAACATCATGGCAACGACAGACCTCGCCCAGATTCCAAAAGTGATCGATGCAGCAGGGCTGCGACAGGGGTAACACCGAATGACGCAAGCACCGGACACAAAACTGACGATCGACGGCGTGTTTCGCCTGCTCAAATCGGGCCAGTTCGGCCCGGCCGAGGAATACTGCCACCGCATTCTCGAAACATCGCCTGACGACGTCAATGTGCTCGGTCTGCTCGGTGCGATACTGCTGAAACTCGGTCGACCGTCCGATGCACGACCTGTCCTCGAGAAAACGATCCAGCTTGCCCCGGACTTCGCGAAACCACGCGAGGACCTCGGTTACCTGTTTCTTCAGGCCAGGGATCACGAACAGGCAATACAGTGTTTCAAGGCTGCACTTAGCCTCGATGACAGCCCGGCCAGTGCCTGGTCGGGTCTGGCCAATGCCTATCTGCTGGCCGGCAACGAAGAACAGGCGCTCCTGGCCAGGGAGAAATATCTCGAGCGCTCGCCGTCTGCGCGGGCCCTTGCAGAAGCGAATCGAGAATGGCGGGCCGGAGACTCAAATAAAGCCGAGCATATTTGCGAGGAGATACTCAAGAAGGAACCGGCAAACACCGACGCGTTACGACTGCTCGCGAGTATCGCAACCGCGGACGAGCGATTTGTTGTCGCCGAAGGCCTGCTCAAGCGACTCGTAAAACTATCTCCGGACCATTACCTGGCGCACAGTGAGCTGGGACGCTTTCTCGGCGATCGCGGACGCATCCCCGAGGCGATCGATGAGATGCAGACTGCTGCCAGGCTTGGCCCGAACATCGCTGACAATCACAAGGTACTGGGCGACCTCTTATCTGTCGTGGGCCGGATGTCCGAATCTCACGATGCATACCAGGAGGCCGTGCGCATCGATCCGAAGAATGCTGCAGCAATAGCGGGCCAGGGCCACACTCTGCGGATACTTGGGCGGTCCAGCGAGGCGATCGCTGCCTATGAGCACTGCACCAGGGAGCATCCAGAAATTGGCGATGCCTGGTGGAGCCTGGCTACGATGCGCGACTACCTGTTCTCGGATTCCCAGATAGAGGCAATGGAGGCGCAATTCAATGCTCGTGACGGCGACGAGAATGCCCGAATAAACCTGGCATTCGCGCTCGCGCGGGTTGCTGAGTCCCAGGATCGTTACGACGACGCGTGGTGGAATTACGAACGGGGCAATGAACTGAAACGCAGCCAGGTCAAATACGACCCGGTACAAACCGAGATCGCACACAACGCCACGATAAACACCTGCGACGCCGAACTGATTGGAAGCGCCGAGGGTCCGGACCTGGAAGCGCCGGGCCCCATATTCATCGTCGGTATGCCCCGCTCGGGTTCGACCTTGATCGAGCAGATTCTCTCCAGCCACAGCATGGTCGAAGGCTGTGGTGAACTTCCCTATGTCGTCATGCTGACATCTACGCTTCGCGACCCAAACGACGACAAGAAACACTACCCTGAGGCCATGGTTAACATGTCCGCTGAACAGTTCAAAGCGCTCGGCGACACCTACCTCTATCACACCAAGTCACACCGCAAGTCGGACTTGCCCTTCTTCACGGACAAGATGCCAGCCAACTTCACACACGTCGGCCTCATTCATCTGGCGTTGCCGCAGGCGAGGATTATCGATGCTCGCCGCCATCCGCTCGATACCTGTATTGGCAATTTCCGGCAGTTGTTCGCACAGGGCAAGAACATGACTTACGACCTTTACGAGATGGCCGAGTACTACCTCGAGTACCACCGGGTTATGGATCATTGGGATACGGTCATGCCCGGCCGCGTTCTGCGCGTACGCTATGAAGACCTCGTCGAAGATCAGGAAGGCCAGACTCGCCGCCTGCTTGACTACTGCGGGCTGCCGTGGGAAGACGCATGCCTTGAGTTCCACCGCAATAAGCGGCAGGTCAACACGGCAAGTTCGGAACAGGTTCGGCGTCCTATTTACGCCGACTCAGTTAATTTCTGGAAGCACTACGAAGATCACCTGCAGGATATCAGGGAGATCCTGGAACCGGTTCTCACTGACTAGCCACAAGGTCGGGCGGCACGTAGTCAAAGATAAACGTGATGCGATCTTCGCTGCCCTTGTTGGCTACGGAATGTCGCATCTGGTTATTGATCTCGTAGGCCTCGCCCACTTTAAAACGGTACGGGCGGCCGTCGATCATGAAGCGAACTCGCGGGTTTGTAGTGATGGGTATATGAATCCTGTGACCGCGGTGAAAAGACTCATGCTTGTCGACATGCGGTGTGATGTTCTTGCCCGCTAACAGTTTCGCAGCCATCGCCCGAATTACCGTACCGCCCTGTGGGTAATGTTTCGAGATTATGTCGTTCATCAGAGGCAGTGCTGCATCAGCCAGGCTGTCCCAGCCTTTCTCTTTGCTGACAACGATATCCGGCCACTTATCCAGATCGACAAAGAGGACCAGCACTGACTGCGTGTCGTAATGCACGTCAAAGGTCTCCTGGCGATAGGCATCCTCGTGCCAGACGGTGTCTTCCAGACCGAGGATCGCGTCACCAAGCGCGGCGCTGTTCACCTCGCCGAGTTCACGTAATGGGCTGTCAATATTCAACAATGTTCTCCGAATGAGCCACGCAAAGCATAGTGTATACTGGCCCGTTCCAAAAGTAGGTACGACATATGCAGGCGACAGACTTCGTAGAAAGTTACATTAACGCTTGGAATTGCAACGACCCCAGGCGT
>Ga0265303_10002194_pt1 | contig 12081 bp, 11 predicted proteins | sample Helome_2_FD_192494 | JGI IMG/M metagenome (GOLD analysis project Ga0265303, IMG submission 192494) | Marine sediment microbial communities from subtidal zone of North Sea - Hel_20160317 (Illumina Assembly) | ecosystem: Environmental > Aquatic > Marine > Subtidal zone > Sediment ...
TCACCTTGCTTGCCGTTGTGACGTCTTTCTTCGCCCTGATCTTGAGCGCCTACGCTCTGCGTATGGAGCTCGGTGACTGGGTGCCGATGACCGAGCCGCAGCTGCTCTGGACGAACACGGGCATGCTGATACTCGCGAGTATTGCGTTCCAATGGACGCGCAATGGTGCGGTGAAGGGCAAGGCATCGCGATTGAAGCCGGGCCTGTTGCTTACAGGCATCCTGACAGCCGGGTTTGTCATTGGTCAGCTTATAGCGTGGCAGCAGCTGCAGGCGGGCGGACAGTTCATCACGACCAACCCGTCCAATGCGTTTTTCTATTTCCTGACCGGCGCTCATGCTGTGCATATTCTCGGCGGCATGTATGTGTGGGCACGGGCGACAGCCCGCGTCATGCTGGGTACGGCGGAGGGCGGTAAGATCAGGCGCAGCATCGAGCTGTGCACGATCTACTGGCACTTCCTGTTGCTGGTCTGGCTCATTCTTTTCGGATTGATGTTATCGACCTGAGGGGTCCTTATGTCTGAACTGGTACAAGACTGGTCGAATGACAAGCAGGTGTTTGGCGTGCCGTGGGGCAAGGCCATGATGTGGATCTTCCTGCTCTCGGATACGTTCATCTTCAGTTGCTTCCTCGTCGGTTACATGTCGGTACGTATCGCGACGACAGATCCGTGGCCGAATCCGTCCGAGGTGTTTGGGCTGGAAGCATTCGGCGTCCAGGTGCCGCTACTGCTGATCGCGATTATGACATTCGTCCTGATTACATCGTCCGGCACGATGGCTCTTGCAGTGAACATGGGTTATCGCAAGAACCGCAAGATGACCTTCTGGCTCATGCTTGCAACAGCACTCCTTGGCGCGACCTTCGTCGGCATGCAGGCTTTCGAGTGGTCGAAGCTCATCGCTGAAGGTGTCAGGCCCTGGGAGAACCCGTTCGGCGCGGCACAGTTTGGCTCGAGCTTCTTCATGATTACAGGCTTTCACGGCATGCACGTGTCGGCCGGTGTTATCTACCTCCTCGTGATCGCATTCCGTGTGAAGAACGGCTTCTATGAGAAGCGGGGTGGCAATTACGAGATCGTCGAAATAACGGGGCTCTACTGGCACTTCGTTGATCTCGTCTGGGTATTCATTTTCGCATTTTTCTACCTCTGGTAGTCGGCAGGAGTACTGAACATGGCCGAAGAAGGACAACAACATCCGCTGAAGATCTACTGGATCATGTGGGGTGCACTCTTTGTGCTTAGTGGCTTCTCCTACGCGACCGATTTCATGGATGACGGGGCGCTGCGTACTTTCCTGATCCTGACCTTCATGTTCATGAAGGCGGGTGGCATCGTCTGGATCTTTATGCACATGGGCTGGGAACGTCTCGCGCTCAAGGTTGCGATCCTGGGGCCGCCTGTCGCATTACTCGTGCTGATCTGGCTGATGTCACTCGAAGGCAACTACATCGAGGATACGCGCGTCGAGTACTACGGCGAAAGCACGTTCGAGCCCAAGGAGCCGGAGCACCACTAGCTTGCAGGAACGGCATTAGCCACGAAGCATCAGGAGACGAGGCCCGGCAACAACGGGCCTTTCTTTTAGCGGTGGCTGACGTGGTACTTTGTGCGCATGCTGAAGATGAAATCGAACTGCGAGTCCTGCGATACTCGCGTTGAACCGGCGTCAACGGATGTGTATATCTGCTCGTACGAATGTACGTGGTGCAAGGCTTGCGCTGAAGACAAGTTCGAGCTCGTCTGCCCGAATTGCGGTGGCCAGCTGGTGCAGCGCCCGACTCGCATGGAGGCCGCGGCCGATCAGGATTGAGTATGCACGCGATAATTTTTGATATTGACGGCACGTTGCTGCACTCGGCGGCGGTTGACGATGCATTGTACCGAGAAGCGGTCAAAGCCGTGCTTGGTCGCGTCGACCTGCGGCCGTCCTTACATCACTACGATTTCGTTACCGATACGGGCGTTCTCTCACAGATCTTGGCAGACAATGGGATTTCGGTGAAACCCGACTACGAGCACGAAATCAAAATGCGCTTCGTCGACATGTTGCGTGTTTATGTTGAAAGCGAGGGCCCGTTCGTCGAAATCCCTGGTGCCAGCGACCTCCTGGCCTCGCTGCGTGAGTCAGCTTCACACGCCGTCGCTATCGCAACCGGCGGCTGGCGAGAGAGCGCGGAGCTCAAGCTCGAGTCAGCCGGCTTCAACTACTCGGACTTTCCATTGGCAACATCGAACGACCATCACGAACGAACCGGGATCATGGAAATCGCATTGTCGCAATTGGGGGCTGGCTTCGAGTCGGTGACTTACTATGGCGATGGTCCGTGGGACCGCGATGCCTGCGTCGCGCTTGGCTGGCAGTTTGTCGCTGTAGGCCCTGAGCTAGGCGGCTTAGAAGACTACCGGAGCCTGACACTATGCAGGTGATCATGAGTCTCGTTGGTGTTGCAACGATTTTCGGACTTGCTGTTCTGATCTCTACTAATCGCGGCGCGATCAAGGGTCGTACCATCATGACTGCGTTTGCAATTCAAACCGTGGTGGCGGCCTTTGTGCTGTACGTACCATGGGGCGGGAGGGTGCTCGATAAGGTCGTTCAGGGTGTGCAGTTCGTCATCAACCAGGGCAAGCACGGTATAGCGTTCCTGTTCGGTTCGCAGATCGAATCGTCGCTTGGTTTCACGGTCGCCTTCAACGTCTTACCCATTATCGTCTTCTTTGCCGCCCTGATGTCTGTCCTCTACTACCTCGGCATCATGCAGCGCGTTGTGGGCGTATTCGGCGGGTGGCTGCACAAGCTGCTCGGTACGAGTCACGCCGAGTCCGTATCCGCTGTATCCAATATCTTCGTGGGCCACACCGATGCACCACTTGTAGTCAGGCCCTATCTCAAGAACATGACGCAGTCCGAGCTGTTTGCAGTGATGACGGGTGGATGCGCGACAATCGCCGGTGCCGTCATGATGGGTTATGCGCAGATGGGCGTAGAGCTCAAGTACCTGATCACGGCGAGTTTCATGGCCGCGCCGGGCGGCCTGATGATGGCGAAGATCCTGATGCCCGAGACCGAGATACGGGATGACGTGCCCGAGCAGGAAGAGGTCGAGGAAGAGGACCAGCCCGTCAATATTTTCGAGGCCATCGGCAACGGTGCCATGACCGGAATGCAGGTTGCGCTGGGCGTTGGTGCCATGCTGGTCGCGTTTGTTGGCCTGATCTACCTCGTTAACGGCCTGTTGCTGTTGTTGGGTGGCCTGGTTGGAATCGAAGACCTGACCGTGCAGTGGATTCTTGGCAAGGTGTTTGCGCCCATTGCGTTCCTGATCGGTGTTCCCTGGGCCGAAGCGGCGCAGGCAGGAAGCCTGATCGGGCAGAAACTTGTCATTAACGAATTCTATGCCTACCTGAGTTTCGTCGAAATCAAGGAAACGCTGTCGCCCTACACCCAGCTCGTCGTCACGTTTGCGCTGTGCGGGTTCTCCAACCTTGCCTCGATAGCCATCCTGCTCGGTGGACTGGGCGCCATAGCACCGACCAGGCGCCATGACATAGCAAGACTTGGTCTAAGGGCGGTCATAGGAGGTACACTGGTCAACCTCTTAAACGCAGCGCTGGCGGGTTTCTTCTTCGCGCTGCAGTAGCAGAACAGGACTATGGCAAGAGCAATTATTCTCGTACTGGATTCATTCGGCATCGGTGCTACGGCCGATGCTGACAAGTTTGACGATGTCGGCTCGGACACATTTGGCAGCATAGCCCGGGTTCGTGCCGAGTCCGGCCGTCCGCTTGCTTTGCCAAATCTCGCGAAGCTCGGGCTGTTTCACGCAGGCGCCGAAAGCACGGGACGGTTCGCGGCCGGCGCCGACGAAGCTATCGAAATCGTGGGTGCTTACGGACACGCGGCCGAATTATCGAGCGGTAAAGACACACCGAGTGGCCATTGGGAGATTGCCGGCGTGCCGGTATTGTTCGACTGGGGCTACTTCACGGAAAAGACCAACACATTTCCGCCCGAGCTGCTCGAGAAGCTGATCGAACGCGCGGATTTGCCCGGGGTGTTGGGCAATTGCCATGCATCGGGAACAACCATCATCGCGGAGCTTGGTGATGAGCACGTGCGTACTGGCAAGCCGATTGTCTACACGTCGGCGGACAGTGTGTTTCAGATTGCATGCCACGAAGAGGCCTTCGGACTCGAGCGCCTGTACGACTTGTGTGATATTGCGAGGGAGCTCGTTGACGAGTACAACATCGGGCGCATTATCGCCAGACCGTTTGTCGGTGATAGCGCCGACAATTATGTGCGCACGGGCAATCGCCGCGATCTGACAACTCCGCCACATGCGCCGACGGTACTCGACAAGCTGGTCGAGAAAGGTGGCGACGTCATCAGTATTGGCAAGATCGCCGACATCTACGCGCACAAGGGCATTACGAAGAAGGTCAAGGCAAGCGGTAACGAAGCACTGTTCAATGCAACGCTTGAAGTCTTGGCGGAGGCTGGCGACGAATCGATTATCTTCACGAATTTCGTCGACTTCGACATGTTGTACGGGCATCGGCGCGACGTTGATGGTTATGCCGAAGCGCTCGAGTACTTTGACGGGCGACTGCCAGAAATTCTCGAGCTGATGCAGGATGACGACTTGCTGGTGCTATGTGCAGATCACGGTTGCGATCCAACCTGGCATGGCAGCGATCACACCCGGGAACATATCCCGGTTCTTGCCTACGGCAAGATGGTCGAAGCTGGCTCACTCGGTCTTCGCGAGTCATTCGCCGATATCGGCCAGAGCGTGGCGAGCCACTTGGGGCTGCCAGCTATGGACTATGGTACGAGCTTCATTCCCGCCAGGAATCAGGCACGCGAATAGCGATTACGCGGCCTTCGGCGGTCTGTGTTTCGCCGGAATAAAAACGGCAACTCACAATCGTTTTTCTCTCACCGCATTCCTCGATAGTGGCGCGCAAGGTCACGTCATGGTCGATGGGCGTGGGCGCCAGGTAGCTCACCGTCAGGTTGCCTGTCACACACCAGATTTCCTCGCCCTCACCGGTTTCACGACCTTCCTGCCGGTAGTAGTTGGAAATCGCGGTACCGACACTATGGCAGTCAATGAGGCTGGCGATAGTGCCGCCGTAGAGGTACTGCGTCGGGCCGGCACATTGCTCCGGCCGTGGTGTGTAGAGACATACAGTCTCGTCGCCGTGCCAGTGACTCTTGATCTGCATGCCATCCGGGTTGTCAGCCCCACAGCCGTAACAATGGTTGTGGGGCATCAGATCCTGGATGGCCGTCATTCGGTGTTCCTACTTCTTGAACAGCCCAACGACGAACAGCAGTATTGCTGCGCCAATGGTCGCCATGATAATCGTGCCCAGGATTCCGCCGGCGGTAACGCCCAGCAAGTTGAATACAAATTTGCCGATAATGGCGCCGACGATACCGACGACAATATTGCCGACCAGTCCGAAGCCACCACCTTTAATCAGTTTGCCTGCAAGCCAGCCAGCGATAGCACCGATAATGAGTAATACGAGGATGCTTTCGATAGTCATGAGTTATCTCCCTGTTCTGTCTTCTAATTAATTTCAGCGGGCGCTATTGCGCTCTTCCAGGGCGTCCTGGATCCGAGCTGCCAGCGCGGTGGCTTCCGCTGCGACGCGTTCCGTGTCGATCGTCAGCATCTCGCGTTCTTTCATCAGTACTTTGCCGTCCACAACTACAGACGCCACGTCCTGCTCGTCACTGACGTAAACGAGATGGGAAATTACGTCATAGGTAGGCACGTGGTGTACATCTTCGAACGCGACCTGGATCAGGTCGGCACGTTTGCCAACTTCGAGCGAGCCGATCTCGTCACCCAAGCCGATAGCGGCAGCCCCACCGATCGTCGCCATTCCCAGTACCGTGGTGGCCGGCAGAACCTCCGGGTTCATGGTGTCGACCTTCTGCAAGAATGACGCCAGGCGCATTTCTTCCCAGAGATCGAGGTCATTATTGCTCGCGGCACCGTCCGTTCCCAGGCCGACTCGCACACCGGCCTCGAGCATCTCTGCGATCGGCGAAATACCGGACGCGATCTTCATGTTTGACGTCGGGTTGTGGATTACTCCGACCTTGCGTTCAGCGAGAATCGGGATTTCCTTGTCGGTCGGCCAGACGACGTGCGCAGCAATAGTCGGCCCTTCGAAGAACCCGATCGACTCGTAGAATTCGATACTCGTCATGCCGAAAGTGTCCTGCGAGTACTGAAATTCGAACGGTGACTCTGCAACGTGGATGCTAATCGGAACGCCGTACTTCATCGCCGCGTCACGCGTGGCCCGAAGTTGCTCTGCGTTCAGTGTGTAGTTTGCGTGTGGCCCGAAGATTGGTGTGATGCGTGAGTTTTTCCCCTGCCAGCGTTCGATAAAGCCGTTGCCCTTGGCAATGGAGTCGCTCGCGTTCTCGGCATCCGGGCTGCGCTGGTCGATAACTGTCGCCGAGACGAGCGCGCGCATGCCACAACGATCGACGACTTCGGCGATCGTGTCGGGGTAGTAATACATGTCGACAAAGGTCGTCGTTCCGCCGCGAATCATCTCCCAGCATGCGACCTCAGTGCCGATCCGAACGAACTCGGTGTCAACGAACTCGACTTCCGCCGGGAAGATGTAGTTCTGCAGCCAGTCCATAAGCGCGAGGTCATCGGCGACGCCGCGCAGCAAGGTCATGGCGGCGTGTGAATGGCCGTTTACGAGGCCGGGCATAACGACGCGCTTTCCGCCATCGAGGTTTTCGGCTGCGACATATTTCGCGTCAATGTCTGCTGCGCTGCCAATCGCCAGGATGACGCCGTCGTCGATGGCAACGGCACCGTTCTCGATGACCGTTCCCTGCGCGTCCATCGTTACAATGTGCGTGCCTCTGACGATCAGGTCGATCTCGTCACCAGCGCTTGCGGCAGGCGCTTCGCCAGCGGGCTCTCCCGAGCCGCAGCCGAACAGGGAGAGGAGTGGAAAAATAACTAAAAAACAGTGTCTTATCGTTGTCATAGAACCCCCGGTAGGCGCGTATTGTAGCACCGCAAATCGGTCTTTCCCGAGCAAAAAAAGAGCCGGCACAAGGCCGGCTCTTTCATCGTGCTGATGCGCTGTTTGTCAGAAACTCTTGATGAAGCGCACGCCAAACTCACTGGCGTCATTGCTGAGAATGCGCAGCAGGTAGTCGCCCGTGTTCAGGCGTGCATTGTCGTAACGCTCATCTGTTACGTTGCGGCCATATAGCGCTGCTGTCCACATGCGATCAGCCGTGTGGTAGGCGATATCGAAGTTGATCAGGTCGCGGCTGTCGATCTTGGTCATGCGGCCTGGATCAGACGTTGGCTCACCGTACATATCGTCGCGGTATGACCAGTCGGCACGTATTACGATTTCACTGCCGTTGGACAGGTCAAAGTGCATTTCGGGGCTGAATGATGCTGTCAGTTCCGGTGTGAGCGGAGCCTCAGCAGTCGGCAGCGAAATACCGGTCGTCGAGTCGATGCTCACGTCGATGTAGCCCAGCGTTGCGTGGAACAGGAAGTTGTCCGTCATGTAATAGGTGCTTTCCCATTCGAAGCCGGTCGAGTCCTGTTCAACAATTTCGTTGGTCGTGCTGAAGCCGCCGCCCGTGGTCGTGCTGACCTGGTAGGGAAGATCGTCATACTGCGTGAAGAAGACCACGGCACTCATCTGGAAGCCGTCAAACGGCTGACCCTTGAAACCGATTTCGTAGTTCGTAGCCGTGATGTTGTCGCTGGCCTTGAAGCAGTCGTTGTCATTACCCGGACCGTCAGGATCGCCGAACAGGCAGAACGGACGTGCAGGGTACTGTCCAGACTGGTAGCCATTCTGAATCGTTCCGTACAGGGTCATGCCATTATCGAACGAGTAGTTCGCTGCAACTTCCCAGCTAAGCTCGTCGAAATCTGCAGAATCCTCGTACAGGCCGTTGCCGACGTTGGTCCGAGCATCCTTATCATCTTCGGTATAACGCAGGCCTGCTGAGAGGCGAGTCCTGTCGTTGAGGCTGTAGCCCACATTACCGAAAATTGCCTTGCTCGAGACGTCCTGCTCCAGGAAGAACGTACCTGGGAAGGTCAGGAATACTGTCGGATCCTGGTTGTTCTCACCATCCTCGGTGAAGTAATACAGTCCCGAGACAAAGTCCCAATTGTCAAAGGTACCGTTAACCTGCCATTCGATCGATGTCTGGTCGGCTTCGCCTTTTTCCGGAAACGACAGGAAGTCGTCGACAAAGCTGTCGTCATCAAGACCCGATTTGTACTCGGACTTGCGCGTGCTGCCGATGATCTTCATGTTGTAAATTTCCGTTACGTCCCAGTCGAGAGTAACGGCAACGCCAGAAGCATCGTTGGTGACCAGTGCCTGGCTCGCCTGGCCCGTATTGTTGTCGTAGGGGTCGCTGGAGACGTCCGAGTTCCTGTAACCGGCCTGATAAACGGCGCCATTCGGCAGTTCGTCGATCAACGTCGTGTACGGACGCAAGCCACCTTCACCGTTATTGGCGTCTGCGGCCAGCGTTACCGTGGCGTCGTCACTCAAGTCGACGCGAAATGCGATCCGGCCATAGACTTCTTCTGTTTCGCCGACTTTGATGCCCGCGTTGGGGAGATTTACAAAGTCGCCAATACCGTCGCGTTTCTTGAAACCGCCAGTCAGCGATACCGCGGCCCAGTCGTTCAGCTGCGCATCGCCATAAAAGTCCGCATTCAGGCGCTCCCGACTGCCGTACTCGATACCTACCTTGGCACCAGGATCTTCGCCCGGTGTCTTGGTGATGATGTTGATCGCGCCGCCAATCGAGTTACGACCGTATAGCGTGCCCTGCGGTCCGCGCAGGACTTCGATGCGTTCGATGTTGGAGATGCTCCAGTTCTGGCCGACCTGGCGTCCAAGGTAGACGCCGTCGACATAGACGCTCACGCCTGGATCCGTGGTGATCAGGTGATCCTGCAGGCCGATGCCGCGAATAAAAGGATTCGATGACGAGTTATGGCCTGCCGAGAACTGAGTGATGTTGAGGTTAGGCACGAACTTGCCGATATCAATGATATCGACGATGCCCTGCTTGGCGAGCGCATCGCCCTGGAACGCGCTAACGGCGACCGGAACTTCGTAAATGCTCGCCTCACGCTTGGTCGCTGTGACCATGATTTCTTCGATAAGAGCGTCGTCATCCTGTGCGAGAGCCAATGGCGAAAATGCCAGTGACGCTGCAACAGACACGCACGAAAGCCCCTTGAGTCCTACATTCTTCATTATTTTTCCCCCGGGGAAGATCTAAGGTAAATTCCACGGCCTCAAAACAGGCAGGCCGAAATGTGGTCGCGCGATTATACCCAATAGCGTGGCTTGTTTGGCTGGTTTCGGTGCTCTAAGGTGGCAATTAATGGTCCTGAATACTGACATCCTGGATGACATCCCGTCCTGCAAGGCGCCGCCGGGTGGAATCCTGACCGATGAGATGGTGAGCCGCTTCCACGAGGCCGGCGTGCTCATCCTGCGTGACTTCGTGTCCGTCGATTCCTGTCGCGACTTGCAGCGTCGGGCCAATGAACTGGTTGCCGATTTCGACCCCGCCGAGGTGCGCAGCGTGTTCTCGACGACCAGGCAAACACAGCTGAATGACAGTTACTTTATCGACTCGGGTGACAAGATCCGTTTCTTTCTCGAGGATGACGCGTTTGATGAAGCGGGCGAGCTGCGCCAGGCGAAAGAAGATTGCCTGAACAAGATGGGCCATGCCATGCACGACCTCGATCCTGTGTTCGACGCTTTCTCTCGAACGCCCGAGCTCGCCGAGGTCGCTCGGCGAATCGGTTTTTCCGATCCAGCCATCCTGCAGTCGATGTACATCTTCAAGCCGCCGAACATTGGCGGGGAGGTTGTCTGCCACCAGGACTCAACCTATATCTACACCGACCCCGAGTCGTGCGTCGGCTTCTGGTTTGCGCTTGAAGATGCGACGCTTCAAAACGGGTGCATGCACTTCATTCCGGGCGGCCACAAGTTGCCGTTGAAGAAGCGTAATTATCGACAGCCGGGTGGCAATCTCACCACCGAGGTGCTGGATGACACGCCGTGGCCCGAGGACCGCAAGGTTGCGGCGGAAGCACCCGCTGGCACGCTGGTTATTTTCGATGGGCGCATGCCGCATCTGAGTGCGGCGAATCGCTCATCGAAGTCGCGTCATGCGTACACGTTGCATGTGATTGATCGGCAGTGTCGCTATCCTGAGGAAAACTGGCTGCAACGCAGCGACGATTTGCCGCTGCGCGGCTTCGACTAGGGAAGACCCATGTTATTTACGGATGTGATTCGCAAGAAGCGTGACGGTGGTGAACTCAGCGACGAGGAGATCCAGTTCTTTGTCGATGGGCTTGCGAATGAAAGTTTGCCAGCCGAGCAGGTATCTGCACTTGCGATGGCAGTATTCCTGAACTCCATGAGTTTCAACGAGGCCGCGAAGCTCACGCTGGCAATGGCCGCGTCGGGTACCGTGCTTGAGTGGGACGCGCAGATTTACGACGGACCGATAGTGGACAAGCACTCGACCGGCGGTGTTGGCGACAAAGTCAGTTTTATGTTGGCGCCAATACTTGCTGCCTGCGACTGCTATGTGCCGATGATCTCTGGCAGGGGGCTCGGCCACACGGGTGGCACGACGGACAAGGCCGAGTCGATACCGGGCTACAACGCGACACCTGATCTTGGCGCGTTTCGTGACGTGGTCAGGGACGTGAACTGTGCAATTATTGGACAGACGCCGGAACTTGCGCCCGCTGATCGTCGTTTCTATTCCATCCGTGACGTAACCGGCACCGTCGAGTCCGTACCACTGATAACAGCGTCCATTCTGTCGAAGAAGATCGCGGCTGGCCTGCAGGGTCTGGTCATGGATGTGAAGGTCGGGAGCGGGGCGTTCATGGATTCATTGGACGAGGCCCGTGAACTTGCAAACAGCATTATTGCGACGGCCGCGAAAGCGGGGCTGAAGACGCATGCGGTTATCACCGACATGAATGAGGTACTCGGCCGCACGGCGGGGAATGCACTCGAAATAGAGGAATCGATACTGTTCCTGCGGAATGACGTGCGCGAGTCACGCCTCAACGAGGTCACGATCGCACTGTGCGCCGAAATGCTCGTGGTCGCCGGGTGCGCGAGTGACAGGGAAGAGGCGACACAACGCTGCGAGGCAGTTATCAGTGACGGCAGCGCGGCCGAGAAGTTCGCCAGCATGGTCGAGGCCCTGGGAGGGCCGGGTGACCTGCTGGAGAATCATGCAAGCTACTTACCAAAAGCACCGTTCGTTCGGCCTGTTCTTGCGCAAGGCACGATTACGTCGGTTAACGCGCGCGCGGTCGGCAACGCGATTATTGAGCTCGGTGGAGGGCGTCGTCAGGTCGGTGAGAAGCTCGATCTTGCGGTTGGCTTCAGCGACATCGCGCCAATTGGCACGGAGCTCGACAGCAATACTCCGCTTGCGGTCATTCACGCCGCATCTGAAGAGGATGCTGAGAACGCGGAGAGGAACCTGCTCGCGGCCGTATCACTGGGGGATGAAGCACCGCCTGAACGGCCCGTAATCTGTGAGATTTTGACCGGCTAGGTGCCCCTGATGCGGTAAACTAGCCGCACGAATAATAAGAAGCTTCCCGGGGTAACCAATGTCCAACTTTATCGGTATTGCAGGAATCGCTGTGATCCTCGGGATCGCGTTTGTGTTCTCCGGTAATCGCAAGGCAATCAACCTGCGCATCGTCGGCGCTGCGTTCGCCCTGCAGGTTGTCGTCGCGACGATCGTGCTCTATTGGGATAAGGGTCGCGCGGCTATCGAGGTGATGAGTGATGGCGTCATGGCCGTTATTGGCTTCTCGAAGGCCGGTATCGACATGGTCTTTGGTCCATTGGCGAACACCGAGGTCATCGGCTTCAGTTTCGCGGTCAACGTGCTCCCTATCATTATCTTCTTCTCGGCACTGATGTCGGTGCTGTATCACCTGCGCATCATGGAATGGATCGTC
>Ga0265303_10002195_pt1 | contig 12081 bp, 15 predicted proteins | sample Helome_2_FD_192494 | JGI IMG/M metagenome (GOLD analysis project Ga0265303, IMG submission 192494) | Marine sediment microbial communities from subtidal zone of North Sea - Hel_20160317 (Illumina Assembly) | ecosystem: Environmental > Aquatic > Marine > Subtidal zone > Sediment ...
AATGAAGATGAACGCCCAATTGTTTTAGTTGGCAAGGGCATTACCTTCGACACCGGCGGCATCTCATTAAAACCGGGTTCAACCATGGATGAAATGAAATTTGATATGTGTGGTGCGGCAAGCGTATTGGGCACGATGAAGGCTTGTTGCGAATTAGATTTACCCATTAATGTTGTGGGTGTGATCGCTTGCGCTGAAAACATGCCAGATGGGAATGCCACTAAACCTGGCGATGTGGTCACTACTATGTCGGGACAAACTGTAGAAATTTTAAATACTGATGCAGAAGGTCGTTTGGTGTTATGCGATGCACTCACCTATGTAGTTAAATTTGATCCAGAAGTCGTTATCGATATAGCAACCCTTACCGGAGCATGCGTGGTCGCATTAGGCCAAATTCCATCAGGTGTAATGAGCAATGATGATGATTTCGCCAAAGCACTTATAGATGCTGGTGAGCAAACAGGAGATCGTACATGGCAGTTACCACTCTGGGATGAATATCAATCTCAATTAGATAGCAATTTTGCTGACATCGCAAATATCGGCGGACGGTGGGGCGGTACGATCACTGCAGCGTGCTTCCTATCTAGATTCACCAAAAAATATACTTGGGCACATTTAGATATTGCAGGTGTTGCCTGGCACCAAGGCAAAATGAAGGGTGCCACAGGCAGACCCGTTCCATTACTTACTGAGTACTTATTGCATCAAGCCTATGAGTTTTGAGCATTAACATGGTGAATTCAGGCATACCTCGCGTTGATTTCTACGTGACCAAAACAGTACCCCGCAATTTGCTTTGAGCACTGCTTGCCGAATTGCGGAAAAAGCCTTTTCTGCAGGCCACCGAATTCATATTCACATGAATAACGAAACTGATTGCGAAAAACTAAATGTTCTACTTTGGACCTTTCGTGATCGCAGCTTTATTCCTCATGAGATTTCTCCTGTTCCAATAGCGGATTGTCCTGTCACTATCAGCTCGGAAAAGAGCCCAGAAATGACTTCAGGGCATACTGATATGTTAGTTAATGTATCTGATCAATTAGTAGAAAATTTCAAGCAATTTCAGAGGATTGCAGAAATTATTGATAGCCATCCTGATTCGATTGTCGCTGGTCGTGAACGCTATCGCTTTTATCGTGAGAACGGCCTAGAGCCCCAGCACCATGAAGTATCCTCATCTTGACTTAATCAATTAATTATCTTGCTTCTATGGATGGAAACAGCGCTAAAAAGGCACCGGTCTTAGACAATTTAGTGGGGGCCTCAAACACTGCTAACAGCAATAAACCCACGCTTTCTAGACAAACACAAGCCCAAACACCTACCCAGGCTAAGCCTGTGCTTACCTCTATGAATGGTAATGGAGCCTCTGCTAGTACCGCCCAAGCCATTCAGAATGCGGCTATCCAAGCTGAAAATGCGCCTCAAAATCGTCGTACTGATAAATCACAATTTGAAATCGAGCTAACCAGAACCGTACACGAAATTATGCTTAAGCATTTTGAAAACGCGAGTGAGCAAATTGTGCAACAAGTGCTTAGTGAAGTTCGCGCTCGCCTCCCCGGCCAAAGAAAGTCTTAACCCTATAGCCACATTGGCTTAGCCATTACTGTATGCTTACCTGAGTACTTCTTAGGTCAATCTATATTGTTATACTAATAGCTTGCACCGACTTCTTACCTCGCTGCATCATACGTACTAATAACAATTCGAATTACATTTCAAACCATCTGATCGTCCCAATATAGTCCCAAATCTCGACATGGATAAGACCTATCAACCCAAAGATATCGAACAGAAGTGGTATCAGTTTTGGAAAAGCAATAATTATTTCTCTCCTTCAGGCAAAGGCGACAATTCATACTGCATTATGATTCCACCACCTAATGTAACGGGAACGTTACATATGGGTCACGCATTCAATAATACCTTAATGGATTGTCTGACACGTTATCATCGAATGTGTGGCTATAACACACTGTGGCAACCTGGCACCGATCATGCTGGCATTGCTACGCAGATGGTTGTTGAACGACAGTTAAACGCTGAAAACAAAACACGTCATGACTTAGGTCGCGAAAAGTTTGAAGATAAAGTTTGGGAGTGGAAAGAACAGTCCGGTAATACTATTTATGGTCAATTAGAACGCATGGGTTCTTCGCTGGATTGGTCGCGCGATCGCTTCACTATGGACGAAGGGCTTTCTGAAGCAGTTAAACAAGTATTCGTACGTTTATATGACGAAGGCTTAATTTATCGCGGCAAACGCTTGGTAAATTGGGATCCAAAACTTCACACTGCGGTTTCAGATTTAGAAGTGATCTCGGAAGAAGAAAATGGCCACATGTGGCATATGCGCTATCCCTACTCCGATGGTAGTGGTCATATAACAGTAGCAACAACTAGGCCAGAAACCATGTTGGGTGATGCTGCTGTCGCTGTGCACCCCGACGATGAACGTTACCAAAGCCTAATCGGCAAAACCGTCAAGCTACCTTTAACCGATCGAGAAATTCCCGTTATTGCAGACGACTACGTGGACCCTAAGTTCGCTTCTGGGTGTGTAAAAATTACCCCTGCACATGACTTTAATGATTATGAAGTAGGTAACCGCCACAACTTAGAAAAAATTAATATCTTCACTATCGATGCCAAGGTTAATGATAATGCTCCTGCAAAATATCAAGGACTGGATAGATTTGAAGCACGCAAACAAATTGTTGCTGACTTAAAAGCACAAGATCTTCTAGCTGAAATAAAAGATCACAAACTGATGGTGCCTAGAGGTGATCGTTCAGGTGTAGTGGTTGAACCTTATTTAACAGATCAGTGGTATGTGAAGATCCAGCCGCTAGCTAACCCAGCCATTAAAGCTGTCAAAGATGGTGATATTCAATTTGTTCCAGAAAACTGGAGCAAAACTTATTTTGAATGGATGAATAATATTCAAGATTGGTGCATCAGTCGTCAACTATGGTGGGGCCACCGTATACCCGCTTGGTATGACAGCGATGGAAAGATTTATGTGGCTGAGAATGAAAAAGACGTACGTAAAAAATATAATTTGGACACCAATTTTGAACTTAAACAAGATGAAGATGTATTAGACACTTGGTTTTCATCTGCACTATGGCCTTTTTCAACTTTAGGCTGGCCTGAACAAACTAAAGAACTAAAAACGTTTTATCCTACTTCAGTATTAATCACCGGTTTCGACATCATTTTCTTCTGGGTTGCCCGCATGATCATGATGGGTTTGAAATTCATGGACGATGTTCCATTTGAAAAAATCTACATCCACGGCCTTGTGCGTGATGCTGATGGACAAAAAATGTCTAAATCTAAAGGCAATGTTTTAGATCCAATTGATGTTATTGATGGCATAGATCTTGATACCTTAATTAAAAAGCGCACCACTGGTCTCATGCAGCCTGAGATGGCCTCAAAAATCGAGAAAGCAACTCGTAATCAATATCCAGAAGGTATCAAAGCTTATGGCACAGACGCCTTACGTTTCTCATTTGCTGCTCAAGCGTCTACTGGAAGAGACATTAAATTTGATTTAAATCGAATTGAAGGCTACAGAAATTTCTGTAATAAACTCTGGAATGCAACGCGCTTCGTTTTGATGAATTGTGAAGATAAAGACATTGCCAGACAGATTGATAAACAGAAACTCACTTTGGCGGATCGTTGGATTTTAAGCAAGCAACAAGAAGTGATTGACCTTACACACAAACATTTAAAGAATTATCGCTTTGATCTCGCAGCACAAGCTTTATATGAATTTTCCTGGCATGAGTTTTGTGACTGGTATGTAGAGCTATGCAAACCCACTTTATTTAAAGACGATGTTGATGAAAGTATCAAACAGAACTCGCGTCGCGTTTTACTAGAAGTATTAGAGAATTTATTAAAATTACTTCACCCGATTATTCCATTCCTTACTGAAGAAGCCTGGCAACCGATCGCCAAAGAATTAAAACTACCGGGCGACAGCATCTCTACGCAAAATTTTCCAAGAAGTAACAACGATTATGTAGATGTAGAAAGTTTGCAAGAACTAGAGTGGTCAAAAGAATTTATCAATGGCATTCGAAAAATACGCTCCGAAATGGACATTGCACCTGGCAAACCATTAAACATTTTGTTGCAAAACTGGTCCACACAAGACCAAAACTATTTCGAAAATAGCCAGCAATATATTTATTCTCTGGCGAAAGTTGAAAACATTAAATGGTTGGCAGATGACTCTGCACCTGAATGCGCCACTGCATTAGTCGGCGAAATGAAAATCCTCATCCCTCTGGCAGGGTTAATTGATAAAGATGCAGAAAGCGCAAGACTTGAAAAAGAGATTAAAAAAATAGAATCCAATCTCGAAAAAAGCTCGGCAAAATTAAATAATCCTAACTTTGCTGATAAAGCACCAGCAGATGTTGTAAATAAAGAACGTGAGCGCGCTGCCGAAATGCAAACCTCATTACAACAACTCAAAGAACAAGCAGATAAAATCAACGATCTATAGGCTAGTGAAAACTATAGACTGCAAGCTGCTTCAAGAAAAAACATAACAAGAAACATTAGAAGTAGACATGAGCGATCCAGTGAAACAAGAAAAAAAACTCTTCATGACCCGCCTAATGACACCGGACATGGCCAATTTTGCTGGCAATGTTCATGGCGGCACTATTCTTAAACTTTTAGATGAGGCTGCATTTTCTTGCGCATCTCGCTATTGCAAATCCTATGTCATGACTGCTGCCCTAGACCATGTTGAGTTCAAATCGCCCATTACGGTTGGCGACCTTGTAACCTTTAAGTGCAATATTAATTACGTCGGTCGCAGTTCAATGGAAGTAGGTATACGGGTAGAAGGCGAAAAAATTAGAGAAAAATCAAAATATCATGCCATCTCATGCTATTTCACCATGATCTCTGTTAATGAAGATGGTGTGCCCCAACAAGCACCCACGTTGCAGATTGAATCAGAAACTGAACAAAGCCTTTTTGATGCAGGAAAAATGCGCCGAGAAATGCGCAAGGAAACTAAAGAGAGAAATCTACAGCTTCACGTCGGCATAGATACAATGATTACTTAGACTTAATTTACTCAAATTTTTTCTTTAGATCATCGCAAGCATTTATAAACTGCTCACGAGTAATCTCGCCTTTTGTATATAGACGCAAATACTTTTTCGCTTTATCGTTTTCTCCAGCCCATTCTAGCGTATCCAAAAATACCCTTTGCTCTTCCCCACTAAGTCCATATAACCTCCGCGCCATTTCTATCGATCTAAATCCTGCGCCCATATTTATCACCTCACGGGAACTAATAACACACTACTTCGACTTAAAAGCTCTATTGAAAGTTCACATCTATAAAATTATTTTCTGACCAGTTGCGGGATAACAAAAAGCCTTACTTTTTACCAACCTAATGTTAAAAAACGTTAAGATTAACTATTTTAGTTGGATGCGAATTTTCTCTTGATCAAACTCTATAACATCGCCTGATACTATTTTCTTTCGCTTTCTAGTTTCAGATATCCCGTTAACCAGAACCAGACCTTCAGCAATTACAGTTTTGGCTCCGCCACCACTGGTGACCATACCTTCGAATTTGAGAATTTTATAAAGCTCAACAGGCTCACGAGAGATTTCAACCACTCTCATTATAAGAACTGTGTTTTGACTGTATAACTATATAGGCTTCGCACTTCGTATTGAAACCGAGATGATGGATGAATCGCTTATAAAATAAGGTTCATCTTGTATTGAAACTTAACGCAACAGCTAGACAACGATTTAAACGCTGCCTGGCTGTTGTGATAATTTACTGAGGGTAAACTGCGTTAAGCAGTAGAACTAATTAGATAGCTTTTACTTTATTAGCGCATGGCCCTTTCTGACCTTCGCCTACTTCGTATTCTACTTTTTGTCCATCATTGAGTGTTGCATAATCGCCGCCACTTTGAATCTCAGAATGGTGTACAAACAAATCTTTTCCGCCGTCTTCTGGAGTGATGAAGCCAAAGCCTTTATCTGCATTGAACCATTTTACTGTACCGTTACTCATATTGTTTTTCCTAATTTAATGAATCTTAATTTAATCGAGGCTTACTGCTTTTGAACAGACTTAGCTATTCGCTACCGTGACGTCTCAATAACCCCACATGCTAATCATTTTCTAACCATAACGCCAATAAAAAAGAGATTTCTGGCCTTTTTATCAATAAATATCACAGAATATATATCATTTAGAGGTAGATTCTTGCCCACAACTCCAACAAATATTGAATTGCCCCTCAATCTCTTCTCCACAGCCTAGGCATTTCCAGGCCTGCGGATTGGCTTTAATCGACTGCATAAATTCATCTACAATTCTTTTTGCAGGGCCATTATCATCTTTATCTACCACCCATAATTCAGGCCAGACTTCTGTAGGTGGAAGTTCGCCTACACCGCCCGATAGATGTTCGTTTTTAATTATAGAGGCAATCCCCTTCTCTTCGAGGAGTTCTTTTATCTGATAAATAAAGATTGGATTGGGCTCGCTATAGACGCGCTTCATTCATGCAGTATAACAAAGGCCTAATAGAATATTTTAGTTAAAGCTTGTTAAAGAAAATATATCCGGGAAAATACAATTAACGAAGCTTTAAGGTATAGCTTTTTTTGCTTTCACCGGTTTTAGAGCAGACCGCAACAATTGTTACTTCACTATGCTCGCTAGGAATAGCAATTCCCAAAAGACTACGGGTAAATGGTTGTTCTTTAACATGTGGATGATGAAGCGTGCGCTCACCAATCAATTCTCCATCAGCAGAATATATACGCCATGCATTTGCATAATGTTCCCAACCTTTATCAGCATGCTCTAGAGTAACGGAGATATTATATTTCTGAGCAGAGGTCTTTTCTGCTTTGACCTTGACTATTTCTGCATCACTCGCAAGACATACACTCGAAAATATTGCCAACAATAATATAATTAAAACTCGCATAATGACTTCCCAATTATTCTTTAGCAAAAACCTGGCCCATGTCTTTAAAGGACTTGAATTCCAGATAATTATTGCTTGGATCCTGAATAAACATAGTGGCTTGTTCGCCGACCTGCCCTTTAAAGCGGATACATGGCTCGATGTGGAATTTGATTCCTTCGCGCTTAAGACGTTCCGCCAAATGTTCCCATTCGCCCCAATTTAAAACGATACCAAAATGTCTAACGGGAACATCATGCTCATCTACCGGGTTGGATGGCGTAAACATATCTTCATGGTCATACAGATGCGCACTGAGCTGATGACCATGAAAATTAAAGTCTATCCAACGCTTATCTTCACGCCCAACCACACAACCAAGAAGATCGACATAAAACGCACGGGTTTTCTCGATATCATAGACTGGGAATGCTAAATGAAAAACAGATGTTGCCATAATTTAAAACACCATTTTGTTTTTTGGTTTTTCTGCTACGTTGTCACGCAAATAAACTGGCAAAGCTTCAACAGCTGCAACACTTTTGCCTTGCTGAAAATATACTTTAGCTAATTTTGCCACATACTCTGCTTGAGGGAATACTTCACTATTAAATGATATTTTTTTGCCCAATGTTTCCTGCAAATTTTCTGCATAAGACCCCCACCCTGAACCCACTCCATAACAGTCATCATCGACATCGGCTTTTACAAGGTTAGCCGGCGTAACTTTTTCTTCGCCCACCAATTCCATGAACTCATAAATGTCCACTTCATTTTTATTTAAAGCATATAAGCCATAATATATTTCTTGCATGCGAGCATCGATGCATGACAGTACTTGAGTCGTATGTTGAGCCTCAAAAGCTGCTTGTGCAAGAGAGGCTAAAGATGAAACGGGAACTACAGGCAGATCTTGTCCTAATGCAATCCCTTGGGTAACGCTAGCCGCTAAACGCACACCTGTAAAAGCACCTGGCCCTCTTCCAAAGGCTATCGCATCTAATTGTGAAAGATTGGTTTGACCTTGCGCTAGCACTTGCTCACACATAGGCAAAATAATTTCATTATGTCGCCTGGGCGCAATTTCACTTAGGCAAATTACTTCATTATCTACCAGCAAGGCAGCTGAGCATGACTCTGTTGCCGTCTCAATGGCTAACAGTTTCATACTCAGACTCACGTAATTCTAAAAAGTTTATCGCATCATCAAGACTTGAAGTGCGCAACATATTCGGCAAGCTATTAATGAATGTCTTCCCATAAGGCTTAGAAAGCATCCTAGGGTCACAAATAACCACTACACCATAATCTTCTTCATCTCGTATTAATCGGCCCACACCTTGCTTAAGGGAGATTACAGCTTGGGGGAGCTGGTATTTCATAAAAGGGTTCTCGCCGGTTTGGCGTAGAGCCTGTAAACGCCCACTGAGTACCGGGTCATCCGGAGCAGCAAACGGTAATTTATCGATCACAACACAACTTAAGGCATCACCACGAATATCTACCCCCTCCCAAAAACTGCTGGTGCCCAGCAACACTGCATGATCCGTTTTAGAAAATATCGATAATAATTCTCGACGTGGTGAATCACCTTGAACCAACAAAGTGAACTCATCATGGTCAGCAAGATAGTTAGCCGCTATACGCAATGCTCTATGACTGGTGAATAATAAAAAGGTGCGCCCTCGGTTCGCTTCCAAAATAGGCAGCACCGCATCGATGACTTTATGGGTATAGTTTTTATCATTTGGCTCTACACCAATCACTGGCAAATATAGGCGTGTATTGCTCTGATAATCATACGGACTATCTAACATCGAGGTTTCAGCATCTAGCAAACCCAGCTGTTGCTGGAAATGATCAAACTTTGTGTTCACAGTCAATGTTGCAGAAGTGAATATCCAGCTACATTTATATTGTTGCATGAATTCTTGAAATGCATCCGCCACAACGAGCGGCGTGCTATGCAATTTAAATCCTCGGTCAAAACACTCTAACCAATTTATTCTTTCATCATTACCTTCTGAAATTAGATATAGGCCTTGCTCAATACGTTCGCAACGTTCTAGACACTTTGTCATCACTTTGCCACGATCACCCAACGGGGAAATCACTTCATAAAGTTCATGCACTGCTTTACATAGCTGATCAAATTGATCTTCAATTTTTGAAACAGAAATTATTTGATGCCAAGGAAAGCGGCCATTTTTTCCTGATAATGCTAGCTGAAAATCCGCTACTGCTTTCTGCAGCGCATCTACTGCTGGCTGCACTTCTTTAGCTTCTGGCGCCTCTTCAATTTTCCCAGCAAGAACATCGTTCGCCAGATCATTCATTTGCCGACTACTTGTCGAGGTCGCAAGAAACGTACTTGCTAGTTCGGGCAATTGATGTGCCTCATCGAATATTACGGCATTAGCGCTAGGCAAAAGTTCACCAAAGCCTTCCATCTTTAATGCCAAGTCTGCAAAAAATAGATGATGATTAATTATAACCACATCGGCTTGTTGTGCTTTTTGTCGAGCTTTAATTACATGGCATTTATCGTAACTTGGGCATTCTGCTCCCAAACAGTTTTCAATGGTTGAGGTGACATTTGGCCACACCATATCGTTTTCGTAAATCGCAGTAACTTCTGCAATCTCACCGGTCTTGGTAAATTGAGACCACTCTTTAATAATATTAATTTTCTTAGCTAACTGTCGATTTTGCATTTGAGCACTAGGCGCGTTATGTTCCAATCTATGCAAACAAAGATAGTTTGAACGCCCCTTTAATAAGGCAGTTTTAACCGGTAACTTTAGAATTTTTAGAATAGTAGGCAGATCTTTAAAATATAATTGATCTTGCAAATGTTTAGTGCCCGTGGAAATAATGACTTTCTGCCTAGAAAGTAATGCAGGGATCAAATAGGCAAACGTTTTACCAACCCCTGTACCTGCTTCAACAATTAACTGGCTAAAATTTTTCAATGCAGATTCTACTGCATTACTCATCGATTGCTGCTGCGGTCGATAACGAAAGCTTTCTAAATGCTCAGATAGCAAACCCTCCTCACTGAATATGCTATCACTGAAATTTTCAACACTCTTTGTTTCTTCATCAAATGACATATTCAGGGTTTACTAAACAATGTAACGGTTACATATGCAGCCAGACCCTCGCCGCGACCAACAAAACCCATGCCTTCATTGGTAGTTGCTTTAATATTCACATCATCTAGTGAAATATTAAGCAAATCACATACGTTCTTTTGCATCAGAGAAATATGTGCTGCTAGTTTGGGCTTTTCTAAAATAACCGTGCTGTCAACATTTCCAACCACATAGTTTTTCTTACTCAACTCGAGCATCACATGCTTAACCAAAGCACTGCTATCAATATCTTTATATTTAGGATCATTATCGGGAAAATGCTTGCCAATATCACCCATCGTTGCTGCACCTAGTAACGCATCACACAAAGCATGCAGCAAAACATCGCCATCTGAGTGAGCATCTAAACCTTTATCAAACGCTATTTTTACACCGCCGACGACAATATAGTCGCCATCATTAAATCGATGCGAGTCGTATCCGAAACCTATTCTTACAGCCATTTGCAGAGTGATTATTGATTTATGATTTTAAATATCGCCGTTGCTAGCTCTAAGTCTTCAGCATGAGTGATTTTAATATTATCACTTTGCCCTTTAACTAGTTTTACTTGCAAACCTAAATGCTCAACAGCAGAAGCCTCATCGGTAACTTTTATATCTTTTTTGCCGCAGTGCGCTAACGCTTTCTTTAAGGTGTTAAAGCGAAACATTTGTGGAGTATATGCTCTCCATACATTCTCGCGATCTAGTGTTTTACTAACTACATTGACAGAATCAGCATGCTTCTCACCCACCTTTAGGGTATCACTCATAGGTGAAGCAAGAATTCCGCCCACTTCGTCCTGCTCAAGCTCTTGCATCAGTAATTCTAAATCTGCACGACGCAAACAAGGACGCGCTGCATCATGCACTAAAACAAAGTCACGATCTTTGACAGGAGTATTTTCCAAGTATTGTATTGCGTTATGAACTGACTCAGCTCTTGAATTACCACCTACTACTGTATGGATTTTTTCATTTTTCGTAACGCTTAATTTTTTCCAATATTGGTCATTAGCATGTAACGCAACTATTACACCTGTAATTTTTGGATGCTGTAAAAAATTATTTAGTGAAGCCTCAATGACAGTGGTATTAGCTAAAGGAAGATACTGTTTAGGAACGGCCGTTCCCATTCGTTGACTAATGCCTGCTGCAGGAATGATCGCCCAGTACCGTAATGCCGCCATCACTGCCCCATCATTGATTAGGGGTTTCTTTAGATTCGCCTTCTACTATATGGATAAAGGTTTCATCCTTTTTGATCATGCCTAATTCGCTTCTTGCACGCTCTTCGATTGCTTCAAGACCTGTCTTCAGGTCTTCTACCTCAGCCGCCAAGACCGCATTGCGTTGTTTGACTTGCTCGTTTTTAGTCTGCTGTTCTTTTACAGTTTGCTTCAGATTAATCACATCCCGAACATTTGCATCACCAAACCATAACTTGGACTGCAACAACAGTAACAAGACGCTCATAATGATGATAATGACTTTCACAATTTAGACTTATTGCTAAAATTATACGCCTTCATACCAGGATACTTGGCTGCTGAACCGAGCTCTTCCTCTATACGAATTAACTGGTTGTATTTTGCCACTCGATCAGATCGTGACAACGAACCTGTCTTAATCTGCCCTGCACCCGTAGCGACCGCTAGATCAGCAATGGTTACATCTTCTGTTTCGCCAGAACGATGCGAAACTACTGCAGTATAGTTAGCAGCATGCGCCATATTAATAGCCGCTAACGTTTCGCTGAGTGTGCCAATTTGATTCACTTTGATCAAAATTGAATTTGCCACACCACGATCAATACCTTTCTGCAGTATTTCCGTATTAGTAACAAATAAATCGTCACCTACTAATTGAACTTTTTTACCTACTTTCTCAGTTAACAGCTTCCAGCCATCCCAATCATCTTCTGCAACACCGTCTTCTATGGTAATAATT
>Ga0265303_10002197_pt1 | contig 12077 bp, 7 predicted proteins | sample Helome_2_FD_192494 | JGI IMG/M metagenome (GOLD analysis project Ga0265303, IMG submission 192494) | Marine sediment microbial communities from subtidal zone of North Sea - Hel_20160317 (Illumina Assembly) | ecosystem: Environmental > Aquatic > Marine > Subtidal zone > Sediment ...
TCGCTTCTACAAAAAAAGGAAGATGTGGCAGTATTTAGAAGGATATTTCGACAAGCAAACGGATGCGCACCGGATGCAGGAGCTGCCCATCGCTTTTCAAAGTGGCGCGGGCGACCATTTCCAGGCATTGGTAGTCGGCGGTGAATTTGGCCCCGGACTAAACTATCAGGTACCGGTGATATCCATCGGGACTTCAATTCCCTATTCCAATCAAACCTTATGGTTACGAATGGATCTGCCCCAGCTTCGCCAGACCACCGCAGACAACATTTCTGAAACGTCCTGGATTATCCGCAAACGAATGGGGGAGCCCGGGATATTACTGCCCCCCCAGAAGCGCTACTGGAAACTTATCGGCGAAGAACGCAGCGCCGTTTTTGAAAAAAACCTCAGCTGGTTGGAGGAAAACCGGGATATTTTTCACAAAATCGCTAAATATTACCGAGAGTTCCGCTATCCCTTCATCCCCAATCTGGACCCTGATGCTTCTCTTTATCAAATCGGCTTTTATTCCCGTACCGACGAAAAACTCTGCCGGATATTTCACCGAGATTCTCTGGATCAAAAACCAACCATAATATCTCAATTTTCAAATCCGGATGCCCGGATACTGGCGCAACGGGTCCTCTATCGGAACTATCCTGAAACAGCCCTCAGCCAATATGACCAAGAACACAATTCGTACATGAATCGCATAATCCCTAAAAAACAAGAGGACGCCATCGTAGACTACCGGGGGAATAGACGCACAACGCCGGCAAGCGCCCTTATGGAAATTACCCACCTGAAACTGGCCGGTGGTTTAGATGACCATCAGCAACAACTGCTGGACGATCTGGAGGATTATATTAAGACCAACTTTAGTAGAGGAACCATTTCTATCGGGCATTGATGACCTCAAGCATCTCACCGATGATGCGCTCTAAGTCTTCATATTTTACCTGGCGGTGCCGACCTGTGTGACCGCCGCCGTATTGCAAAACGAGGGAAACGACGTCCACCGCAGAGGTTCGATTTACGATACTGTGACCTACGGAGATCATCGCAAACTCGTTATTTCTTCCGTCGACAAGGGCAATGATATGTTTTGCTCGGGATACAGAACGAAGTCCAAATCAACTCAAAATTGCTAATGCGAAATGACCGCTTAAATCCTTGGCCGGTTCGGGGATCTGCGATAAACGCCTGCATGATCCAGCACACCGCGCACCGTTTTCGCCAATTCCCGCATAACAATAGGTTTGAGGATAAATTCTTTGATGCCGAGATCATGGGCCCTTTCTCTGGATATCCTCTCGCTATATCCCGTACAGAGAATCACAGGAATATCTGCACGAATATTCATCAATTTGCCGGCCAGATCATCGCCGGTCATGTTAGGCATTGTCATATCCGTAATCACCAGATCAAATTTCTCGGGCTGTTCCATAAAAAGTTCCAGTGCTTCGACACTGCTGGTACGTATGGTAACTCTATATCCCAAACGTTCGAGAATCTGCTGCCCCAGATCCACCAATGATTTTTCATCATCGATGAAAAGAATTCGCTCGGTGCCGGTTGGTATGGGAGCCTTGGTCCGGACTTCGCGATCTACCTCCCGCATGATAAGCGGCAGGAATACATTAAAAGTAGATCCTTTTCCCATCTCACTTTCCACGGTGATGGTACCGCCATGGCTTTTAATAATACCCAGCACCACGGCCAGACCCATGCCGGTTCCCTCGCCGCGTTCTTTGGTAGTAAAAAATGGATCAAAAATTCGATCCACAATTGCTTTTTCCATGCCGTGCCCGGTATCAATTACCCGCAGTTTAATATACACCCCTGGTGACAGGTAGGGATGCTGTTCAATAAAACTTCCGCCCAGCACGACATCGGACAGGTCAATTTTTAGTTGTCCGCCTTTGGCACGCAGGGCGTGTGCGGCATTGGTGCAAAGGTTCATGATCACCTGGTGGATTTGGGTCGGGTCCGCCAGTACGGCCGAATCGCTTTGAATGTCCTGTGAAATTTTAACGGTTGTCGGCAAAGACGCCCGCAACAGTAGAAGCGTTTCTCTGACAATTTGATTTATCTTAACCGGCTTTAATTCCTGTTCGGTTTGGCGGCTGAAGGTCAGGATTTGTTTGACCAGGTCCCGAGCGCGACTGCCGGCTTTGAGCACTTCTTGCAGATTGCTATGTTGGGAGGTGTCTTCAGGCACGTCTGCCAGGGCTATCTCGGTATAGCCGATCACCGCCGATAGGATGTTGTTAAAATCATGGGCAATACCCCCGGCCAGGGTTCCTATGGCTTCCATTTTCTGGGCCTGCTGCAACTGGGCCTGAATTCGAAGGCTCTCTTTTTCAAGATCTTTAATACGCGAAATATCGGTGGCGATTTGCAACTTGACGAAACGGCCGTCAACCCACTTAATCGCACGGTCGTAATTGATGTACCATTTTCCGGTTATGGGGTTTTTCCCTTCCCAAACGCAAACGCCCCCGGGATTGCCGTCGGAATCAAGCAAATTATCATTGGTGCAGTGGCCGCAGGGGACGGATTCACTTCGAAACACCTGGTAACAGGTTTTGCCCACCAGATCTTCACCGAAGCTTTCCCGCATATGCCTGTTCGTTAAAAGCACTTCGTAGGTTTCCAGATCCGACACATAAATATCCGCATCAATACTGTCCAGAACCATGAGAAAGCGAACATGGGAGTCGATCAGCGCTTTTTGCGACTTTTTGCGTTCACTTATGTTTGAAGCGATAATGGCGCACCCCCTGGGGGAGGCCTCCGATCTTAACGGTGACATACTGATATGCACCGGAAACAAAGCGCCGTCTTTTTTGATCGCCATTGCCTCAAAATTTTTAGCCGACTCCTGCTTGAGGCATTGATCGATTTTTGAATTCTGCAATGCTGTCAAATCAAACAGCTTTTTTATGTTCAGTCCTACTATCTCATCTTTGGTATAGCCGCAAAAGCGCTGACTGGCGGCATTGGCATATACGATCCGTCCGTTCTCATCAACAGCGACGGCGAGTTCTTCCACATTTTCAATCATTGAGGATATCAACGAAAGTTGCTGGGAGAGTTCGTGGTGTTGAATTGCCTGATCCAGGCTGATCTCGGAATCAAAGGAATCGATATTTTCTTTGGTAACTATGCTAAACCCGGTGTCTATATTGCCGGGAATGTTAATGGCTCCCGGGGTATAACCGGTGGCCCTGGATCCGTGGTTGTAGTCGTAAATCAACTGAAAAGCCAAGTAGGTGAATGTTTCTCGCTTTTGACAGAATGCGGCATCAATCACACCGGTTTTCAAGTACTGCCTTTGCGGGGTATCGACATCCACGCAAACCAGCTTTACCTTATCGACTATCCCCAGCTTTTCCAAAGCCCGGGCCGCACCGGGACCGCTGTTACCGTCAAATCCGACAATACCGCTCAGGTCCGGGTGTTCTTGAAGATAGGCGCAAACGATGGATTCTGCCCTGTCACTTCCGGCATCAAGGTCATCAACCGGGCCTAATATTTCAATCTGGGGATAGCGGGAAATCTGCTTTTGAAAGCCCCGGAATCCCGCTTTCATATTATCGAGGTCGACCATACCCAGCATTAAAACTTTACCCGTGTTGGTCATCAGGGCAGCAAGTTTGTCCGCCATCTTCAAGCCCATGCGGGACCAGTCGGTTCCGATATAGGCATGACGCCTGCTGCCGGGAATATCGCTGTCGACACAGACAACCGGTATTCCGCTGTTGACGGCCGCATCGATGGCAGGCACGATCTCGTCATTGCCCCAGCCGATCACCATCATACCGGCAACTTTGCGCTGAATTGCATCATACACAGCTTTCACGTAGGGTGCGGTGGCGGCAGTCTCGGATCCAGCAATCGGTATGGTGACATTATAACGGTCGGCAAGGCGAAGTAATATTGGATGGGCCTGATCCGTGAAAAGGGGATGATGCGTAACTTTGGAAATCCAAACATATTCTTCCATTATTGGGACTCTCCATTAAACGAGTACCGGTTCCAGGAAACGAAGGGCAGGCGTCCAGAGCAGAAGTATCAGGGTTGGGTGAAACTATCGAATAAAACTCAGCATACCATACCAATGGCAGGAATTCAAGTTTCGCGGGTTCTGGTTCTGGGGTTCAACGGTTCAGGGTTAGATGCTATTTAATTCTATAGCTCAAGATGCTACAACCCAGAACCCTGAACCTTTGAACCTTTGAATCTTACCTAACGCAACTCAAGCTCAACATAAGGCAATCCAAGGGATTCGGCCAGATCCATGAGCATATCTTCCAGGGTCGTCTCATTGCCCCGATTGCCCTTGACTTTGATATTCTTATCGCCGACCACGAAAATCTGGATATTTTCCGGGTCGAGATATTCAGCAGCCAGACGACGCAGGTCTTCTTTTTCAGCACTGAAAAAAGCGTCTTGAATTTTTTCAAGGGTATCCAGAGGTTCGTTTCGCATGGAATAACGGGCATAAACCTGCACCAGATCCGCCGGAGTGTCCACATTAAATACAAAACTGTTTAAGGCATCCAGTCTTTTTTGGTCGAGTTCTTTTTCGGGAACGCTTTGCCCCAACGCTCTCATGATCTTGATGGTCTCGGCAATGGCGGGAACGGATTGATCGCCTTTACAGCCGATGTAACCGAACAATACACCCGCCGACCATTTATAGGTCTCGTAAAAACCAGTGGAATATACCAAACCGAGATCATCTCTTAAGCGTTTATACATCAACGACCCGTCGCCCCCGAATATATTCGTCAAAAGGCTTATCTTCCAGTAATCGGGATGGGTGCGTTTGACGCTCGGCAGACTCAAGGTAATCTGGGACTGCACCTGCCCCGGTTTGTGGATCAAGGCTAACACCGGGGGGGTTTTCTCAGGGTCGGCCAGTTTTCGCACCGGGGCCTTTGTTTGCGGCAAGGCCTCAAAGAATCGGCCCAAACCGGATATGACTTCAGCTTTATCGATATCGCCGGCAACGGCAGCCACCATGTTTGAGGGAACAAAGTACTGAGCTATAAATTGCTTCAAATCCTCTCTGGAAATGCCTGGTATCGTCTGTAAGGCCTGCAACGGATCACGCCCATATGGATGGCCCTTGAAGTGCCAGATTTCCCGCTCCCTTGCCGCTACGGCCTGGGCATTTCCTCCCTGACGTTTAAGCGCCGTCAATTCCTGGGTTTTGACAACCTCCAACACGCGGTTATCAAACCTGGGTCGCGTTAATATTTCCTGTAATATGTTCAAGCCGGCCTGCCAGTCATCTTTGAGCACCGAAAGATGGATAACGGCTTCCTCCTCGCGAACCGCAACACTAATCTGAATCGCATTTTCGTCCAGCACCAGGGCCAGTTGAGCAGGCGAATAATTTTCGCTGCCGCCTCGCACAATGCTGCCATTTAGCAGGGACGCCAAACCCAATTTAGAATCATCAACATCAACGGATCCTGTTTTGACGAGTAGGGCCAAATCCACCAGCGGCAATTCCCTGTCCGGCAGGTAAAATACGTTGGCCCCGGCAATCTCCATAGTATCGGCCCGGGGGTATTTAATTTTTTGGGGTTCGCGATGAAAAGTGAGGGGATGCTTCCAGTCGACCGCTGTGGGATAGGTCGATACATTGTTGTAGTTATGCCCCAGGTTCACTTCGGCAGCAGCACCTCCGGAAACCGAACGCACTTCGGTGTAACTTTCAGGAGGCTGGTCCGGTTTGCCGCCGGGGATGACGTAAACACTGGTTTTGTTGTCTGTTTTGAGGTACTTATTGGCAGCCGACCGAATATCTTCCGGCGTCATGGCCTCAAATTTCTCAAGATAATACATCAGGTATTGCCAGCCCGTTTGAACCTCAAGGGTAGCCAGGGTCCCGGCCAAACCTTCATTGCTGCGCATCCGGTCAATAAAATCACGCCGGTTAAGTTTTTTGATTCTTTGCAACTCGCTGGCGGCAACCAACTCAGTTTTCATTTTCTCGACCTGCACCAAAAGCAATTCCTCCAGTTCTGCGCATGCCTCAAGATACGCCTGCCGTTTTTCTTCATCACTCACCCCTTTGTTTTTAATTATGGGGGGTTCGTTGGGCGATCCCCCCAAAATAATCATGCCGGCGTATCGATTGTCAGGATTGTAGGACCAGGCTGACTGCGCCAACCCTTTATAGATAATTTCCTGGTTCAGGCGCGAGCTGCGGCCGTGACTTAATATCATTGTCATGGCATCCAGCGCGAAAAAATCTTTCGTATCCATGCGGGCACCATGGTAACCGATTCTGACAAGCGGCGTGCGGGCCCCTTTTAAAAAGCGGATATTTTGGCGTGGTCCCTGCTGTGACGGTTCCCGGGTAACCGTCTCGGGAGCGCGTTGGCCGGCCGGATACCGTTCAAAATAAATTTTAGCCAGCCGCCTGGCCGTTTCAAGGCTAACATCACCAACCAGAACACAAACCGCGTTGGTTGGATTATAATAGGTTTTATGAAACGCAATCGCATCCCGGGTAGAGTACTTTTCCATATCCGATTTCCAGCCGATGGTAGGATTGCGATAGGGGTGGGCTGAATACGCTGTTGTTTTAAGATCCAGCCAGGCGGCACCACCCGGATCATTGATATAACGAAAGGCCCATTCACGCTGCACGACCTCCTTTTCAACATAAAATTCGCGCCAGGCGGGCTCAAAGATCTGTTCGCTGGCAAGCGAGAACCACTGCTCCAACATGTCCGAAGGTACGGAAGCCAGATATTGGGTTTGATCCGGGGTTGTAAAGGCATTGACACCGACGGCCCCGTTCTTGCCCAGCTGAGCTGAAAAGGCCTGGGGGACATAATTATTTTGTACTTCCCGGCGCAAGGCTTCCATTTCGGCAACTTTTCTATCAATCAGCATCTTATCCGGCTGCCTTTTGCTTTTCTCCTCAAGCACAACCTGGTAGGCCGCTTCGATCCGGGTCTGCAACTCCTGATCCTTCTGGTAGTCGAGGGAGCCAAAATTCTTGGTGCCTTTAAAAAGCATATGCTCCAGCAAATGGGCAATGCCGGTTTTGCCGGTTTCCTCAAGAGCCGACCCTGCGCGAATAGCCAGGCGAATTGCCACCTGGGGAGTTGCTGGCCGTTGAACCACCAAAAACAACATACCATTGTCAAGCTTAAACGGTTGGACGTTGACGCTTATATCGTAAGCCGTGTCCTTTGCAGCCATAACATCAGCGGCAAAAATAAATAATATCAAGGTTAGGATAAGAATTTTAAACATTCGCATGGAATAAGCCTCCAGATGAAGTCCGCGGAAATAATGTTGACACAGATATTCTTCATCCCCGTGTCGGCCAGTGAATCCGCTTGTTTTTTAAATCAATGATTAAAATAGGTCTGAATGTGCTCATGTGCAAGATGGTGGGGATTATTTTTAATGATGCGTGTTATATGGAATAATGACACGAATAATTTGATTTTTTTCAATTAGGGTTATAATACTTAACTTGAATTTATATGCACCTGATTCAACAAACACGGGGAAAAATGGTTAGCGCAATTGTAATGGCCGGTTATAACAATAAGCGGGAAGTAAAACGCTACAGCCGCATTGTGGCGGAACATTACGGCGAAAAGTTTATTGAGACCGGTTACAAGCCATTGCGCGAATTTTCGACTGTAGAAAACGGCCGGCAGGTTAGCAAACCCCTGCTTCAATATACCCTTGAAAAGCTTTTTGAAAACGAGTTTATCGATGATATTGTCATCGTCGGGCATCAAATGCTGCTCGAGCAAAGACTGGGCGATTTTATTCAACAATTTGACAAGCCATGCTGCCTGGTAAACCAGAGTTTGAAAATACCTGAAGATGTCGTTCGCCGGTTCAAAATCGTTAGCAGAAAAGTCAAATATAACTCCATTGCCGGAAATCTGATCAAAGGATATGCGGCCAGCAATGCTGGCCAGGATCAGAAACATGCATTATTCGTGGCCTCGGATTCGCCCCTGACGACCAACGAATTTGCTAATCATTTCCTGGAGGTGGTGCAGCAGTTCAAGGGTCAGGCGGCTATCCTTATTCCGGCCATACTGATTGATGAAGGTAAGGATATGCTTGGCAGACCGCCTTTGCGCCTTATCAATGACTCTTCATTTAAGCTCGGCGACAAAAAAGACGGGTACGGCCGGCAGGGTTTTCGGCTTTCATCATTGATCTATGCAAATCCGCATATGTTTGATATTAATACGGCCAACACAGCCTACAACCTTCGCAAATGTCTGAACCCGAAGGTCCAGCTGAAACTATTCCAAATTACCCGAGGTTTGGGATACCCGAATGTGTATTCAAAGTATTTTTTAAGAAAAGATTTGAGTATCAAAGAAACGGCCAACATCGTCGGTGCATTTTTTAACGGCCGGCTTGAAATAATCCCCATGACCGGCATAAATGCAACCTATGACTATGACGGAACCGATCAGGAGTACCGCATGATAACCAGGATGCTTAAGACAAATGAAGGCAACGAGTCTTAACAACCTGTGATCCGGATTAAACGATAGAATTGAGGACGTTGGAACAATGCAAGAAAATAACATTAAATTCAAACATATATTAGTCATCGGCCTGATGCTCGCCTTGGCGTCTGTCGGGTGCATAAAATCGCCTGATCAGAAAGCAATTGATACAGAAAGGCTTTTGGCGGCTTCCGGTTTTAAAATGCGCCTGGCCGACACGCCTGAAAAGCTCACCCAAATCCAAGAGCTTACCCAGCGCCAGATTCTGGCCCACCGATCAAAAGGAAAATTGCTCTACGTTTACGTGGATGCAGAGCATTGTCAATGTGTGTATGCCGGCAGTGCGGAAGCCTATCAGCGCTATCAAAACCTCGCCCTGCAAAAAAAGCTGGCCGCTGAAGATCAGCTCAACGCAGATAGAAATCAACCGAGAGAAATGGATTGGGGCGGATGGCGATTTGAGCCAACCTGGTAATTGCTGATTTCGGATTTTAGCCCGCCCTGGCCACAGGTCGACTCCGAACCCGCTTCCAGCCTTAGGGCACGTAGGCCGGTGGGTAGGGATCGACGCCCCGGCGGGGCGCGGCCAGGCCTCGGAGCACACGACGGCTTCGATTATATTTTCTCCTCCCTGCAGCAATGGATTCTACCCCAACCTACTGATATAATTTAGCTTATTTTTTTATTTTTGTGAGAGCCCGTCTTACCTTTTCCGACCTCCTTGCCCTAGATAACTTTTTGGTCATCCTGACGTCATTGTGGCGTTAACTTATTGATTTATAGTCTGTCCAAGAAAGCCAATTTGGGCCAATACCAAAACAAGGAGGAAAAAATGAAACAGACATTCAAATTCGCAAGATACATTGTCGTGTTCGTGATGGTCGGACTGTTGCTGGGATCCGGTCTTCCGCTGGCAACAGCCGCCATAGAAGCACCGGTTCGAATGGTGCCGCAAAATTTCAGCGCCCTGGCTGATACCGTCAGCCCGGCGGTGGTCCACATCCGCGTGGAAAAAACCGTTAAAGGCGGGGGCCCGGTTTCTGGTCCTTTCGGTGGAAATCCCTTTGGCGGTGGCGAACAATCCCCGGATTTTTTTGGCCATCGTTTTGGACCGGAGCGCCGGCCGGATTTCAGACAGCCGGGTCTGGGTTCCGGATTCATCATCGATCGAGACGGATATATTGTTACCAACAATCATGTGGTGGATGGCGCCGATACCATCAAGGTCATCCTCAAGGATGAGACCGAATTCCCGGCTAAAGTGATCGGACGGGATCCGGTAACCGATATTGCCCTGATCAAGATTGAAGCCAAAGGCAATCTGCCGACTGTTCCCCTTGGAAGCTCCGATGATTTGGAAGTTGGCGAATGGGTAACGGCCATCGGCAGCCCTTTTGGACTGCAGTATACCGTAACCGCCGGTATCGTGAGCGCCAAGGGCCGGGCGATCGGTTCCGGACCCTATGACGATTTCATTCAAACGGATGCCTCCATCAACCCCGGAAACAGCGGCGGCCCCCTGATCAATATGAAGGGTGAGGTCGTAGGGATAAACACCATGATTATCGCAGGAGGCCAGGGTATCGGTTTTGCCATTCCAATTGACCTGGCCAAAGGCATCGTCACCCAGTTAAAAACCAACGGAGAGGTCACCCGTGGCTGGCTGGGGATAACTATCCAGGATCTTAAAGGGGAACTGGCCGAGTACTACGGTCTAAAAGGCAAAACAGGTGTGCTGGTGGCCAGCGTTGTCCCTGGAGACCCTGCGGATCAGGCAGGCATAAAACCCAAGGACATCATTATCAACGTCAACGGCCAAACGGTCAACAGCAGCCGCGATCTGACCAGCTTGACCGCCAATCTGAGTGTCGGCGATGAAGCCCAGGTGAGAATTTTACGCAACGGTAAATCGAAAACCCTGGAAGTTCAAATCGGGAAAAGGCCCTTGACCATGGCTTCCGTTTCCGAGAATCGCCAAAAGGAAAAAGAGGGCGAATACGGTTTTAGGGTAACGGACTTAACTCCGGAAATGGCCCGTCGCTTTAAAATTGAGGAAACTTCTGGCGTCATGGTCGTTGGCGTGGCACCCAAGAGCAAAGCGGATGCCGCCGGTATTCAGCAAGGTGATCTCATCATCGAAATCAATCACCAAAATGTTGCTTCAGTGAAAGATTTCAAGAATCTGATCGACCAATACAAGAAAGCCGACGGAATTAATTTGCTCGTCAAACGCATGAATGCCGGTTTAATGGTGATTAATTTAGCATGATCAAAAACAGATGATCACTACCACCCTCCTGAACCGGAGCAAACCATGTTTGCCACATTTGCTCCGGTTCAGCCGGTTTGAAATGTGGTACTTTTGTTGCATAGATTCTCTGGAGCACGCAAGTTTTGACAAATCAAAGCCGCGCCGAAAGTTAAGTGCAGTATGACAACCAGTAAGCTTAAACATAAGGCTATTGCCGCCCATCTCGTCCCAAGGCTCTGGAACTGGATAAAAAATGATTTATTAGGGCTGGCCCAGGAAATGCGATGGAGCTATCTGCCCCCATTGATGGTGTATTTTGCTGCAGGAGTATCCGGCTTTACCGGCATAATTGAATCTTTTTTCATCAAAGAAGAGCTCGGCCTGTCAGCCGGATTTCTGGCGGGCCTGGGATTCTGGGCCGGGTTGCCCTGGGCGCTGAAGATGCCCCTGGGGCATCTGGTGGATCTGTTCTGGAGTCGAAAATCTCTTTTTGTTTACCTGGGTGCCACTTTGATGTCTGCAAGTCTTTTGATCATGGTGGGTCTGACCGGTTACACCGCCTGGATGAAAGAAATCTTTGCGGTGGATACCTGGTACGTCATTGCCGTGATGCTAGCCCCCATCGGTTTTGTGCTGCAGGATGTGGTGGCTGATGCCATGACGGTCGAAGCGGTGCCGGTCTACGATGACGACGGTACCCGGATACCTGAAAAAAAACTACAGCACATGCACGTTACCATGCAGACCCTGGGACGCATCGCTATCGTTGCCGGTGGGGCCATGGTGGCCGGCGTCGGCGGCTGGCTTGCGACCGTGCTATCCTACGCGACCATGTACTGGATATCATTGTCAATCCCGCTGATTTCCATCCTGGGAGTGCTGCTGGCCTCATGGATGAGAATTGCTCGCAAGGACCGAATATTACTGGCCAACCTCGAACCGGAATTATCTCGGCCGATGACAGGATACCAGGAACAGGCGCCTGAACCAAACTGGTATATTCTGGCCGGAAGCGCCTTGTTTGTAATTGTGGGGCTGATTTTGGGCCTTTCTGATATTCCCGCAAAACAAGAGGCCATTTTTCTGGGCTCAATGGTTATTATTGTTCTCCTCATGGGACAAATCTTAAAGGATTTAAGCCCCGCGAAACGCCGCGAAATCATCAGTCTGGCAGTGATTATCTTCGTTTTTCGGGCCATGCCCACTGCCGGGGCCGGGGCCGGCTGGTGGCAGATCGATGTGCTGGGATTTGATGAAGCCTTTTTTGGCACCCTGCGCCAAATTTCTGCCCTTCTCGCCATTGCGGGCATGTTTGCCCTGCG
>Ga0265303_10002198_pt1 | contig 12074 bp, 13 predicted proteins | sample Helome_2_FD_192494 | JGI IMG/M metagenome (GOLD analysis project Ga0265303, IMG submission 192494) | Marine sediment microbial communities from subtidal zone of North Sea - Hel_20160317 (Illumina Assembly) | ecosystem: Environmental > Aquatic > Marine > Subtidal zone > Sediment ...
CTACGGAGCAAGCCCCCGCAATCCCTCACTCCTGAAGGAGGTCACGCGACCCCAGGGTCGGGCAAGCAGGTTCCAGCGTGACCTATCAGAAATGGAACGGTTCATCGGCGAGCTTCGGGAGCGGAATCCTTCGGTTTCTTTCACCACGCTTCGGTTTGCGTCGATCCTCGGCCCCAATGTTGGCAACCCACTGAGTCGGTACCTCATGCTCCCCATCGTCCCGACCCTTCTCGGTTTTGACCCACGCCTCCAGTTCACCGACGAACGCGACGCGGTATCGGTTCTCGAGCATGCGCTCGACCATCCCGTCGACGGCACGTTCAACGTCGCTGGAGAAGGACAGATGTACCTCTCACGAATGCTTCGCCTCGGCAGACGTCTGCCCCAACCGCTTCCAGGAAGGATGTTCGACTCTGCACTGAGAAATCTCTTTCGGGTGAACCTGTCCGTTCCTGATCACATCACCGGGCTGCTCAAGCACGGACGGGTCATCGATACGACCCGGATGCGACTCGAGCTCGGCTACGAACCAGCCCATACGTGTCGCCAATCAGTGCTGAACGCCTACCACCCCTCTTCCGAGGTTCCGGCATGAACGGGGAGAACCTCGAATTCCTCCGCAAGGCCGAGCTCCTCGAGCTGGCGCGTCGGGCCAATATCCGAGGGCGATCCTCGATGACCAAGGCAGCGTTGGTCGAGGCACTCATCGCCACCAGCGTCCCACCATCCGATGAATCGCGCTCAGCGCAGACAGAATCCACTGAACGAGACGACGGACAGCACTACGCGGGCCTGCCATTCTCGCTGCCAGGGGTCTCCCCAGACGATCGAGCCGAGGCACGGGCGCGCAGAGCCGCACTCGATGACCGCTTGGCCGGCTACGTCGATCGAACCGAACACTGTCCATGGAGGAGCATCGAGGGCCACCCTTGTGGCCTTCCGATCGCCACCGGGACGGATCGGTGTGGCCTACACGGCGATGGGGCAATCTTTGACCGCGCATTTCCCCTCACAGGGACGCTGGGGTTCTCTGCGTGGCCAGCGCTGTGGAGGCACCTCACGCTCGCAACCTACGACGTCGACCCGTTCGGCCTCGATCCCGTGGTCGCAGAGATGGCGTGGCACGTGCTCAACGGGCTCTACTACGACTACTTCCGCGTCGAGGTCGATGGCATTGAACATGTCCCCACCGAGGGCGGTGCCGTGCTGGTGGCAAACCATGGCGGGGCACTCCTGCCGTACGACGGGGCAATGCTGAACCTTGCCGTGATGAACGAATCCCCGGTCCCGCGCCGAGTGCGAGTGTTGGCGACGGAGATCTTCAACATGCTGCCATCGGTCTCCCACCTCTACCGGAAGGTCGGAGCGACGTATGCGGCCAGGGAGGATGCGCGAGAGATCCTCAGGAGGGGCCACCTTCTTGGTGTGTTCCCTGAAGGCGAACGCGGATTCATGAAGCCCGTTTGGGAGGCATACCGAGTTGGCAGGCTCGGACGTGGCGGCTTTGCCGAACTCGCCGAGGAAGCCGGTGTGCCCATCGTGCCGGTTGCGATCGTTGGAGCCGAGGAAGTTCACCCAGCGGTGATGGTGTCCAAGCGGCTCGCACGCCTCGTGCGTATGTTCTTTCCTGAGCAACGGATCGACGAGATTGCCCTGTCCCTCAATCTGCTTCCCCTGCCCATCAAGTGGCGTATCCGATTCTTGCCGCCGGTGCTTCCCGGTGACCGAGGCGGCCGCCTCGACGCCCTTGACCAGCTTGAACGCTCTGAGGAGATTCGCGGCGCGATTCAAACCGCCCTCGACGACATTCTCGCCAACCGACGGACAGCCTTCTAGGACAAGGACCGGGACGAATCAAGCCGACCCGCCTTGTAGGATTCCCCGATCCATACGGGGATGGCAACCGGTCGTGAACGAGACCACATCAAGGGCATCGGTGCTCATCGCTTCAATGCCGCCGGCCGCGGCGGGAGCGGTATGGATGGCCACCGCTGTCGGCGTTGCGGTCGTCCCAGCTGCCGCGCTTCAGTCACAGACCCTTTATGCGTTTCGCCCCGGCGCGTTCGTCAACGCACTTCTCATCGTTTCGGCTTTCAGCCTCATCGTGTTGGCCGTGAGCATGTTGGCGACCCACAATTTCGCGATCTCGGCGCGAAACGCTGCACTCCTCACGTTGCTCATGTTCTGGTGGGTGGAGCTATCACGGATCTCGTTGAGGATCTCGGATCCCATTCCCTGGCTGTCAGTCAACGTCGTTGCAGTTGCGATCGCAGCAGGCCTGACCGCCGGAGTCATTCGTTGGGGTATGACGTGGATAGTCGCTCTGACCCTCCTCAGTTTGTGCCTGGGTCTGGCGGTAGCCCATACAGCTGAGATCGCGACGACGAAGGTCACCCCGCAGGCAGTGGGTTCGATCGTGACACAGGGCAGCCCCTCACCTGATCGACCCAACGTCTTCGTTCTCATGCTCGACGGTGCACCGAGAAGCGATACGTTGTTGGAGTTCTACGGAGCAAGCGATGCTGGATTCGTGGAAGCGCTCGAAAGCCTGGGCGCCGACGTGAAAGACGATGGTTGGTCGAACTACAACCGAACGTATGCGTCCGTCAGTTCGATGCTGGCCCTCGACACGATTGCAAGCCCGGATCAGACCAGATCGAGAATGTGGCCCGAAATCCGCGGAGTGAGCGGCGGTGATGGAGAGTTCCTCCGAGCCTTTGCCGACGCCGGCTACACCATTGTCTATTCGCCATCGGCGTGGGATGGATCACGCTGCGACGACATCGTCGACGAATGCGTCACGTTCCGGTTGACAACTTCGAACCTGTACTGGCTCATGCGCCGCACGATCTTCGCACCTCTTGTGCCCTCAGTACTCCAGCATCCGTGGACCAGTGTTTCGGATGCGCAACTCGGGGCGGTTGCGACGATGTATGAAGACAGCATGGTTGGTGGTGAACCGTTCATCGTGTGGATGCACGCCGCCCTTCCTCATCCACCGCTCGCATTCGATGCCGACTGCACCGAACGTCGAAGCGTTTGGCGCGATACGTTTGTCCTCACCAACGGTGATGAGTACGACGCGATGCGGGTCGCAGCGTTCGCCGAGCAGCACGAATGCACAAACGAGCGCGTCGCTGACCAACTGTCGCTCATCACGGATCTCGATCCACACGCCGTGCTGCTCGTGGTATCGGACCACGGCCCAGAGAGCCTCGACCAACACACGACTGACATCGCTCAGTACGACGCAGCTCAGACTCGCGAACGGATGGCCGTCGTAACGGCTCTTCGCTCTCCTGAACGCTGCGCAGCGGCACTCGACGGACAGACAACCGTTCATGTCTTTCGCGCGGTCGTGCGCTGCATTCTCGGCGCAACAGTGCAAGAACCACCGGCAGCCAGCTACCTGGCGCCGACCGAAACGGGGTTCGAGCGCGGGGAACCACTGATCGAAGTCACCCCTCAGCAACCGATCCTCCCGCTTGGATCGCGAACCAGCGGTTGAACCATGTGCTTGCAATTGCAAGCACATCGCTGTATCCTGCAAGTAGTATGAAGGCACCCCAGCTCGGCGACGTCGGAACGTTCATCAAGGAACAGCGCGAGAAGAGCGCCCTATCGATTCGAAAGCTTGCAGACCTGACCGGTGTCTCAAACCCGTATCTCTCCCAGATCGAACGGGGAGTGCGGACGCCGTCGGCAGAGATACTCCGGTCGATCGCCGGGGCGCTTTCCATCCGCACGGAGACGCTATACGAACGGGCCGGGTTGCTCGACCGGGACGAACCGCCAGGACTTCCGGATGCGATCGACGGCGACACAAGGCTCACAGGAACACAGAAACAAGCGCTGATGGAGATCTACACCAGCTTCATCGCACACGATCAGGAGGAAACATGAACCTCGAGGACACGATGGCAACTGCCACCAAGACCATGACAGACACAGCCGCAACAGCTTCGGATATGGCCAAGGACTACGGCACCACCGCCGTGACGACGGTCACGGAGTCGACCACGGTCGCGACCGAGAAGGCAACCGAATACGGCACCGCCGCGGCAACCGCCCTTGGCGAAGCTGTCCAGGCGTTCTACGAGTCCGGCAAGGAACTCGCATCCCAGTTCGCCGTGAGCGTCAAGGAGTTCCAGTTCGGCGAGACGAACGTCGGCGAGCGAGCCGAGGCCACGGTCGACACGGTAAAGGACTTCCAGATCGGGGACAAGAAGGTCGGCGAGCGCGCCTCGGCGACGGTCCACTCCGTATCCGATCGCGTGGAAACGGTCTCCGATCGGCTCGACGTGGAGCAAATCCAGGACCAGGTCGCGAAGCTGCGCCACCAGATGGAAGGTGTGGTCGGCACCTGGAAGGAATCGTTCCGCCCAAGCGACGTGACCGAAGCTCCGATCACCAAGAAGGCAGCGCAGAAGAAGAGCGATCTGACCGAAATCAACGGGATCGGCCCAGTGACAGCCAGCAAGCTCAACGCTGCAGGCATCACCAGCTTCAGCGCCCTCGCCACTGCTGACGTCGATGCAGTAAGCGAGATCGCTGGCACGACCAGCACATCGGCAGCCAAGTGGATCAAAGCAGCAAAGACGAAGGGCTGAGCAGGCACGACCGCCGCACAGGCACCGCTATCGAACAATCGGAGAAGGGCCCGCACTCAGGTGCGGGCCCTTCTCGGTTCTTGATTGTTCAGCTCAGGAGGTGACCAGCGGCTCCATGGCGTTGGCCTCATCGATCCACCCCTGCACCATCTCGACAGTGGGCAGTCTCTGCACCAGCCGGCGCTTCGTATTCACCTGGGCCATGGCAACCATCAGGTTTGCCGCGTTGCGCCGACGCAGGGACTTGATGGTATCGACCCCGGCACCGGCGAGAAGGTCCGCATACTCCGATCCAACCCCGTTGATCCTCATCAGATCGGCCTGCTGCGCCCACATGAGGAGATCGGCCGTTGGTATGCCCGTCCGCTTCGATACCTCGGCCCTGCCCTTACGGGTGTTCGCCTGCTGGAGCAGCGCATCGGTCGTGCGGACGCGGGACTTTCGAAGCTTCGTTGCCTGCCGGTGACTGATGCTGCGAATGGCTGCTATCGATGCCATGCCATGTCCTTCCCTGCCTGCGAAACGCGGCAGTCATCGAGAATACCCATGTCGCACATCCTGATGCTGGGCAGCTTCATGGCAGGGCGGTCGGGAACTCTTCCGACGTCTCATATGTCGTGGGGGACACGTGATCGATCCAGACCTCTGACACCGTCACCGAATGGGATACAAGCACATCGTGGATGTCGACCTCTCCTTCAAGGCCGAGGAAGACATCCCACAAGTCCCTCGCAACGACCACCGGCCAACCCAACGCATACCGATACTTCGGCACCACCGCTGAAGACTCCGATTCGACTGCCTCATCGATCAGGGATGCCACGACCTCGGCCGTCACTCCCGGCTGGTCACCTCTGGCGATGACTGCCCTGTGAACCGACCGATCGCGCGACAGCAGGTCGAGCACCACTCGCAGCGGAGCTGCCTCCCCTTCACGCCACTCAGGATCGATGAGGATTGTGACACCGGCGAAGTCGCAGCCCGCCGCCACCATCTCGGCATCAGCGCCGAGCACCACATAGATGCCGTCCACCGGCCACGTCCTGGCATCGGCGACGACGCTGTCCAGGAGCGCGACACCTCGGATCGGAGAGAGGTACTTCGGTGAAGAGAAGCCGGAACCCGGATCCGCAGCGAGAACCACCGCAACAGTTGACATAGAGGGCGAGCGTACCGGGTGGCTGGCGCCAGTGCTTGGCAGCTGGCTCAGCACGCCAATGTGCCTGAAGCCGCTCAGGTCGTGTGGCTACGTGCCCTGTCGTCCTCAGGACTGCGAGCAGTGCTCCTCTGAGAGTTGATCCAGGTCTCGAAATCCTCCTTCGAAACCCGCCACTCCCGACCGAACTTGACGGCTGGCAGCTCCCCGCTACGAAGCACCGAGGTCACAACGAACGTCGACACATCCATGTATTCGCAGATATCTGCGACAGACAACCACGGCTTGTCGAGTTCCACGTGATACTCCTGCATGACGTCAGCGTAGGCCACCTCGAGTGTCGAATCCATAGGCCTGACAAACCTCTTGCGCAGCGCTTCACACGGCCGTATCGTCCAAGGGCTTAGACAACGGCCCCCGGGTCGACGCATCGGGTCGTAAGGGGCCAGAGCGGGCGACGGACCGGGAAGGTTAGGAACATGATCAGCGCATCCGTGGCTGAAGCCCACCGCTTTGGACGGGTCAAGAGGAACGGCTACGACCCTGTTGAGGTCGATGCAGTCGTGACGCGCCTCGTCGAAACGCTACGTACCTATGAAACGAGGACCGCGGCGCTCGAGGAGCGACTGGCGGAAGCAGACGCGTCTGCCGACGCAATCCGACGAACGTTCCTCGCCGCCGAAGCGACCAGGGACGAGATCGTCGAATCGGCCAACGCCGAAGCTGACACCATCACCGGTGTAGCACAGAACGAAGCCGACGGGATCCTCAGCGCCGCCAGCAGCTCTGCCGCAGACCTGATTGCGTCTGCGGAGTCGGATGCCGCTGCAATGGCTGAACTCGCAGACCGTCTCGACCACGAGATAGCCCAACGTCGCGACGAGATCCTGTCCCAGGCCCACGAGAAGGCCGAAGCCGTCATGACCGAAGCAGAGTGGGCAGCAGCACAGCAGAAACTTGCAGCGGTCGAAGAGGCCGACCAGGTCGTCGACGCGGCCACCGATGAGGCGAAGGAACTCAGGTCCCAGGCACTCATGAGCCACGGGTACGCCACGATGGCCGCCGCCCGCTTGTCGGCAGAGGCCACAGCGACGGCAGGTTCGATCATTTCCGACGCACGGTCCGAGGCTGCTGGCATCGTCGCCGATGCAGCCCAGAACTCGGCAACTCTCAAGCACAAGGCAGCAGCCCTGCAAGAGGCCGTTGCAGATCTCCAACGGTCGGCAGGCGAGCTTGCAGCGCTGACATCAGAGGAAGCAGCCGTGCTCGATCTCAGCCAGATCGAGGCAATGGACGCCGAGGCTGTCAACGAGGACCCTGCCGCGACCGAAACAGAATCATTCGACGCGGCGCCTGACGAATCAGAAGGTGTGGAGGACGAACTCGACGAGATCGACGACCACATCGACCTCACCGAACCCGAGTTGGATCGGCCCGTGCTTTCGCTGGCGGACGAAGAGGACGTCATCGAGGACAAGCCTGTCGCCCCCACCTACTACCAGCGCTCGACGGGGATCCCCCTCAGCGAACGGATCAAGATCGCCAGGAAGTCGGGGTAACCCGGCTTCCCACGCGGGCGGAGAGACACACCGGTGGGGAAACCCACCGGTGTTTGTCGTTGGTTGACAGTTGCGACCTCGACCACCGCGGGAGCCCAGGCGCCTTGAAGCTTGCCCGCTCCGCTCTTCCGGGCACTGGAATGAGCGCAGAGAACTCCAGCATCCCAATGACCACAGAGCGCCCAGCCCAATGGCCACAGAGCACAGGGCCCCACGTGACGAAACCCGAGAATTTCGGGAATTGATACGAGTCGACTCAAGTTACACTATGCGTATCGACTAAATCATGGTCGCTTTCTGCGGCCTTCTGCTATCAAGGAGCACATCACATGGGACGAGCGGTCGGCATCGACCTCGGAACCACGAACTCGGTCATCTCCACCCTCGATGGTGGTGAGCCGCAGGTCATCGCGAACGCGGAGGGGCATCGCACGACGCCATCCGTCGTTGCATTCGCAAAGAACGGCGACGTTCTGGTCGGCGATCAGGCGAAGCGCCAGGCAATCACGAACCCGGAGCGAACGATTCGTTCGGTCAAACGCCACATGGGCACTGACTGGACCACGGAGATCGACGGCAAGGAATACACCGCCCAGGAGATCTCAGCACGCATCCTCCAGAAGCTGAAGACTGACGCCGAGGCCTATCTCGGCGAGCCGATCACCAAGGCTGTGATCACGGTCCCCGCCTACTTCGGCGATGCCCAGCGTCAGGCCACCAAGGAAGCTGGCCAGATTGCGGGTCTTGAGGTGGACCGCATCGTCAACGAGCCGACCTCGGCATCCCTGGCATACGGACTCGACAACAAGAGTGATGAGACGATCCTCGTCTTCGACCTCGGTGGCGGGACGTTCGACGTGTCGGTCCTCGAGATCGGCGAAGGCGTCTTCGAGGTGAAGTCGACCGCTGGAGACACCAACCTCGGCGGTGACGACTGGGATGAGAAGATCATGGACTGGCTCGTTACCGAGTTCAAGTCCGAGAACGGCATTGACCTCTCCAATGACCCGATGGCCTTGACCCGCCTGAAGGAAGCAGCCGAGAAGGCGAAGATCGAGCTGTCCTCCGTCCAGGAGACCGAGATCAACCTTCCGTTCATCACAGCAAACGCGGATGGCCCAATCCACCTTCTCAAGACGCTCAATCGTTCCGAATACGAACGGATGACAGCGGATCTCGTCGAGCGCACGCGTGCACCGTTCGAGCGTGCCGTCAAGGATGCTGGCGTGCCGGTTGCGGATCTCGACCACATCATCCTTGTTGGTGGCTCGACCCGTATCCCAGCTGTACAGTCGCTCGTTGAGGAGCTCGCTGGCAAGGAACCGAGCAAGGGAGTCAACCCGGACGAGGTGGTCGCCCTCGGTGCAGCCATCCAAGCTGGCGTCTTGAGCGGCGACGTGTCCGGCATCCTGTTGCTGGACGTCACTCCCCTCACACTCGGTGTCGAAACGGAGGGCGGAGTGTTCACCAAGATGATCGAGCGCAACACAACGATCCCGACCCGCAGGTCGGAAATCTTCACCACGGCAGCCGATGGCCAGCCGGAGGTTGAGGTACACGTGCTCCAGGGTGAGCGTGCCATGGCGAACGACAACATGAGCCTTGGCCGTTTCAAGCTTCAGGGCATCCCACCCGCAGCACGCGGGGTTCCCCAGATCGAGGTGACATTCGACATCGATGCCAACGGCATCGTGTCCGTCTCCGCGAAGGACCTTGGCACGGGCGCAACGCAGCAGGTGACGATCACCGGCGGTACCGCCCTCGGCCAGGACGACATCGATTCGATGATCAAGGACGCCGAGTCCCATGCAGCCCAGGACGCCGAGCGCAAGGAAGCCGCTGAGGCCCGCAATGGTGCCGACCATGCGGTGCACACGGTTGGATCCCAGCTCGCAGAGCACGGCGACAAGCTCACCGAGGACGAGAAGGCCCCGATCCAGGCGAAGCTCGACGAGGTCAAGGCGCTTCTCGAGGACGAGAATGCATCCACCGATGCGCTGACGTCGGCATCGACGGAGCTCATGCAGAGTGCACAGATCATCGGTCAGAAGATGTACGAGTCAGCGCAGGCTGAGGCTGAGGCATCAGGCGAAGCCACTGATGGTGCAGCGTCAGACGAAGGCGGAGATGAGGTCGTCGAGGCTGAGGTCGTCGAAGAGGGCGAAGAGGGCTGACCAGGGCCATCGGCCCGGTCACCTGAGGAGATCTCAGCGACATGAACCACACGCCACACACACCGGATGCCTCCTCGCCCACTGCGGGCGAGGAGGTTCTCCCTACGAAACCGATCGACGAGAACGAACCGGCATCGGCCGAACCTGTCCCGGAACCAGAAACGTCGGCAGAGCATCTCGGCCTCAGCCTGCCTGACGATCCCCATGAGGCCCAGCAGCTCCTGATGCGAGAGCTTTCCGAGGCTCGTCAGGATTCTGGAGAACTGATGGCGAACCTCCAGAGGATCGCTGCTGAATTCGACAACTACCGGAAGCGCACGGAGCGCGACCAGGTGGAGAACGTGCAGCGGGCAGGACAGCGCGTCATCGAGTCGTTGTTCCCGACGCTGGACAGCGTCGATGCAGCGCTTTCCATCGAGGCAACGTCGGAGAATGAACAGCGAATGCTCGATGGCATGCGTGGTACCGAGGCGCTGCTGGTCGAGGCCCTCAAGAGCGAGGGTTGTGAACCGATCGTGGCAGTGGGACAACCGTTTGACCCTGCGGTCCACGAAGCGGTATCTGTGATCCCAGGCGAAGGGGATCAGGTCGTCACAGAGGAACTCAGGAAAGGATATGTGATGAGGGGACGGGTTGTACGCCCAACTCTCGTCATTGTCGGACATGCGTAAGGAATGGCTTGAGAAGGACTACTACGCCGATCTGGGCGTGGACAAGGACGCCTCCCCGAAAGAGATCAAGAAGGCGTTCCGAAAGCTTGCGCGCGAGTTCCATCCAGACAACAACCCGGACGATGCGACGGCAGAGGCCAGGTTCAAGGAGATCAACGAGGCGTACGACACGCTGAGCAACGATGAGACCCACAAGGAATACGACCATGCCCGCGAAATGGGCTACTTCGTTGGTGGCCCATCAGGCGGTCAGCAGTACGTGCGGGTCGAGGATCTGTTCGGCGGAGGCGGCGGCTATTCCGGAGATGGAATGGATGACCTCCTCGGGGGATTCCAGGACCTGTTCTCCGGTGGTGGACGTCGCCAGGCTCCCCGCCCCCAGAAGGGTCAAGACGTCTCCGGGTCAATCTCGCTGTCATTCCACGAGGCCTTGGCAGGACCAACGCGCGAGTTCAACGTTGGCGACCGCACCGTGAAGGTCAAAATCCCGAAGGGCGTGTCAGACGGCACGAAGGTGAGGGTCCGAGGCAGGGGTGGTCCCGGAGCAAACGGCGGTCCCAATGGTGATCTCTACGTATCCGTTCGGGTCGGGGAGCATCCGCTGTTCACGCGCAAGGGAAAGAAGGACCTGACCATCGACATTCCTCTGACCTACACGGAGGCTGCCCTCGGTGCAGTGGTGACGGTGCCCACCCTCGATGGAACAACGAAGATCAAGGTGCCGGCTGGAACGCAGGGCAGTTCGAAGATGAAGATCTCCGGCAAGGGAGTGGATACCTCGAGCGGCACTGGCAACATGATCGTCAACCTGACGATCGCTGTGCCGACCGACATCTCTGGACCAGAGCGCGAAGCGCTTGAGCAACTGCAGTCGGCCGAGGCGGATTGGCATCCGCGAGCCAAGCTGGGGGTGTGAACATGAACGAAGGCACGGAAGCTGTCTACATCATCTCTGTCGCCGCAGAGCTTGTCGGCATGCACCCACAGACACTGCGGGTGTACGAGCGCAAGGGTCTTGTCGCGCCCTACCGCACGCCAGGCGGCACACGACGATACAGCATGGCTGACCTCGAGCGACTGCGCCTGATCCAGGACCTATCGGGATCAGGCGTGAACATCGAGGGCATCAGACGGATCCTCCAACTCCAGGCGGAGCGTGAACGCTTGCGCTCACAGGTTGATCGGCTGCGCAGGCTCCTGGGGGAGGCCGAGGTCAGGCGCGGCCAGCGTTCGAGCGCCGTTCGCGTAGAGCTGGGCACGACAACGCGACAGTGGCTCCCAGCGGTTCGAAGACAGGACCGCCCCTAGATCCGACTCGGGCAATCGGGGCCAACGACGAGCGACAACGCGCGCCTGTCCTGGCGGACGGAGAGCTACCCGGCGGGTTCGAGCAGGACGAGCGGAAGTTCTCGCTCGGTCTCGGTCTGACACGTGGCATAGTCAGGAAACTGCTCGGTGATGATCGTCCACATGTCATCGCGTTGGGCGCCACGGACAGCAGTTGCGGTCATGACCTGGGGGTCTCCACCGGCCCATCTCACCCTCACCTGCGGTGTTTCCCGAAGGTTCTGATACCAGGCTGGCTGACGATCACCGCCGCTCCCGAGCGCCGCAACCACAATCGAGTCGCCTTCCTGGAGTGGCGAGGTGAGCATGGTGACTCGCGGTTCGCCCGTCCTGCGGCCGATCGTCGTGAGTTCGAGCACGGGCATTCCGCCGCCCTGCCATCCCAACCTGCCACCCGTGACTCTGATGACCGTGCGGTGGGCAACATTCACTGCAGTCAGCTTGAGGTCGCTGGTGATCACCGTCGCTCCGTTCCTCTGCCCGGACGAACGCACATCGCGTCCATGCCCCAAGCCTCCCGGACAGACCGCCGAGCGACAAGCTGGCGAATCACATCG
>Ga0265303_10002200_pt1 | contig 12065 bp, 9 predicted proteins | sample Helome_2_FD_192494 | JGI IMG/M metagenome (GOLD analysis project Ga0265303, IMG submission 192494) | Marine sediment microbial communities from subtidal zone of North Sea - Hel_20160317 (Illumina Assembly) | ecosystem: Environmental > Aquatic > Marine > Subtidal zone > Sediment ...
TTTCCAGACCCGGATAGTAAACGCGTTTTACCTGCGCACTCTCATCCAGACGGTTGGCGATGATCGCGGCATTGCTGCTTTGACGACTCACTCTCAATTCAAGTGTCTTAAGGCTGCGTTCCAATAGTGCACAATCTTGTGCATTCAGACACCCGCCATAGGCAACCGCGTGATTACGGACTTTCGCGATCAGTGCTGCAGAGCCATTGACGGTGCCGCAGCACAAATCACTGTGTCCGCCGAGATACTTGGTGCCACTATGCATGACCAGGTCGAAACCATGTACCAGCGGGTTTTGCAGGATTGGAGAGGCAAAGGTGTTGTCGATGACCGTAACAATTCCGCGTGGTTTCGCGTATGCCGCAACCGCTGCCAGGTCCACCACCGTAAGCAAGGGGTTGCTTGGTGATTCCACGAAAATCATGCGTGTGTTAGACCCGCTGGCCGCTTCAATGGAATTAACATCGGTTTCTGCAAAGCTGAAGCTGATCCCAAAGCGTTTTAGCTCGTTGACAACCAGGGCATGGGTGCCGCCGTATAAACCCTCGGTTAAAACAACATGATCACCATTCTCCAGCAGGCCAAAAAGGATGGCGGAAATGGCAGCCATACCTGAACTGGTGACGAGTCCTGCTTCAGCACATTCGAGTACGCTCATTTTTTCAGCCACCACGTCATGATTCAGGGTATTGAAATAACGCGGATAGCGAACTTCTGAATCGTCCAGGTACTCAATGGCGCTTGAAGACAGCAACGGGGTATTCAGCCCCCCCATGTTCTTATCGCGACGGGTACCAGCGCGGACGGCTTGTGTAGATTTTTTCAATATATTCCTCACACGGGACAGGACACTAACCGCAATCGATCAAGGATTCCGGCGGTGGTTCTGCAAGCAGACGTACATCGGAGATGCTCAATTTGAATGACCCGGTAGTCGCTACTACCAGCGGCGCAAGTATGTTGCCGAGGTTGGCGCCGGCCTCCTCGAAACAGCTGAGCTTGAGACTGATACGGAACCAGGTGTCCTGCGGAACGGCCTTGAACAGTTTTGTCATGTTCAGACTCCCGGCGCAGGGGTAGCCGCAGTCCATTTTGAGATCAACAGATTTTTTCGGCTTTTTGTCAACACGGATGACCATACTCAAGGCGCCACCTTGCTCAGCCAGTGTTCGATAATCCTGCGGATCGGATTGCTGCCAGTAAACCTGACCCAGGCCTCCTTTCCACTCGGCCTGAATGGCATCCGCCGTTGTCACGTTATCGATGGTGCGAACCGTCACGACTTTGCTTTTATAGGACGTGGTCTCGGGACCTTGAACGGGAACCATCCAGTTACTGTTGCTTCCCAGGTACAGCTGCCAGGGTGGGCTATCGGAGCTGGAGAAAACCACCTCATCGGTTTGCGCGATTGCCGGGGTAGAAAGCAGGCCGGCCAGTATCAGGCCAGTTAGGATCAGCCTGGGCAGGCGGTAATGAGACTTAAAACTTGAAGTGAATAAATACAGTTTTGTCATGCGCTTAATCTCTCTGAATATTGATGGGTCCGATCACTCAAATAGGTCAGTCCATATCCTCGTGGAAACAGGGGAAGGTGATCATTTTCCCCATCGTTGGAGTAGTCCCCGGTGTTCCGTGGCCAGGAAAATGAAAGTTTGCCCTGGAAGTCAAAGTCTCCAAAAAGAACATCGGCAATCCCCTGGCCTTCTGATCCGGGTAGCCAGGCGGCAACAAAAGCTGAGGAGGCGGCCAGTTCACGGTTAACCACCAGCGGTCTTCCTGAAATCATCACTACAACTGCCGGAATTCCCTTGTCGGTAACGGTTTTGATTGTTTGAAAATCTTCCGGATGCAAGCGGGTCAGTTCCAGGGTATTTCCATAGGGGTCAAGTACGTTCAAGCTACCTTTTACCTGGGAACCGGCTTGCACGATTACCTGGTCACTGCTACGTACATCACCTTTGCCCTCGGCGTAAGGTCTCTCACCGATAACGATGATGGCAACATCGTGCTTATCCGGGTCAGCATCAGTGCCATGCTCGCTGGAACTGAGCACTGCGTTGGGTGCCACCTGGCTGATGCCCTCCCAGACAGATGAGCCACCTTCCTGCTTCTCACTACCAGAAAAACCCTGCCACACCAGGTTAAATCCACCGCACTGATGACCCCGGTCATGAGCGTTTTTGCCAGCAACAAGTATATGTGTGTTCTTCTGCAAAGGTAGCAAGGATTTTTCATTTTTTAGCAGGACCATGGATTTTCTTACCGCTTCGCGGGCAACACTCCGGTGTTGCTGTCCGCCAAAGCTGTCATGGTTCGACCAAAAACGATCCGCCGGGCGTGGTTTATCGAATAAGCCGAAAGCAAATTTCACCGCCAATATCCGCCGTACGGCATCGTCGATCCGTTTCATTGAAACACTTCCGCGATTGACATGCTGTTTCAGATGACCAATAAGCTCTTTCCAGTTTTCCGAAACCATAAACATATCAATACCGGCATTAACGGCCAGTGCAACGGCGTTGTGATAATCCTCCGACAAATAATCAATACCATCCCAGTCGGAGACGACAAAACCATGAAACTGCATTTCATTTTTCAGGACATTGGTAATCAGGTGTTTATGGCCGTGGCATTTGTCACCATTCCAACTGCTGAGAGATACCATAATCGTTAGCGCGCCTGAATTGATAGCACTGCGCCAGGGAGCCATATGAATACTTTCCAGCTGATCTGGTTGCAGAGTGGTTTCACCCTGGTTAATGCCATTGGTGGTGCCGCCGTCACCTACCCAGTGCTTGACGCATGCAAGTACGCTATCGGTGCCAAGATCAGATTGCAGCCCTTTTATTACCTCCGCTCCACAGGTTGTGACGTGTTCCGTGCTTTCCGAGTAGCTTTCGTATGTTCGGCCCCAATGAATATCGCATGCTATCGACAGGTTTGGTGCAAACACCCAGTCAACGCCTGTTGCAAGCACTTCGAGGGCCGTTACTTGTGCAATTCTCTGGATCAGTTCCGGGTCATGGGCAGCACCCAGTCCAATATTGTGCGGGAAAATTGTCGCACCCCTGGTGTTGTTATTGCCGTGAATTGCATTCACACCATATAGAATGGGAATCGCCAAATGCAATTCATCTTGCACCATTGACGCTGCCCAGAAAGTGTCATTCATGGCTACCCAGTCTGCCGGTTGGTTATTGCCGGGGCTTGAGCCGCTACAGCTCAATATTCCACCAAGATGATAGTTTTTGACATCCTCAGGGGTCAGGTACGAACGTTCGGACAGCGTCATCTGTCCGATTTTTTGATCGAGGTTCATCACTGAAAGTAATGCCTCGACTTCCTGACCGATGGCCTGGTCTTGTACAATTGAACTCGTCATCGCAACTAACCGTCCCTATTCAAAACTGGATAGCCACTTGCAGGCATACTCCATAATGGTACTTAGTGTATCGGCGGCTATTATCTTGTGAAATGCATTTGCGTCAGGTTGGACCAGAAACACGACAACCGGGAAATTAAGTCAGCAACAAAGCCTTTCCTGTTTGTTTATGTCGGCCAAAAAAGAGGATGAGCAGGAATTGACCAATCTATCTTCAAATCTTTTGCGGACTTCTGTCAGTGCTGTCTATAGCAACCGCAGCTACCAGTTCTGGGTAATGCAGTTGATCGGCTGGGGCGGCTTGGGAATTGTGACCTTCTTCAGCCTGACCTTGTGGTATGCCACGGTGACCTGGTCCCATGTTTCTCACACCATCGTGCAATCTTTGCTGGGTTTGATCCTGTCAATACCGCTGCATAGAGTTTGCCGTGTTGTCTGGGGTCGCTCAACATTGGCGAGTATTGGCTGGATTTTACTGACGGTGGTTGTGGTATCTTTTCTGTGGACGATACTGCGCATCTATACTTTTATAATGATCACCGGATCAGGCGGACTCTGGGCCGATTTTGGTGGTTGGTATTTTTCGTCTTTCCTCGTTTATTTGTGCTGGGTGGCGCTTTATTACGGTAATAAATACTATTACCAGGCCGAGATGGAACGCAACAAGGGACAGGCAGCATTTGCAGCGGCCAGGGAGGAACAGCTGAAAAGACTGAGTGCTGAGGCTGATACAAAAAGTGCGCAATTGGGAATGTTGCAATATCAGTTAAACCCACACTTCCTTTTTAACACACTCAATTCCATCAGCGCCCTGGTGAAGTTTCAGGAGTCTGAAAAGGCTCAAAGAATGATTACTCAACTCGGTCATTTTCTAAGATATTCGCTGGATACTGATCCGGCAGTGACAATCTCCTTACAACAGGAAATTAAAGCCTTGATGTTATACCTGGACATAGAGCGAACCCGTTTTGGCGATCGCCTGAATTTGGAGTTTGATATCGACGAGCAGGCAAAGCGGGCCCAGGTGCCCAGCCTGTTGTTGCAACCCCTGGCGGAAAATTCAATAAAATACGCCATCTCTGCCAATGAAAATGGCGGCACCATCAAACTCAAAGCAACGGTTCAGGAAAATGAGCTACAACTCGAACTCACAGATACCGGGCCCGGTGCCGTGAGTGACCGGCCTGCGCCAAAAACAGGCAGACGGGTGGGTCTGCACAATACGCTGCAACGATTGAAGACACTTTATGATGAAGCTTATACGTTTGATATTGATCTGCACCCTTCTGGGGGATTGAAAATCAACATTCACATTCCTTACGATCCGGTGTAATTACCCTATGTTCAAGCTAAAAACCATTGTGGTTGATGATGAATCGCTGGCACGCAAGCTGATATTGTCGTACCTGAACGAATTCGCGGAAATAGAAGTAATAGCGGAATGTGCCAATGGGCGTGAAGCCGTTGCGACGGTGTTGGCATTGGAGCCGGACCTGATGTTTCTCGATATCAGGATGCCCGGTTTGAATGGTTTTGAAGTGATTAAAAAAATTCAGCCGGAGATGTTGCCAATGGTGATATTTTGCACGGCTTATGAGCGCTATGCTTTGGACGCGTTTGATATACATGCGGTTGACTACATTGTTAAGCCGCTTGACGAACAACGTTTGCACCTGGCGATACAACGCGCGCTTGCCCGCTACCAGGAAGACCTGTTTTTGGGTGAAAACAAGGCCCTTTTACTTGGTGCCATCGATGAGATCGCAAGTAATGTTGAAGAACGCTCAGCCGTGGGTGAAAAGAGCAGGCAAGTTCCAGTATCAGCGGAACCGGGGCGTAAAATTAAAATAAGGAACCGTGATTCAATCAAGCTGATCAAGGTGGAAAGCATCGCCTGGGTCGACGCTGCAGGTGATTATATGTGCGTCCATGCTGAAGGTGAGACACACATTATGCGTTGCACCATGACACAACTGCTCAATGAGCTTGATGCCGACATCTTCAAGCGGGTACATCGTTCCACTATTGTCAATCTGGACTGCATTGAGGAAGTTATCCCGCATACCAAGGGCGAGTATTTCCTGCAACTTGATAACGGTGAACGTATTAAAGTCAGCCGGAATTATCGTGGCGAAATCAAGTCGTTTCTCAACTCTATGAACGAGTCAGAATAAAATAAAGTTGTTCATTTATCTTAAAAAATTACATAAGGCTTCTTTGTTGTCCACTTGATCTCAACACCGGTCCCTCTCACCGATTTGCTGTTGTGTCACATTTCACGCTCTGTAAACTCCCCTATAATTGGTGGCAGTACCGTTTGCCAAGCGTATTTATTGCGAAAATGAGAGAGAAGAGTTGCATGTTTAAGCAGTCGTTTTATCGAATTTTGTTTGCAGTGCTAATCGTCCCAATTACTATTCCGGGCGCATGGGCGGAAGAGGCAGAGTTGATGCTGGAAGAAGTTATTGTCACTGCCGTCAGGCGAGATACGAACCTGATGGAAACACCGCTTGCTGTTTCAGCACTTACCGCCAGTGACCTCGCTCGCGAAGGTGTCAATAATATTGTTAATGTTGGCAACCTTGTCCCGAATATGCAGGTTGGACTGTCGCCATCGGATTCCGGCGTATCAATTGCAATACGAGGAATTACCTCAAACAATTTCACCGAGTTGGGAGACCCCACCGTTGGAATTCATTTTGACGGAACCTATTCTCCAAGACCTCAAGGCGGCCTCGCTTTATTATTTGACGTGGAGCGCATCGACATACTTCGTGGTCCGCAGGGAACTCTTTTCGGCCGCAATTCAACGGCTGGAACCATTAATATCATTAATCAAAGACCGCAATTTGATGACATAAGTGGCTCCGCCGAAGTTGAATTGGGAAATTATTCAAATAAGGTGTTTAGAGGCTGGATAAATTTGCCCGCAACTGAAAAGGTCGCGTTCCGCGCAGCGTTTATGACGCAAAAAGCCGATACCTACCTTAACCAGGAAATGGATCTTTATGATCTTAATTGGGATGTTGATCTCGATGGCAATACCGATGGGCCCAACGACGTTCCGGCCGATGGTATACCCAATACCGACCAACGCAGAAATCATCATCAAAAAGATTCGCGGGCGTACGGCAGCATTGACCGCTGGGGTGGACGGCTCAGCATGCTTTTTACACCCACGGATAATATCGACTGGTTGCTGACTTATGAACATTTTCAGGACAACAGTCCGGGTGTGCCCTTTTTGAAGGACTGTCAGAAAGCAGCGGGTACTTTTTTTGAATGTGACCATGATGAGTTCGATGTCAACATCAACACCCCGGGCTACCTGGACATGACCATCAAGACCATACGCTCAGAATTCGCCTGGGACGTGGCAGAATCCTTTTCCGCAGAGTATCGCTTTGCATACTCGAAACAGGATCGTTCGCAGTTATTTGATCAGGATGCCGGCGCCTTTGCAGACGTGGATCACCCTGGCTATGGCATCGCGATCGAAGGCGTCATCTTTGATGGTGAAAATGGGGTTTTGATTCGCGATCCGCAGGCTTTTATTGATCTTGGTTTTGAACCGGCGGCCTTGCAACCTTTTGATGATCTCGCGTTGGAAACGGAATATTCCCACTATAAGTCAACGGTTAATGAGCTGATTTTCAAATCGGAATCCGATTCCGACCTGCAATGGATCGGCGGGTTTTTCTATTTGAAAGAGGACAATGAAATCAAGTTCAATGTGGAGCTTCCTTTTTGCTGTACATTTATCCGTCCCCTGGCCCAGTCTTTCGTTCAGCCAAAAAGGACCGTTGATTCAAAGGCCCTTTTTGCCCAGTTTGATTACAGCGTAAACGATCGTCTAAACCTGACGGCCGGTTACCGCTACACTTGGGACAAGAAAACGGACAAGAATGGCTCGACCCATTCAACAATAGGTTACTGGACCAACCCCGGACTCTACTCCGAAAACCCGGACGACACTTTCTGGTACGAGAGCTGGACGTTCATCGGCGATGGCGTTCCATATTATGGTTTCGATGTTCCCTATTGGGCTGACTATTATCAATCGGATGATCTGGGACCCAATGATGGAACCCTCGGCGCAGATTTCACTGACCGGGTGCCCGGCACAGACAACACGCATGACGCAAAATGGGGCAAGGGCACGTGGCGACTGGGTTTCGACTATGTCGCAAAAGACAACATGTTTTATTATGGCTATATCGCCACCGGTTATAAAGCCGGGGGGTTCGGGGACAACGTAGATACCTGTGAATGTGGCAACTTTACCACGTTTGATTACGATCCTGAGACTGTTACCACCTACGAACTGGGATTCAAGTCTGTGTTGGCGGACGGTAAGCTGAACCTCCTGGGTACCGTCTTTTACAGTTCATATAATGACATGCAGAGAACCTTTTATGCCGTCGTGGGTGAGAGTATCAATAGCGGTAATGATATTGGAACAAACCTGACCACCAATATTGCAAAGGCAACGATAAGCGGTGTTGAAATTGAACTTGACTGGTACCCCTATGAAGGTGGCCGTGTGTATGGTTGGATCGCTTATCTGGATGCCGAGATCAAGGATATGCCTGCCGGCGATGGCTGGTTCTGCTTTGAACGCGCCTTTTTAGGTCTTACCGAATGTCCAGCGGAAGTAGAAAACACCGACCCCAATGCACCCGACATCAGACCGACGAATTTCAGTGGTAACCAGTTGCCGTGGTCACCCAAGTGGTCAACCACGATTACTGCTGAACATAACTGGTACTATGATAACGGCCTGCGTCTGAGTCCGGTTGTTACCGTTCACTGGCAGAGTGAAATATTTTTCCAGGATAACAATTTTGATGAGGAGCCTTTTCACAGCGGTCAAAAGGCTTATACAACGGTAAATGCATCATTGAGACTGATCAATGAAGAAAAAAGTTGGGGCATGGAGCTGTTCGTTTATAACGCCTTTGACGTGCGCACCCGAAATTGGGCTGATTATGGTCCTGGATATATTAAATCAAGCTATGCCCCGCCACGTTCCTATGGTGTAAAATTTCGTTACGACTTCTGATGTAATTTCGATTTTATTGTTCCATCAACTTAGCAGGTAGAAAAAATGAGACATTTAACACAGATAATTCTTGCATTCCTAGTAACTGCATTCATGAGCGGTTCGGCTCTTGCCCAAGTAAGCTTCAGTGATGACTTTGAGAGCTACCCAGTTAATGACGGTACCAATATGGGGGATCTTGGTGGCGGCTGGCTATTGTTTGTCAATGTTTTCCAGAACTCACCGGGCTGTACTCCCTATCTTTATGGCTATGGCGTATTTCCCGCCCCAAACAGAAATGATGCAATTTCCAATATTGCTGTTGGCGACACGGGTAACGCATTTAATGTATTCAGTGATTATTCGAATGGCGATCATGCTAATAATAACTGTATAGAAACAAACCTGTTTCAGGAACGTATTGTCAGCGGGCCCGACGTTGGCTCATATACTTACAAGTTTGACACCCAGGTGCCTGGTGCTTTAGGTACCGACGTACAGGCTTTTGGTTTCATTAAGCTATTGGATCCTGTCACGTTTCAAACTTACGCCTTTGAATCGATTTCAACGGAAACTGCTGGAGAGAAAACGCTTTCAATTGAGTTGAATCCGGCAGACGAAGGAGCAATCCTGCAGTGGGGATTTACAAACGTTGCGTCTAACTACGAAGCCTCTGGCCGCTTGTACGACAACGTATCATTTGGCCTTACACCGGTAGTGCCACCGAATGTTCCGGTCACTGAAGGCATACCAATTCCTCTTTGGGCCTTACTTGGAATGGCAGGTTTGTTAGCATTTTTTGGTGGATCAAAGCTGCGCTCCAGAAGAAAAGCATAATCAGCGAAAAGATATTACAAAGGAACGAGTTATGAAATTTTCAATTATTAGACTAACAGCGGTTTCCAGCCTGCTTTTGTCCCTTGCGGGCTTTAGTAACCTGGCCGGAGCAGCCCCGTTCTTCACTGACAATTTTGAGGACCGCGTACAAGATCAGCCTCTCATCGGCAACAACTGGACCTGGTATGACCAGTGGTTTACAGAAGATGGCTGCACGGGTGATGACGCCGGGTTTGGACCATTTGATGATGGCAACCCGGACGATTATGAGGCGGCAAACCGTAACTTCTTTACCGTTCCGGAGGGGACTGGCGATTACTATCGTGCCGGGCTCGAAGTTCCGGCCTGGGATGGCGCACTGACCAACATGTTGCGGGTCTACGGCAACCAGTACAACAACAACGGGAATTGTCAGCGGACATTGATTTTTCAGGAAATGGACGCGCCGGAGGCTGGTAATTATGTATTCTCATTTGACGTAGCTCAGGATAGAGACAGTGCGCCTGCCAACGCTGAGGTCACAGCGGCTTTTGTCAAGGTTCTGGATCCAGCAAATGGTTTTGCCACGGTTCTGTTTGAGACGGTAAAAACCACGCCTCCGCGTGCCTTCTCCCCGAATGATGTCGCAACCTTATCACAGGCAGTTGAGTTCACCATTACTGAAGAAATGGTTGGTAAGTTGCTCCAGTTCGGTTTCTACAATGATGTGACTCCTAATTATATCCAGTCGTCGGATACTTCAGCGGCACTCTACGATAATATTACAGTGGGATTGATGGAAATCGGCCCGGCGCACTCCGGGTCATTCTATAACCAGGGTCAGAGTGGACATGGCTTTTCGATTGAATTTGGAAAACTGGGTGCTACATCCTTGGGTATCGTTTACTGGTACACCTATGATGACCAGGGAAACCCGATTTTCATGATTGGCAACGGGATTGTGGACGGCAACACGCTGGAGATCAATTTCGAATCACCCGTTGGTATGCAATACGGGGTGTTCGATCCTACTACCGTGACGCGTGAGAATGGCGGTACCGCAGTCTTTGAGTTTAGCGACCGGGATAATGCGACTTTCAGCTATACACCTTCGGCATTTTCTACCAGCCAATGGGGTCATATGACACCCATTGTAAACCTGCCTCTGGTCAAGATATTCGGCATACCGGCAGATAAGTACTTCAACACCTCAGAATAAGTCACACGTCTGGAGGAGCAGTACTTGCGTCCACCCTGCCTAAGGCGGGGTGGACTTTTTTAGGGCAAATGAACATGGAATTTTAATGGTGAATACAAAGTCCAAGGCGCAAAAAAGTGTCTGCCATGGTCATCCTGGAATTTCCTCAAAGCAGGGATTTCTCTCAATCAAAGCATTTTTACTGCTCTGTCTGTTATCCGTTGCTGGCAATACGGCCTATGCACAGGTGATCTGGAGCGAGGAATTTAACACCGGAACAAAGCCGGATACCTCGATCTGGTCCTACGATTTGGGTGCCAACGGCTGGGGCAACAATGAACTGCAGGAATATACAAGCGCAAGTGAAAATGTCCGGATAGAAGACGGCAACCTCGTGATCGCTGTACAAAGAAGTGGCAACACCTTCACTTCAGCCCGGATTCGAACGCAAGATAAGATCACCTTTAAATACGGCACGATCGAGGCACGTATCAAGATGCCCGACCTGGCAGATGGTTTATGGCCGGCATTCTGGACCCTGGGTAATAATTTCAGCCAGGTTGGCTGGCCTTCCTGTGGGGAACTGGACATCGTAGAAATGGGCAGTGGCGCAGCCCGCACGGCTGGTGTTATCAACCGGCGTGTCGGCTCGACAGCTCACTGGGATAACTTTGGAGACTATGTGTATTACGGCCTAACCCTCGATGCCCCTTCCGATCTTGACGATGGTTTTCACATCTTCACCATGGAGTGGACACCGGATCTGATCAAGACCTACCTTGATGGTGAGGAGATATGGGCCTTCTCACTCAAGACTGACAGCTGCCTTGACTGCAGCGAGTATCATTTGCCGCATTTTGTCATTCTGAATATAGCGGTCGGTGGTAATTACACAGGTCTGCTTAGCGCGGACCAGATCACCGCCGAAACACCGGCTGAGATGCTCGTGGACTACATCCGTATATCAGACAACGGGTTTACCGAAATGGGTGGTTCCGGATTCATCGATGACCAGTTCGGAATAGGTCCGGAATACTCGGGTTCCTGGTACAACCCGGATCAGAGTGGGCACGGCTTCTCCATGGAGTTTGACGAGTTGGAGGACGGGTCGACACAGGCCGTTATCTACTGGTATACCTATGACAATCAGGGTAAGCCCATCTTTCTGCTCGGCAATGGTATTGCAGATGGTTATAAACTGGAGCTTCAGTTCGAGTCTCCTTATGGTATGAAATATGGTGAGTTTGACCCGGACAGCGTGGTTAGGGCAGATGGTGGTACGGCCCGTTTCGATTTTACGGATTCTCAAAACGCTACTTTCAGCTACACACCTTCTGGCTTCTCCACCTCGACCTGGGGCCATACCACCCCGGTTGATTCTTTACCCCTGGTCAAGCTGTTCGCGATTCCGGTTTCGGGCTCTGAGGCCGCTACAAACTAATGCTGACAGGCAGGGCAGTAATAACTCGACCTCTGGCCAATCACTTTTTGTTTGATGGCGGCGCCGCACTGGAAACAGTCACTGCCGGCGCGGTCGTAGACCAGCAATTCATGGGCGAAATAGCCCGGCGCGCCATCTGAATTTACAAAATCCCGCAAGGTCGTGCCACCCCGTCTTATTGCCCGGG
>Ga0265303_10002201_pt1 | contig 12064 bp, 15 predicted proteins | sample Helome_2_FD_192494 | JGI IMG/M metagenome (GOLD analysis project Ga0265303, IMG submission 192494) | Marine sediment microbial communities from subtidal zone of North Sea - Hel_20160317 (Illumina Assembly) | ecosystem: Environmental > Aquatic > Marine > Subtidal zone > Sediment ...
GATGGGGTTGACGGTCTTCTTCAGACCTTACCGAAAGACTTTAAAACTGTTCTTGAAGACTACTTTGAGGATTTTGAAATTACTATTACAGAGGTAGAGATAACAAATGACTAATTTTAAATCTAACATGAACCCAATGTTTCGTTCTAAATTCTCAGAAGACATCTTCAACTTAAAGTATTCGCATACAGGTTGTGATACTTGGGGGCAGTTGTCTAGAGTTCTTGTAGAAGATGTATGCGGTAACTTACGTTCAGGTGAAGAAGCTCTGATGCGTAAAGAAGAACGTAAACAACTACAAGAGTATATAACAGATCTCAAGTTCGTTCCTGGGGGTCGATACTTATACTATGCAGGAAGAGATAAGAGATTTTACAATAATTGCTTTCTATTGGGAGCAGAAGAAGATACAAGAGAAGATTGGGCTAACCTTAGTTGGAAAGCAGAATCATGTCTGATGACAGGTGGTGGTATAGGCATTGACTATTCTACCTACAGAGAATCAGGACGTTCTCTTGGAGGTTCTGGAGGATTAGCATCTGGTCCTATTCCTAAGATGCAGATGATTAATTCTATTGGAGCCAATGTAATGCAGGGTGGATCTCGTAGATCTGCCATGTACGCTTCCTTAAACTGGAAGCATAATGATATCCCTAGCTTTTTAACGGCAAAGGATTGGGATACAATGCCAGTAGGTACTACAGGTTTTACATTTAAACAAATCAAAGAGCAAGACTTTAACTTTCGCGCCCCTCTTGATATGACTAATATAAGTGTGAACTATGATACAGATTGGCTTGTAAATTACTGGAACACTGGTGATGTTGGTGAAGTGTTCTTGAGTAATGTCAAACAGGCACTTCGTTCTGCTGAACCAGGATTTAGCTTTAACTTTATGGAGAACGAAAATGAAACTTTACGAAACGCCTGTACTGAAGTATGTAGCTCTGATGACAGTGATGTGTGCAATTTGGGCAGTATCAACCTTGGGCGTATTGAGTCGATACGGGAATTGGCCCATGTAGTCGAACTAGCTACTAAATTTTTAATATGTGGTACTCTGAGGGCTGAGTTACCCTACCAGAAAGTTTATCAAGTAAGAGAGAAAAACAGAAGGTTGGGGCTTGGCCTGATGGGTATGCACGAGTGGTTAATTAAACAGGGAGAGAAATATGAAGTTACCACAAATCTTCACAGATGGTTATCTGTGTATAAAGGAATCAGCGACAAAGTTTCTAGAGAATTTGCAGACGAATTATCCGTATCTAGGCCAGTGGCAAACCGTGCTATTGCTCCAACTGGGTCTATTAGTATTCTTAGTGGTACTTCTTCTGGCATAGAACCTATATTCGCTGTAGCATATAAACGTAGATATCTAACTGGTGGTACTCGCTGGAAATATCAATACGTTGTAGACTCAGCAGCACAAGAGTTAATAGATCTTTATGGTGTAGATCCAGAGAGTATTGAATCTGCACTAGACCTAGCAGAAGATTATGAGAGAAGGATTAAATTTCAAGCTGATGTACAAGACTATGTTGATATGTCCATTAGTTCTACAATTAATCTACCTGCTTGGGGATCTAAGAATAACAATGAAGATACAGTAAAAAACTTTTCTGATACTCTAGCTTCCTATGCTCATAGGTTACGAGGATTTACAGCATATCCTGATGGGTGCAGAGGTGGGCAACCACTTTCGGTAGTACCTTATTCAGAAGCTGTTGATAAACTAGGAACAGAGTTTGATGAACACGTTGAGACACATGACATTTGCGAAATCACTAACTCAGGAGGTGTTTGTGGCGTTTAAAAGAAAAAGATTTTTTAGTGGAGATTTTTATCCTCTAAAGAAAATATATAAGGAGGGTATAGTGGGGTTCCAAGAGAACTTCATTAACCCTTATGTTTACGGAACTTCTCGATATAAAGAGTGGGAACGTGGATACAACAAAGGGTACTTTATTAATCTTAAAAGGATTAATAGAAATGCAGTATAGTCTATTTGAAGAGACTTGTTCTGAAAATGAAGACTTAGGGGCAGGTGAAGGTAAGGTATGTATAAAGTGTAATACATATCTACCTTTATCCTCCTTTACTTTTAGTTCAGGTGCTAACTATCTAAGACCTGAGTGTAAACCTTGTAACAACGAGCTAACCAAAGTAAGAAATAAATTACGTCAGGAATATGGTATGCCTCCAGAAGGATATACTTGTCCTATTTGTAATGGGGATGCTGAACATGTTAAGGGTAGAGGTAATACTAAAAACGGATCTTGGGTACTAGATCATTGCCATGATACAGATACATTTAGAGGTTGGTTGTGTCATAAATGTAACAGAGCTTTAGGAGGTATGGATGATGATGTACCAACTTTAAAAAGAGCCATACAATATGTTGAAGATCATCTTAAACGAACATTTTTAGTGTGATAGGAGATACTATGAACGTAAGAACACAATTAGGACTATTTGGATTATTATTTGTAGCAATAGCATTAGTATTTACTGGTGTTAATGCAGAAACAAAAAAACCCCAAGAACTGGGGTGTAGAAGTATACAAGATTTTAAGAGGGTTGTTGTAGAAGGTCACAAAGAAAAGTTAATATTTCGTGGTATATCAGCTAGAGGTCATGTAACTTTTATACATTTAAATACTGATACCCAAACATGGACCGCATCAATAGTCAAACCAAGTGATACACAATCTATGTGTTTAGTAGATGCAGGGTTTACTGGTGAACTTGTAGATAATAAAGACTCAATTAAAGCATTTAAATGGTAAAAATAGGCTAAATCCCATATAAAGCATTTTAAGCTATGCTACAGTCGATGTAGGTATAATCTGGACACTACCTACCTAAGACTATCTCTAAGACCCTCTCTGCATCATCCTAGAGGGTCATTTTTTTAAAACTTACTAATTTTTTAGCTGTTTTACATCAGGGAGGGTATAAATGTCGATATGATACAGAAAAGTTCATGTCAGGAACATTAATCGCTCATGGTTCCTCCTTTTAATAAGACCTTTAAGTTTTCTTCCTCCTGCGTATACCCATCTTGGAAATTCATCTGCTGCACCAATATAATCTCCTCTATTTATTTTACGTTTTAGAGTACTGCTCTGTAAAGAACCACTACCTAAATTAAATACGAATGAACAAAGTGCATCAAACTGTCCATCCTCCAGTGTTACTTTTATTTGTCGTAATACTGCTACCTCTGATTTTCGTACATCTCTTCTCAGTAACTGATCTGCTTGTTCCTCATTTATATCATGATGATCCTCTGTTACTCGTTTACCATCTAAACCCCATATAGCCCCATACCCGATTGTCCAATGTAAGGCAGGACACAGATATGGGGATGAGCTATAACCCTCATACAACTTAATAAGATCAAGACCTTCTTCGGTCATACTTCTCATGCTTTTGTTTTCTTTTTCTTATTTTTAGGAAACCCTGCTTTCATATTAGCATAGGCTTTATTAGTTATAGTACTTTTACTTCTAGGTCTTGAAATACCTTTTGCTTTTCTTTTATTCATATTATCATATAACGACATCTTATTTTTTACCTTTCTTTATTCTATCTTTTACAGTTTTAGATAGATCTTTAAAATGAACTACAGGTTTACTGCTCTTAGTGTGTGTTTTACCACTATGGGTAGACCCATTAGGCATCTTGTGTGTACCACCCTTATATTCTTTACCACTTTTAAAGTAATGCTTCACTCCTTTCATATCATTCAAAATCCCTTACAAGTGTTTTATCAGTGTGACAATTGCATCTACACACCTTTGGATCACAATTGCACTCTATACAACTGTCACAATTACATTGCTTATTAGTATTATTATCTTCTTCTGTTTCGTTTAACATGGTACTATTAGCTCCCCCATAAAATACCTTTCCACTGATCACTGTCTGTTTCTCCAGAACTCTTTACTTTTTAGATACTTTTCTTTATCTACTGGTTTTACTTTAATCCACTCATCTTCAATTAATACTTTCTCACCTTCATCTTGTATTAATGATCCTGTAGAATCAAACATAGGCTTATTCACTAAATACCTCCTTTACCATTTTACTTTGTTAGCCCAATACGCTGCTGACATTTTACCCTTGGCTATGTTTCTACCATGTCTAGCTTTAAATGATTTTCTTCTAGCTGTTTGTCTTGACGATTCTCCTTTCTTTGGTTTACCAGCAGTTTTGACTCCCTGCTGACCAAACCGTATTAGCTTTACTTTAGTACCTTCTTTAGCTAGTACAGCATGAGATTTTTTAGGATGACTTGGTGTTCTCTTTGGTTTATTGTATCCAGAGAATGTTTCCTTACCTTTTTTGATTGCCATTACGAACTGCTCCTAGATCTCTGTAAGGCTCGACTTCCAAACCAGAAAGAGATTATAGCAGCAAATATTCCCTGAGTTTCTTCATCCCACAGTGTTTGTATAGCCATTTCCCATACAACTCCATCTGTATATATTAAACCATATATAGCTGTACCTTTTATTACTGCAAATAATGTAAAGAATAGGTATGTTATTACTGGTCTTACTGATGCCCTTAGAGCAGACATAAATCCTGTAGTCTTTAATGACTGATCGTGTTTGTATATTGCTTTAGTCTCACTGATATCAGCTTGTATGTTTAGTGCTTCAATCTTTTGAACGTGTTCTAGCTTGGATGCTTCTATCTGTCTGTCCATTATAGCTAGTTCTTGTTTACGATCTTGCCAATCGTTAACCATGTCAAACACTTTAGGTAAGGCTGATCCAGCAAAACCAATTAATGATCCTAGTATAGTAATCATTCTTTAGGCTCCTCTATTATCTTTTCTATCTTGAGAAACTTAATTCTCTCGTTAGGTACAAATCTCCATACATGGCCTCGACCATTAGTTATAGCAAATACACTCTCGTATATACCTACTTTAACTAGTACGGCTCGATCCCCATCTACAATACATTTGTCACCCTCATTAAAACTACCATCGAATTTAAATCTAATACCAGTAATAAAGTTTGTTATTAGATCCTTAATAAAGAAACCTAGTCCTAAACTAAGAAATATTGCTATTAGTGGTACTAGAGCATTGGTAAGATCTAGGGATATACTGTCCAGTGATTGCATTATGTCGTACTCCACATCTACCTATTACCTTGAGCAGAGTCAAACAATTTTGTTAGTTGTAATATTACATCTGTTTCATTTTTTGTAAATTCAAATCTTTCAAATGATTCTGCTCTTTTATCATCTGGTAAGATACCTTCTTTTTGTAATAGTCGTATTGAATCATTTCTACTAGATTTAGAATATCTCTGCAAAGATCCCATCATACCTAAGTGAAAGGTAGAATGAAACGCTTTTGCAGCACCGCGTTTTGCTTTTGCTAATTGTTTTTTTATCATTCGTTCTTTGCCAGAATCATTTTTTATTTGATAAGTATCAGAATACAGTACATCATGTAATGATCTTTCTACTACGTTAGCTGATATCATATTTAATACTTGATCATACTCTGGTATATTTGTTCTTTTAAACAATCTCCATTCAGCAATTCCTAATCTAGCAAACTCTTTTTCTACTTCATTTCTACGTCTTCTTCTAAAAGCTCCTGTAAATTGTTTGTAAAGAGGAGAAACGTTGACTATTGGCTCTGGATTTAAAACAGAGTATCTAACTCTAGGAACTCTTGTTTTTCCTGTTTTTTCATCAAAGTTATATTCTATGTTTTCTTCAGTAACAAATGTACCATTTTTTTGTTTCATTACTCCACTGTATGGACTCTTTATGAAGGAGTGACCCATAGGTATATTTCTTAAAACTTCATCTAAAAAGTTAGTTGTAAAACCCTCACTATTTCTAGCATCATGTAATACTCTAGCCATTTCATCAAAACCAAAAGCATTTGTTTCTGCTAATACATCAACACCTAACTTTAATGGTGTACTTAAAGCTCCTAGCACAGTTCCTATTGCTCTACCCATACCGTTAGCTAACTCTTGTGCGCTATTAGCATCTCCTGATATAATACCCTCAAGAAATCCTTTGTCTAACTCTTTCCAAATACCAGATCTACTAGAAGGTCCACCTAATGCTTTCATAGTATCAAGATACCATTGTTCTTTAAAATCTCCTGCATCTCTTATCGGTTTACCATTTTCCATTTCTGAAAACATTTCTCCTACTTGAACGAAAAAATCAGCAAACCATAAAGCAGGAGCTAGAGGATACCAAGTGCCTATATCTTGAGGGTTACCTTCATCGTCTATTACTTCATTCCACAAATCACCACCAAGATCAGATGTTCTTATAGCATATGCTAGTAAAAGTAATGAACCTCCAGAGGCTTGTCTACTTAACGCTTTTATACCTTCTTGTTGTAAAAACTCATTACCTTCTTTTCCAAAACCTCTTGTTGTTTTTGATATAGCTTCAGGTAAACCTACAGGAGAATGTTCGTACATAAACTTCATGCTATTTATCATAAACTTAGGAAACGGTGCTAGTGCAGATCCTACATAGGGAACATTAGATAATTTATTTAATGTTTCTATACCAAATTTAGTTAAGGCATTATCACCTCTAATGTTAGCTTGGTAGTTATATTCCATAGCCCATTGCATACCATCTGCTATAAAACGATCATCAATATCTTTTATTCTACCTGTTTTTATAAAATCATCTAAGTCTAAATTTTCTCTTAGCATAGATTGTCTTAATCCTACTATAAAAGATTGAGACTTCATATACTTATCTTGCACACTATTTAGTACGTTTGCTTTTATTAAGAAATTTTCTAAAGGATCTGCACCGTATCCTAATACTTTATTTACAAATCCACCTTTATCGCCATTCATCTGTTGGGCTATTTTAGCTGTTTGCAAATAACCTTCTGGACCTTTTATTAACTCAGCAGCTAAAGGTTTCTTAGACATTATTAACTTAGCCATTTCATTATACTCTTGAGGGGCTAACATAGAAGTTAAATGTTCAAAACCATCAGAGACATTAACAGGACGAATAGTGTTTCCTGTAAGTCTTGCCATGCCCATTGTTATTATGTTATCAAAAGTTCTTGTCGTAGCATCCATTGGAGATCTAATTAAACCACCCATAACATTACGAATAGTTGTTGCAGGTTGGGCAATCATACCCAATCTAATCATTCTGTTCCATTGATCTCCTCTATGTCCAGTAGGTCCATATACTTTACTCATCTTGTCTATGTTATTTCGTTCTGCAAGTAAAGAAGTATAGTATGCTTCCGTTTCTTTACTAAGTTGGGTTGTTCCTAATGTATCTATAGCATACTGACGACCATCTTTTATTGCTCTAAAATCTGCCTCTGTCTGTAATTTTTCTGTAACCTTTTTAAAGTTACCACCAAAACTTACATCTAATTCTTTTTCTATTGCTATTTTTCTAGCACTTTTACTTAATCCACTTAACTTTCCTAGCGTAGATGCTGATTTATATACTGTTCCTCTATAGGCTTTAGATAATGTCTCACCCATTAAAACGCCTAGCATCTCTATATTACTTACACCATGACTTTTCATTATTCTTACAAAATCCTCAGAGTCAAATCCTTGAGGTTTATTAGAAAGTACATCTTCTACCATTGTAGATATAGACTTGTTAGGATTATAAGATATACCAGAATCTTGTATTATATCTAAAAACGCAGCATTTACCCTTTTTATAGCAGGTTCTGCTAATACAAACTCAACGCTCTCATCTAAATCTTCTAGTTCTTTTTTAGAAACGCCTTTAGCTTGTAGAGCTTCTTTAACTTCTGTTTGAAACTCTTTATATCCTAACTTAGCTCTTTCAGTGTTATATATTTTTGCAGCACCTTGAACTTGTCTTTCTATTTTCATAGCTACTTTAGAATCAAAAGGATCTACTAGTTTTACTTTATCCATGCTTATTTCTTTAGTTATAGCATCACCTAACTCATCAAAACCTACATTAACAGTATAAGTATTCTTACTAGTATTAATACTGTCTACATAAGCCATACGATCTACTGCATCACCTTTTAATATACTTTTGTCATTGACTTGAACAAAGCTACCTTCAACCACTCTTCCTTCTAAAAATGCCTTACCTGCCTCAGAGTTTTCTAAATAGATTTGTTTTCCTTCAGCTACGTTCTGTAATATCTCATCAGACTTACTTAGTTTCTTTAATAGTCCACCAGTAACACCTATAGCTGCTCCAGGAATAATTGCAGCAGCCGCTGCTAATGCTCCTTGGCCTACATCATATCCACCTTCTCTATAATTAATTCTTCTTTCTACACCCTGTATTTCAGCATCTGTTAGAACATTAGCAAATGTATCAGTAGAAACACCAGCTAAAGCAGAATTTAAGGTTGCCTTACGATTAACTTGTAGTGATGTTTTTAGTCCTGCTCTTACAGCACCATATGCAGATGCTTTTGTTGCAACACTAGCTATACCACCTGTAGCTATACCAGCATAAGTAAGGGGATCAGTAAAAATAGCAGAGGCATAATCCCAGAATGCTTGTACATTAGAAGCAGAATCATCCTCCCAAAAACTGGGTAATGCACGATATATTTCGTAGGACTCTCTTAGATCTTTCTTTTGATCGTCATCAAGATCACCATTAGTCGCACTCCATAACTTATAGGCATCTAAGGTATTAGTGTCTACTTCTCGAAAGTTTTTATAATAAGAATCTAAAACTTCCTGATCAGTACTAAATGCTGTATCTTCACCAAAGCTATCTTGCAAAACTCGTCTAGTATTATTTAGAAACTCTTTATTTTCTAAAAGACTGTCATAGCTAAGATTGTCCATTGTATCTTTCATAAAATAATTTCCTTATTAATCTGCTCGTCTAATTACTAAACCTTGACCAGATATCATACCTAGTACATATGTTTTGTTATTAATTGTATATGATTTTAACGGAGTATTTTGTTCTGACATAACACTTTTAGGAGGATACTTCCTATTATTTTTTTGTATTTCAGATATAGTTACTCCCGTTTCGCTTTCAAAAGTATCTCTATCTATTTTTGTTCCAAAAGTTTGAGTATCAACTACAGGTTTAAGTTCTTTCTTTCTTGTACTTGGTACAGAAGGTGCTTTTTCGTTACCTGATGAAAATCTAGCTAGTGCAATATCTCGTTTAGTTCTTCCTTGATTATCCTTAGTATCAAAGTAAGCTCTTAAAGATCCAGCAGCGTTATGTCCAGGACCATAGTTAAAGTTATTAAAAGCACCTGCTGAAGCATCTTCTACAATATCATTATATATTGCAGCGTGTTTCCTTATCATTGCATCTACTTCAGAGTTTCCTGTTCTTACACCATTAAATGATCCCGTGTTAGCATGAGCCTGTCTTAAAATACTTGCTAAACTGTCATCATTTTTAGAAACTTTTCTAATCATAACATCTCTTACAAATTTTAATTGTTTATTTAATTCAGTACCTAACTGACTTTCAAACTTATCAATTTTACTTGCTTTATCAGTTTGTTTTAATATATCAGCCATCATAACAGGAGGTATATCAGGAATGTTAGTAGGTTCTCCTGTAGTTCTTAATTCTTCCATATAATCCATAGCGTTGGTATAGGCTTGTTCACCCTCTTCAGGTGTTCTAAACATAGAGGAGTATCGATCTCTTACCGCATCTCTTACAGAAGGTCCAGATACTCCTCCAAATAAAGTATTTATTACGTTACCTGCAATACCACCACCGTATCTCTCAGCACCTTCAGGTCTTCTTGCTCTGGATAATGCTTTCTGTTGAGAAGGTAGTTGCGTACTTGTAGTACTAATCATGTTAGCAGAGTCTTGTAGTGCTTTAGTAGTATCTCCAGATAAGTCAGTGTAATCTCTTGTAGAACCTATATCTATTTCAGCACCAGTAACATCCTCTGTAGTAGTAGTTGGTTTAGCAGATGCACCATACTCTGCCATTCTAACTAATGTGTTAGTTGTTTTAGTTGCATCTCCACCATTTACCTTAAAAGCATTTAAAATTACTGCTTCAGAAAACTTTTTACCAGTTAAACCTTCTACATTTATGCCTATAGGAGTAATTATTTTTTTTCTATTACGAACAATTAATTCATTTTTAGCTCTAGCATCTTCAGCCTCTTCTAATTTAGTTATTCCTCTGGCGACATCAGATTCGTATTTAACTTGATTAGCATCTCTCACCTCTTCTCTACGTTCTAATGCTCCTACTACTGCTCTTTTGAAAAATGACATACTACGCTCCCATTAAACCTTTACGCTCTGGTTCTTCCTCATCTTCTACTTCTTCCTCTTCAGGTTCTTCTTCTGAATCAGATGGAGTAAGACCCTCTTCTTCTTCTATCTTTTTGATCTGAGCTTCGACAAAGCTAGTATCTACCTTACGAGGAATAGCCATAACATAGTCTATCTCTGCTTTTTTAGCTACAGCCTCTAATACTCTACCTATTTCTGGTGTTAGTAAAAGAGCTACATCATAACTAATAAGACCACTAGCAGTCATGTTATTAACTATAGTATTAGTAATACCTTCTATTGGTAATCCTTCATCCATGCAAAATACTATTCTGTCGTAGTTATCTCCTTTAGCCAATACATCTATAAAATGTTGAAAGGCTTCAGTAGGCAAGGTTATCCTTGGTGGTTTCTGCCATTTAGCAGTACCAACTTCTTCTGTAAAAGAAGATCCTGGAATAGGTCCATCTCCTAAAAATTCATTTAACATACTATACTACCTCCTACGTTATCGAACCCTGCTTAATAGCACCGTATTCTCCAACTTGTGTTCCTTTTTCTGGATCTAGTCTATCTGCAACTAACTTAGCTTTGGCTACCATCTGATAATAATCATACATTTCTGCACTAGCAGGGGTAGGTTTAGAACCTCTACCTGTACTAGGTTGGCTCATTCCTATAGAACTAGTTTTAAATCCACCAGCAGATAAACTTGCTTGTGCGGAATCTAATGGAGTTGCTTTTCTAGATTTGCCTTTACTACCAAATATTTTACCTAGTGCTGTAAAACCTACTTTTACTGCCATGCTTGTTGGATCAATTGCCATCTATTGTCTCCTAAATTTCTTCAGCAAAAAGATCTGAATCTATAAAAGTGCTACTAATACCCATATCAACATCTGTGTCACCATCACTAAAGAAACTTTTAACACCGTCCACTAAGTCATCGCCAAACTCCTGACCTATACCAGATACAACATCAAATGCTAAAGCACCTACCTTACTAGAGAAAGCAGCATCTGCATTCTTACCATAAATAAACGATGCATAAGCAACTTTCTTAGCATATTGGTCATTATCACGAGAAGTAGTTCTAGCCCAGAACTCATTATCTCTAAACTGTTGCCAACGATTGTTTAGTGCAGTCTGACTCATGTTAAATCTATTCATGACATTCATCTGGTTAGCAGCATTCTGTAGTGCAGTATTCTGAGTATTGATCTGTCTACGCCATACAGCATTAGATTGATCTATGAGTATACTATTCTTAGTATTAAACTGCTCTCTCTGGTTCTCTAGATTAGCATTGAACTGGTTCATAGTATTTGTCTGTCCAGCATTAAACTGTGATATAGCATTTTGTTGTTGTGCATTGAACTTACTTGTCTCATTAAACAGTCCTGCAAAGAACTGATCATTCTGTTGCTCACTAGATGCATTAAACTGTTTAGATGAATTAACAGCAGACTGATCATTAAACAGAGCCTGTACTCTTTGTTGAGAATTAAATACTCTAGTCTGTTGTTCATTGTTTAAGTTCTGTATATCTAGTTGTAATGTTTGTTGTGAGTTTAGTACTTCTGCTTGTTGTCTGTTATTTAGGTTAGCTTGTTGGAATGCAGCGAATGTCTGAGCATCAGCAGCAGCTATAGGTGTAGCAGCTTCCATAGCAGCATTAAGTATAGCTTCTCCTGCCATTGTAGATGCACCCATACCTCGTGCTGCTAGTCTCTGTTCAGCTAAACGTATAGATGGTGCAGCCCATGACGGTATTTCACCACCATCAAACTGAGCAGTAA
>Ga0265303_10002202_pt1 | contig 12063 bp, 9 predicted proteins | sample Helome_2_FD_192494 | JGI IMG/M metagenome (GOLD analysis project Ga0265303, IMG submission 192494) | Marine sediment microbial communities from subtidal zone of North Sea - Hel_20160317 (Illumina Assembly) | ecosystem: Environmental > Aquatic > Marine > Subtidal zone > Sediment ...
ACATGGTCGCCGTGAATCGATACCGCCTGCCAGCAGGAGCCACGGCGCGCAACCACATACAAAGCCACCCCCAAAACCAGCATCTCGAGACCCGCAAACGGCAAGATCAGCCAGGCCCCCATCACAGCAAAGGCGATGGCAATGCTGAAAGAAACTACCACCATCCCTATATAAAAGCGCACCACGCCTCGCCAGGGAAGCGAACAATTCGGCCGGATCAGAAACCGGCTGGAGCCCTGAATATTATCAACCTGCCGTGCGACCAAGGTGTTATCTCTTTTTGTGGCTTGGGCTTTGGACGGAAATCCCAGCCCCGGGGAGTAACGCATGCTACAGCAACGTTTAAAAGTGTTACAAAAAGATTTAAAAAGTATGCCTATAAAATCTAGTTATGACAGAAAATAGTTACCAATTATCTCCTGATTTACTTATTAGTTTATTTTTTAGCGCTTGTACCGATAGATACCGTTAATGTGTTAACACACCCTAACCAGCCGGCAGTAAATCCAGATTAATTTGCCCGGCCTGCTCCTCCAGCCTGACCGCATCATCAGAGTAAGCCAGATCCGCCAGCAAGGGTGCCGACAAGCGCTGTGTCAGCGTTGTGATATTGCCATCCTGCTGCTTACAGCCCGGATCGATGCGATTGGCGATCCACCCCACGAGTGGCAAACCTGAACTGTGGATTGCCGCCGCTGTGAGCAGCGCCTGGTTCAGACAACCGAGACGAATCGCCACCACCATAATCACGGGCAAGCCAAGGGCAAGCGCCACATCCGCCATGGTCTGTTTTTCGTTGATCGGCACCAGCCAGCCGCCAACACCTTCCACCACCACACGGTCAGCCTCGGTGGTCAGTTGCTGGCAGGCATTCTTGATAAGCGGAATATCTATGTGCACGCAATCGCACTGCGCCACCAGATGCGGCGCCATAGCAGACTCAAAGGCATAGGGATTAACATTATGATACGGAACATTAAAAGACGCGCAAGCCTGCAACTGGCGAGCGTCCTCATTGACCAATCCCCACGCGGTCTGGCTACAACCGCTCGCCACCGGCTTCATACCCACCACAACGTGACCCTGGCGCTGCAACGCCCGCATCAGCCCCAGACTAACGCAGGTCTTACCCACGCCCGTGTCAGTTCCGGCCACAAAGTATCCGTGATTCTTCATCTTTTTATACTTTCCAGTGAAATCCCGCACTCACCGCCAGTCGACCAGGCGTGCCCGTTAACGATTTCATAACTGGCTGGCAGCACACCGTTACTGCGATATTGTTCATACGCCCCGACCAGACGCTGCATGCGCATTTTGCCCGTCAGGCCACGGGGCCTTCCCACGGTTACATTGTGCGCACCTATCTGCTTGAGTTCACGCATGAGTTTCCAGACATCCGGGTAAGTTAGCGTGAGCCGCTCCACATCCATCACCGGATCTGCAAAGCGCGTGCGCACCAGCGCATCACCTACATCATGCATATCCAGAAAAGCATTAACATGACTGTAACCGTCCACCTGCTTCCAGCTGCCGCGCAACTCACCCAAGGTGTCGGGGCCAAAGCTGGTAAACAACAGCAACCCCCCCGGCCGTAACACACGCTGCAACTCAGCGAACACCGCCTCCAGCTCTACACACCACTGCAGCATGAGATTGGAAAATACCAGATCGAAGCTGCTGTCAGCAAAGGGCAGGCATTCAGCATCAGCACAGACACAATGCGGCTTGCGCAGCCAGCGGCCACGTTTGCGCGCATGCTCCAGCATGGGCAAGGCGATATCCAACGCTACCACCTGCGCTTTTTTATAACGCGCGAAAAGATCGGGAATGCACTGCCCGGTACCCGACCCCAAATCAAGGATACGCTCCGGTTGCATTTTCACCAGATCCAGCCGCTGCAAAAGACGTTGCCCGACTTCCTGCTGCAGAGCAGCGGCCTGGTCATAAGCTGCAGCGGCCGATTCAAAACTGCGGCGCGCCTGCAGTTTATCTGGAACCTGGTCAGCCGGCTGCATGGCGCCTGTACCTTTTTTCCTTTAACAATCGGTTTGTTAGCTGCCCGGTGCACTGATCGGGGTGTGACAAGAACGGCGTATGACCGGCACCGGAAATGACCGATGACTGAATAGCGGGGAATTCATGTCGCACGTCGGCGGGTACCAGCGTATCCCGCTCGCCCAGCATCCAGAACAACGGTGTTTCGGGTGCCGCCAGCACATGACGCAGATCGGCTTGCTGCAGGAACCTGAGACCGGTGCTGAGCGCCTCGCCATCCGGCCGTTGTTTTTTCCTCAACTCAGAACGCAGACTGCGCAAAGTTTCACCACTGTGTTCAGCACCTTTTACCTGCAAGGACAGGAAACGCAGCAGGGTTCGTTCAACATCGGCTTGCAGTTGTTTGGCGAACCGATTAAATACCTGTGCATCCACAGCCTGCTTCCAGTCTGCCGTTGCCACAAATCTTGGCGTAGCCGCCAACAGCGTCAAACCACGGATAGTACCCGGATGAGTACCCGCTGCTGCCAGCGAAACCAGGCCACCTAACGACCAACCCAACCACCAGGCCTGCTCCGGCACCACCTCGCGCACGGCTGTCGCCCAATCGTCCAGCTCGTCTTGCCCCTGCCAGGGACTGTCTCCATGTCCCGGCAGGTCGACCAGGTGTACGCGAAACCTCTGACAGAGCTGCCTTGCCCAGTTCGACCAGATACCACTGTGCATACCCCAGCCGTGCAGCAGAACCAGGTCAGGCCCATCGCCCTGGACATCAACGTGCAGCACAGGACGCTTTACCATAACAGGATGCCAGGGTTTCCAGCAGACGGTCCAGCTGCGCCCGCTCGTGTCGCGCAGAAAAAGTGATGCGCAGGCGGGCTGCGCCTTTTGCAACCGTCGGAGGCCTGATCGCAGTTACCAGAACGCCTTGCTCGCGCAAGGCTTCGCTCAATGCCATTGCGGCACCGGCGTCTCCGACCGGCAAAGGCTGAATGGGTGTTTCAGACGGCATCAACGGCACACCAAGTTCGGCCGCCCCGCTGCGAAAGTACCGGATCAGTTCACTCAGTTTTTCACGTAAGGCGTCACCTTCCCGAACCAGCCGTAGTGCGGTTCGTGTTGCCCAGGCAAGCGCTGGTGGAGTTGCGGTGGTATATACAAAAGTACGCGCCTGCTGTATTAATGTTTCAATGAGTTCATCAGATCCCGCGACAAACGCCCCAAAGGTACCAAAGGCTTTACCCAGGGTTGCCATCAGTATGGTGTTACCGGGCACATCGGCAAACTGATCGGCACACCAGCCACAACCGTGCTTGCCGAGCACCCCAAGCCCGTGCGCGTCGTCTATCAGCAACCAGGCATCGACACCAGCCGCTACACCGGCAAGATCAACAAGCGGCGCACAATCACCATCCATACTGAATACACCATCGCTGGCGATCAGACGCTCACCAGTCCCTGTCCGCGCCACTTTACTGTGCAGGTTTTCAATATCCTTATGCGCATAACGAATCAGCCGCGCACCGCTCAACAAGGCTGCATCAATCAGGGAAGCATGGTTTAAACGGTCTTCGAACACCTTGCCGCCTCTTCCCATCAACGCAGACACAACGCCCAGGTTGGCCATGTAACCGGTCGAAAAAAGCAACGCCCTGGGCCGACCAACAAACGCGGCCAGTTCTTCCTCCAGGGCCTGGTGGGCATAGCTGTGGCCGGTAATCAGGTGCGCGGCGCCACTGCCGACACCGAAACGCTCGACACCCTGTTTGAATGCCTCGATCAAGCGCGGATGATTGGCAAGACCCAGGTAATCATTACTGCAAAATGACAGATATTCACGACCGTCAATGCGAACAATCACATCCTGCGGACCGTCCAGTGTCTGCCGTGTACGATAAAGCTGTTTCTGTTTACGCTCGGATAGCGCCGCGCCGAGATTCTGCATGAAACTTCAGGCAGACCGCAGCCCCAGGCGTTCGAACAATTGCCTGTCCTGATCGGCTTCCGGGTTGGGGGTTGTGAGCAATTTCTCCCCATAGAATATCGAGTTGGCGCCGGCGAGGAAGCACAGCGCCTGCAGCTCATCATTCATCTGTTCGCGACCCGCTGACAAACGCACGCGGGATTGCGGCATCAGTATGCGTGCCACAGCAATGGTGCGCACGAATTCAAATGCATCCAGATCGGCCTGTTCGGCGAGCGGCGTACCTTCCACCCGCACCAGCAGGTTGACCGGCACGCTCTCCGGGTGCGGTTTCTGTCCGGCCAGCTGCTGCATCAGCGAGGCCCGATCGGCGCGCGCTTCTCCCATGCCGACAATGCCGCCACAGCAGACGTTAATACCGGCATCGCGCACGCGTTGAATCGTATCGAGGCGATCCTGGTAGTTGCGGGTACTGATTATTTCGCCGTAAAACTCCGGTGATGTATCCAGATTATGGTTGTAATAATCCAACCCCGCATCTTTAAGACGCCGGGTCTGCTGCTCGTCCAGCATACCGAGCGTCATGCAGGTCTCCAGACCTTCTGCCCGCACCCGCTTCACCATTTCCAGCACACGCTCGAAGTTACGCCCGCGTGGATTACGCCAGGCGGCACCCATACAGAAGCGGCTGGCTCCCGCCTGCCTGGCCGCTCTGGCGGCATCAACCACGGCCTCGATCGCCATGAGGCTTTCCGGCTCCAGGGCAGACTCGTGATGGACACTCTGCGGGCAGTAGGCACAATCCTCCGGACATCCACCCGTTTTTATGCTCAACAGGGTACTGACCTGGACCTCGTTGGCGTCGAAATTTTCGCGATGTACCTGCTGGGCGCGATACATGAGATCGTTGAATGGCAATTCAAACAGGCCCTCAATTTCAGCTTTCTGCCAGTCGAAGCGAAGCGGACTTTTGTGCGCCGCGGAATGGTTATCAATGACTGTCTGACTCATGACTCGGTACCAGTAGCTCCAGTTCGTCCCATCCATCACGACAAAGGCGGGTTGAATTCGGAATCGGCCGACCCAATGACAGCGTTGGTGCTGCCAGGATAATCAGGCCGGAAAATACGGATTCGGATATATACTTCAATCAGTTATAATAAAACTGTTTTCTACAATATGCGGTTAGTATACCCCTCTGTCAACCAAGGATGGTTAGCAATGGTTAACAACTGGCTAAAAACACTTCAACATATACTTTTTCCTTCCACCTGCAGACTGTGTCGCGCAGCGGGTCTACCCAACCTGGAACTGTGTCCGGCATGCTTGGCAGAGCTTCCCTGGCTGGTGCATAGCTGCAGCCGTTGCGCCCTGCCACTGCCCCTGGATGCCGACATTACTGTTTGTTTTAATTGTATAAATATGCAACCTTCGGTTGACAGATGCACAGCCCTGTTTGATTACCGGCCGCCTGTCGACCGCTGGATTCAGGATCTGAAGTTTGGCCAGGACCTTGCTACCGCCCGTTTGCTCGGCGAATTGCTCGCCAGCAAGCTGGCGGAAGACAGTGGGGAGGGGACTGCCATCGTATTACCTGTGCCGCTGCATCGAAAACGCCTGGCAGAACGCGGCTACAACCAGGCACTGGAGATTGCCCGTTCGCTGTCGGAAAAAGGGTATCAGCTAGCCCCAGGCTGTTGCCAGCGCCACAAGGCGACATCCGCCCAATCCGATCTGCCTGCCAGCGCACGCAAGGGGAATGTGCGCAATGCTTTTTCGGTAACCAGGCGCCTGGAGGGACATCGAGTGCTGTTGATCGACGACGTGATGACCACCGGGGCAACACTGAACGAGCTGGCCCGCGCATTGAAAAATGCCGGCGCTGAACGGGTGGAAGCATCGGTTATTGCGCGAACCAGACATAAAAACGGGTAACCAAAAAGAGAAAAAGGAAAGAAAAAGGGGGCAGCTTTAAAGTTGCCCCCCCCTTTTTTCGTATCCCCTAACTGAGAGGCCCGAATGCCGTCAGACTATCCAGCAGTGCCGGACTCGGGCTGGCGCCGAAGCCTGTGAAATGGCTCGGGAACAGAGCGATATCGCCATTTAAAGCCATGTAATTGAGTATTACCGTCTCCACTAGCAGATTGACGTTATTGGCCGCCGGGCTGGAGGCAGTCTCAACTGAACCGTCGGCACGGAAATAACCAATCTGCTGACGCAGAGGGGTGACAGGTCCGTTGGGGTTATACACCAGGATGAACGAACAGGCCGTTGAAGAGTTGTCACCCGTCCAGACACCCTTGCCACGACCATCGACGGAGTTATCGATCGTGCCGTTACTCGCTACCGAACCGTCACTGAAAACGTACATCATCAGAGGCACACCACGTCGGGCGGCATATTCGAGGCAAGCCCCCATACAGCGGCCGGCACGCAGGTCGCGCCGCTCACCGGTTTCCCGATCACCGGTGTGGTAATCGAAGCCGCCCATGCTAATGGTTCCTGCACCGGCATAACCGTCGATCACCATTTTCATCACCGAGGCGGTCTTCTGAAACTCTCTTTCACCATTGAATTCGGCCGGTGTGAAGATACCAGGACTGCTGACGGTGGGATCGACGCCATCGACAATCTCGCCATCCTCGCTTGGGTCGATATTCACACCCGCAAAGCGCTCGGCAAGATCAGCCGCCTTGAGATAGCCGCAACGAGTCAGGTTTTTCACTTCGGTATCGTTGGCGAGCTTGGTGTCGACATTTGCCAGCTTGTTATCACTGAGTCGAACCACAGATTCCATCACTGCCGTCACGTCGGCTGGATCATTCAGGATACCGGTAAGATTCCCGGTATCCACCATGCCGGTGACATCGGTAGGGCGATCGACCTTGGTGGGCCGTATTTCCGGATCGATCATCATTGCCGGCGCCATTGAGTTACCGCCGGAATCGGAGTTACGCGAACCGATCAGGGTAACCACACTGCCCGTCGCCCCTTCGCCGTTGAGGCCTGCCTTGGCGATACCATACATCGGGTTGTGCGGGTTGTTACCTGTATCATTATCGGATCGTGCCGGAATGACGGCGCCGTTGATATTCGGCGCTGTGCCGACCACGCTAATTTTTTCCAGTATACCGCGCAGTATGGCGCTGTCGGAGTGGAACGGCAGGCCCAGCGTGGTGTCGGTATGGTCGCCGTTACTTGTTGACGTGGGCGTGGTTTCAGGAATACCCGGAATCATGTCGCCCGGCAGGCCGAGTTTACTGTAGCCCGCCGTAGATAGCATATCCAGCGGCGTACTTCTGCCGGCCAGAACGTTGGAACCCGCTAAATTAGCGCCACCAGCCAGGTCGAAACAGATAAAAGGTATTTTACCGTTGCCTGCACCGCCCAGGGCACACGCGATCTGCTGAGCGAGACCATTACCCCCGGGGTTGTCCAGATCCAGCGATAAGGCCCTGGCCATGCGCGGATTGGTCAGTACTCCGAGCAGGGAACCGCCCATCACCATGCCGGTCCCGGATATAAATCCCTGTCGCAGGAAGTCACGACGTGTTACCGGACGCGAATGATCCTGATGCAGCAGGGGAGCGTCCGGATGTAGTTGTTTTTTACGTTTTGCCATGATTTGTAATCCTCTCGCTTATTCCTGAATCACCAGACATTCTCATTGCACCAGCATGGCGGCGCTGCTCAACGCCGATCCGCACATCGCCGTGACGATATCCTCGGTACGTGTGCTACTCTTTAGGGGTTGGCACTGTCTGTTGTCCGAGCAACTCGCTGCCAGGCGATCGAACAGATTAGCGGGGTTGGTCGCGGTCGGCCCGATCAGCTCGGTTTTGAGATCCGCCAGACTCGGTGCACTAAGCAGCGGGCTGCCAGTGCCCGGCAAGCCCATAACCCGGTCGAACAGGGCGCCGACGATCTGGTTCTTCGCCGGCGAGTCTCCGCTACCGAATGCAGATGCTACCAGGTCTTCGTCAAAGAAGGTGTCAGCGCTGGTAACGTTCGCGAAGTCGAAGAAAGCGGCACGCTTGCTGGCATCGCTTACCAGCGCGTCACAGTAAGAAATACCCAGTTGGGCGATCGCCATCTGGTGCGCAGACAGGAAGCCTTCGATCGTTTCGACCGCCGGCAGCTGCTGACGGAGCACATCAAACTCGGCTTTGACAGCCTGCGGATCGACGGTGCTTATCGCAGCCATGGCGGCATTGATTTCATCGAAAGTGCGTACCCCGATGTCAGCCACCGGTTCCGGTGCAGGCAGCGGTGGTGGCGTTAACTGCCAATCCTCGATTAATACGTTGGTCTCGTCACCCAACAGTTCAAAGGTGAGGAAGAATTCGTCGCTATCGGAACCATTTTCCAGCGCAATAATCGTTCCCAGGCTGGACAGCGACTGGCCGGTCGCCGGATCATAGTTCGCCGCGTCGATGCTGGTATCGAGGTTGCGGTAGGCCTGTCCGACGGTCGCCTCACTGCCGTTGATGCCGATCCTCATAGCCTGCAGCGGGATATTGCCGGGGATGACGGCCGGGTCGAGATTGATGTAAGTGGCTTTGTCAAACAGGTAGCTGTAACTATCGTACTGAGCCACTTCGAACATGATATAGCTGTCCGCCGGTACCCCGGATATATCGCCTATAGCGAACAACAGGAAGAACTTCTCGCCGACGCCGACATCAAAGTTCTGCACAATCTGCTCCTGAGTCAAGGCGCGATTGTGAATAGCCACCATTCGTATTGAACCCATCCATTGCCGGTCATTGGATACCTCATTGCCCAGCGCAAAGGCAAAGCTGTCATCCCAGTCATTCAGATTACCCACCGCCACCGGGTCCATATCATCGGTAAACACACCATTGACATAAATGCGTCTGCCATTGAGCGGATCGAATGTCACGACGACGTGCTGTAGTGTCGCCTGCAGGTCTTCGTCAGCGTCTGCGGTAGACAGTGCCGGCTCGCCGTTACCGTCCGTGGTACTGGAACGCTGCAGGACATCATAGTTGTACTGTGTCTGTCCCAACGTAAAGTTACGTGCAGCTGTACCGGCGGAATAGCTGATAATCCGGGCTGGTCCCTCCTGCACTACGTTAGCCGGGGCAACCCAGGCTTCGATAGAGTACTCACCCGTCGCCTTGATCAGATCGTGCAACTTCTTGCTGTTGGTTGTAGATCCTTGGGCCTTGCCGTCGACAATCTGAATACCCCAGCCACCGACCCAGTTGACATCGCCGCTCAGTGTCAGATTCAACTCCGGAAGGACGCCACTGCTGTCCAGAGCAATACTACCGCTGCCGGATTTAAACTCATAGTGCGCAATAACATCGGTTTCGTGGCGGTTGCCGCCAGCCGCCACTACACCTTCAGGCAGTGTTAAGGCTTTACTGAAAACTATTGGCGCCTGAACAGGAGCAGAACTCACCTCCGGGGAACCCGTCAAGGCAATGATGGCGTTCTCCATGCTTGTGGCATCGGCGCCGCACTGCGTCCAGCAGTTGTGGAATTCATCGCGCAAACGCACCACCAGTCTTGAAGCGGCCGGATCGTTGAGGTTGATTTTCGATTTTGCAGCTTCATAGGCATCCGCCCGGATACTGCTGGCAAAGAACGGGGTTTGCGGCGTTGGCGAAGAGTCGACATGACAACCGACACAGTTGGTTTGCAACAGATTCCATACACCGTCGAATTCTACCGGTGCGTTGCTGGGAAAGCTCAAGGTCGCACCCGGATCTCTCAGATTCGATGGTGCAACAAGCTGAATCTGACGCCCGCCCGCAGAGCTCCCAGCCACCCAGTCTTCAATATACCCGGTTATCGCCGTCACGCAGGCGGCGATACTCGGCAACCAGCAATTATGACCCTCTGCCACCTTAGATACCAGGCGTGAACTGGCCGGCGAATCCAGATCGATCAGTGGATTGGCTTCCGAGTAAGCCAGATTAACATCGTCCTGACGCACGAACATGGGGGACTGCCCACCCTCCACGTGGCAGGCGCCACAGCGGTCGGACACCCTCAGACGTTCCCACACATTGAGCTGAAATGCTCGCACATCCTCGGTCTGGGCGTTTGGTCCGTTATAACTTGAGCTACTGACAGTGTTGGTATTGCTGGTAGCCGGATTGGTTTCGGTTGATGCACCACCACCGCAGGCGGTCAGCAATAACACGGCCACAAGAAGAACGCCGCAGCACATAATACGGTGAAGCCGCTGCTGTTCAGATCCGCTAGTTAGGTCTTCGATGACTGGATTCATATGCCTTTCCCCTCAACTATTCTTGTCAATCGCCCATGCACTGCACAGCAGCTTCGGCAAAAACATTTTTCATGTTGTAGCCGACCTGGAATGTCGCCTTCAGCGTGTCGAGCTGAGCCTGCGTCGGGTCGCCTAGACAGACACTCCGGTACACCTTTATTGATTGACAACGGGCAAAGGCTTCGCTGTTGGCGAGTTCCTCTCCCATAGAACGGGCGCCGTTGCCACTGCCTGGAAGCCCTGGACGCCAGCCCAGAATTGCATTGGGACCACGGCGCCAGTAGTTGTCCCAGCTGTCATCCGGCGTCACGTAGCCGGGTTTGAAATTATCTTCGTTGATCAGATATTTTGGCTGTACCTGGCCGGGCGTATAGACCAGCCGGCCGCCATCTTCATCACCTTCGGGATACACATATTCGTAGTACGCAAAGGCCTGGGCCATTGGATCCATACCGTTGTGACAGCCCACGCATGAGTTGAGGAAAATCCGGCTGTCACCGCCCGGGCTGCGACTCACATCCTGACGGATACGGTCCGGTGCACGGGTGGTGTCCTTGACCTGTTCCATGTCGTTACACAGGTGGTTCAACATCGTAAAACGGAACATGGCGCGATTGGTGCCACCGATGAAAAAGGCCCGTGCAGCGGCACGCGTCGTCAGCACCCCGGCTTCAGCACCCACAGGCACACCCACCGCGCTGACCTGCGGGACCTGCTTCAGTATGGTGTCATCACTGAGATCCGCACCGTTGGCTTCCAGGTCCCGGTAGTGATCATTATTGTCGGGAGAAATCCCACTGATACCGCCCAGGTCCGGCGCAGCGTAGACGTAGTCCAGCGAGAACAACTGATTGAACGGCGTGTCGTCACGCACCATGCCGATCACTGTAGCCGTGTAATCGTTCAGCGGCTCGAAGACGCTCTGCGCCTCATTGGTCCAGGGGGCGGCAAAGTTCTTCAGGGTGACATTGTAGAAATACGTGGCATTCTCCGGATTACTGGCCGGGTCGATGGCTATCCGGGCCGCCTCGACAGGACCCGCCCCGCCATCGATTTCACCCTCCATGAGATCCAGCACCGCCGCTGTAGGCGGCACCCCTGTCAGCCGGTCGTGGATACGCTTGGCCTGCTCACGCGGCCCCGCCGCTGAGGGTAACGCCAGCAGCAGGGATATCGCGCCTGCAGCCAGGTTTAACCGCAGCCTAATGCCTCGATTGTTTCCCCAAGCCTTGTTCTGTTTCGCGTACGTCTTTCGCATGGGACGCCTCTTTAGGTTGTTATCTGTCACAGCTATACCGGCTAGCAAGAACCGATCCAGCCGGTTCGAACTTTTCGTGCTAGTGAATTTAAAACAACTTCAGCGTCCATTCTGTGAACCAGTCCACAGATCAACACCAAACCCGGTCACGTTGTTAACGGCACATTTCAAAAAACCAGTCACTACAGCAACAGCGTGGAAATCTGCTGATTTCAATTCTGTGACCTGGTTCTCGGATCAGCGAAAGGGATACGGCCTATATTCGTCACCGTAGCGCCGTGTTGCGTCACTAAACACCATGACAGTGACGTTCCAGCGCCAAGCGCAGCGGAACCATGCACTCCATACAACCTTAAAGGTGTGTAGCAAGCAGTGTTGGCGGAAACAGATTAAGGCCTGGTTCTTGCTTACCTAATTAAATCCGATAACAGAAATTAAATAGTGGGCGGATTGTTATGAGACCCAAATACAACAAGACAGCGTCAATGTGCTTAACTGATAAGGCTTGTGCTATGGCCAGTACGCCGACAGAAACTCCAACACCCCGTGCAAACGCCGTTAAAACCGGTCTTTTAATCCTGTCCCTGTCGGTGCTGTCGGCTTGTGGTGGCGGTGGCGGTAGTG
>Ga0265303_10002203_pt1 | contig 12061 bp, 10 predicted proteins | sample Helome_2_FD_192494 | JGI IMG/M metagenome (GOLD analysis project Ga0265303, IMG submission 192494) | Marine sediment microbial communities from subtidal zone of North Sea - Hel_20160317 (Illumina Assembly) | ecosystem: Environmental > Aquatic > Marine > Subtidal zone > Sediment ...
TCAAGAACATCATTGCGATCGCTGCCGGCATGGGCGATGGTCAGGGTGCCGGCGAAAATACACGGTCTGCCGTCATAACGCGGGGCCTTGCTGAAATTACGCGGCTGGGGATAGCGATGGGAGGCGAGCCGCAAACATTTGCAGGCCTTACAGGCATGGGTGATCTGGTAGCGACGTGCACGAGCGCCCAAAGTCGAAACCGCACGGTGGGTTTCGAGTTGGGCAAAGGCAGGTTGATAACGGAGATTATCGACGAGATGTTCATGGTCGCGGAAGGTGTCAAGAGCGCACCAACTGTTATGGCTCTTGCAGAAGAGTATGGTGTGGAGATGCCAATTGCCGCCGAGGTCTACGAGGTTGTCCAGAACGAGTGCGATCCGAAGAAAGCATTTCGCGGCCTGTTGAGGAGCTCCGCTGGTGCGGAGTCGGATCCTGGTTAGCCGGGCGAGACGAAGGTCAAAACATATTCGCGCAATATGCCTTCGATTGTTGACGTCGGATTCTCGACAGGCGATCGCCTAACGAACTGAAAATTCGCGTGTCGGTGGTTCATCCGAGCCGCGCAGCGGCGACAGACGCACGTAGTGCGCCCGAAGGTCGAGTTCACTCTTACGCAGGGCCAGAAAGGTCCCCAGGCAGAGAATATCGTAGCGGCTTGATTGACGCGACCCGGCCTGCAATGCACTTGTTGCGGGCCGACCTCACACTCCATGGGAGTTGAGGCTCAAAGGGGCGAGACCTGCAGGTCGCGCCCCTTTTTGTTTGTGCGGGAATTCCTCTTGCCGTCTGGTTATCGTTGTGCCGGCAGTCACTCTTTTGCGGGCTGAAAATGCAGCGGATCCCTGAAGTTCTGTAGCGCCCGATAGAAATACAGCGCCCTCGGTCGTCTTCCCTTGAATCGCAACCGTTTCAGAAACTCAATTTCTGTGGCGGACACATCGCCACTGAGACCAGCATCCTGTAGAAACGCCGTTAACCCCGGCTCGTCCTCGCTGGGATCGTCGAAGTCTGTTTCGACGAAGGCAAATTTCTTCGGTTCCCCCGGGACAAGTCTTTCGTTCAGCCTGATTTCCATATCGAAGGTCGAGAGGTCAATGTCCCAACCGGCGATCAGCGGATCCAGGAAGGAGATACAATCTGCATTTGAAACACTAAAAATATCGGTGTCGAGAAATTCCAGAATGATCACGCGCATCTGTGTATAGCTTCTGTTGCTGAGCTGCGCAACTTGTTGGAGCCAGGCTTCATTGTCCAGTTCTGATCTTGCGGCCCGTCTGACGACATCGAGAAGCTTCTGTGTTATCAGCCGCTCCAGTTCGCCGAGAGCCTGTCTTTCGAATACCTCGCGGATTTGTTGCTGTCTGGCAGGTGCACATTTTCGCAGTATCAACTCGCGGGTTTCTTTCAGCAGCGCGCCTTGCGGTTCCTCGTAACCGCGCCGTAGTTCGTCCAGACGCTGCGCGCGAGCCAGTTTAGCCAGCTCGCCTTTTGAGAGCTGCAGAAACTTGTCCATTTTCTCGTAAATATCGGTTCTGTTAGGAGCGGGCGGCAACTTCTTCCGCGTGAGCAGCTGCGATATGTAGGATTCCGTCACTTCAGCGGCGGCCGCCAGGTCCTTCTGCTCAAGCCCCAGCTTTTTGAGTCGTGTCTTTATTACAGAACAAACGTCCATTGGCGGCCCCGGCTAATTCACTGTTGTTGTGAAGCAGATAAATAATTGCAGAAAGAACTTGACTAATCAAGTTAATTAACTAAGTATGGTGAACAAATCAACAGAGCTTTAGTGCGACTAAACTAATTTAGTTATTTGAAGCGCCCCGTTGGCATCAGGTCTTCCGCAGCAGGTCCGCAACGAGACAATCGAATGGCATGGCAATACGGTAACGAACGCAAACCCGGTTCGCCGAAAAGCGGCCCTGCTCCGGGGTCCGAGCTGCAGCAACTGCTCGATCAAGGACAGGCAGGCCTGAAGCAGATCATGCAAGGCGGCGGGCCGCGCAGCGCTATCGTAGTCACGGTCTTCACCTTAGTCCTATTTGGCGCGTGGACCGCCTACTACACGGTTCCGAGCGACTCAGTCGCGGTTGTGCAGCGCTTCGGTAAGTACCTGAAAAATGTCGAACCTGGTCTGCATTTCAAGTTTCCCCTCGGCATAGATGCTGCAACCATCGTACCGGTCAAGCGGCAACTCAAGCAGGAATTCGGATTCACAACGCCGGGCGCAACGGACCCTTACCAAAGTCCCGTCGATGGCAAACGGGAAACGGAGATGGTGACGGGCGATCTCAATGCCGCTCTGGTGGAATGGGTCGTTCAGTATCGTATCTCAGAGCCGACGAAATTTCTGTTTGAAGTCCGGGAGCCGAGCGCGACCCTGCGATACGTGTCCGAATCGGTGATGCGAGAGGTCGTAGGTGACCGCACCGTGGACGAGGTCATCACGATAGGGCGCCAGGAAATCGAGTCGGAAGCCCTGGTCAAAATGCAGGCCTTATCTACGAAATACGCGATGGGCATCAACATCGATCAGGTGCAGCTCAAAAACATCAATCCTCCGCAACCCGTGCAGGAATCGTTCAACGAGGTCAACCAGGCGCAGCAGGAAAAAGAGAAACTGATCAATGAAGCCCGGCGCGAATACAATAAGGTTATTCCCCTGGCCGAGGGCGAGAAAGACCAGCGGATTCGCGAGGCTGACGGCTACCGCCTGAAGCGCATCAACGAAGCGGAGGGCGACGTCGCTCGATTCAATTCACTGCTGACAGAGTATTTGAAAGCGCCACAAGTTACCCGGCGCCGCATCTACGTCGAAACAATGCAGGCAATCCTGCCCGAGATTCGCTCGAAAATCGTCGTTGATGATCAGACACGCAACATCCTGCCGCTGCTGAACCTCGATACTCAAGGCGATGATCGGCCGTGAACAAACTGGCCGCCTTACTGGCGATACTGGCTGCTGCCGCATTTGTCTTGATCAGTTCGATCTATACGGTCAACGAAGTCGAGCAGATGATCATCACCCAGTTCGGCAAGCCAGTCGGCGAGCCCGTGACGACAGCGGGCCTCAAGATGAAGATTCCCTTCATCCAGCAGGTCAATTCGATCGACAGACGGGTACTCGAATGGGACGGCAATCCCTCGGACATGCCAACCAAGGACAAACTCTACATTTCGGTCGATCTGTTCGCCCGATGGCGGATCACGGATCCGTTGCAGTATTTTCTGAGGCTTCGCGACGAACGCAGTGCGCAGTCCCGTCTCGATGACATTCTGGGCAGCGAGACCCGAAATGCGGTGGCCAAGCACGAACTCATTGAAATCATTCGCACCACCAGGGATCGCGTGCCATTGCGTGATGCGCTCTTGACAGATGCGGAACGCAGCCTCGACATGGGGTCACTAGTGCCGATCCAGAAGGGGCGGAAGCTCGTCGAACAGGAAATATTTACCGCGGCCGCCGACAAGGTTGGGGTATTCGGCATCGAATTGCTGGACATTCGCTTCAAGCGGATCAATTACAACGAGAGCGTTCGTCCGAAGATCTACGATCGAATGATAAGTGAACGGCGTCAAATCGCTGAGCGCTTCCTGTCGGAAGGCAATGGCGAAGCGGCCAGAATTCGCGGTAACCGTATTCGCGACCTGAACAAGATCGAGTCCGAGGCGTACCGGCAGGTCGAAGAGATTCGCGGCGTGGCCGACGCGAAAGCTACGGAAATCTATGCCAGGGCTTATAACCAAAGCCCGGCCGCTGTCTCGTTCTATGAATTCACGCGGACCATGCAGTCTTACAAATTCATCATTGCCGAAAACACGACCCTTGTTCTGTCAACGGACAGCGATCTATTCAAATTTCTGAAGGGCATGGATCCATACGAAGGAGAAAGCCCATGAACGCAAGAAGCCGGAGTCCCGGTGCTGTCGCATACGTCCTGATAACCATGATCGTCTTCGCTAGCTCAATAGAGATCGCTAGGGCGCAAGGTGCTGACGTAACAATACCCGTCAATTCGAGTGCGAAGGCGTTTGGCGGCGGATGGCGGTGTGACCTAGGATTTCGCGAGGTCGATGGCGCCTGTGCTAGCGTAACGTTGCCCGTAAATGCCTACCTGACAGACTCGTTGTACGGAACCGGCTGGAAATGCGAGTATGGCCACAAACAGAATAAAGACGCGTGCGAACCGGTGGCGCTGCCGGCAAATGCTTATCTCAGTGCGGTATCAGGCGACAGGTGGCTCTGCGACCGAGGGTACAGGGAAGACAATCGGACGTGCGCAGCCATCATTGTGCCGGCAAACGGCTATCTAACGGATGTCTCGAGCGGATCGGGCTGGAGCTGCGAACGCGGATATCAGGCGAAAAATGGCGCCTGTATTGCCATCGCAGTGCCGGCTAACGCATACCTGGCTCATAACTCGAGAAATTCCGGCTGGGAATGCGATCGCGGTTATCGAGAGGCCGACGGCGCATGCAATGCCATCGAAGTCCCTCCGCACGCTTACCTGTTCGGGCGATCTTACGGACAAGGTTGGGAGTGTGATCGCGGATATCGCAGAGTCCAAGCGGCATGCGTCGTCGTGGACCTGCCCAAGAATGCACATCTGGACTTCTCCGGAAATGACTGGGAGTGCAATCGACCCTACCGCAAGCGCAATCATGCATGTATATCAGGTGATTGAAATGACTAAAGACGACAGACAGACCATGGACGACTACAGCATTACATGTAGATCTGAAGATGTTTACTACTACAAGGACTTCAGGTACCAACGACTGGCCGACGCGGTCCGCTACGCGAAGATCGACTCCGCGCGCCAAGTCAACTCAGAGCAGGGGCCAAAGTCATGAGTAAGGAACGAAAAAGCAACAAAGAGACGAAGAAAGTACCAGTCATGACCGCGAAGGAGAAAAAGGCCGCGAAGAAAGCGAAGAAGAACGAAAGGGGACGCCTCGGCGAATGATTCCGCCCGACTGGCGTTGAGCTTCACGCTCATGCAGCTGCTGATCGCGATGCCTCGCGGTACGACACGACCCTTTGGCGATCTTCGTCCCAGAGGCAACACCGGAAGCAGTCGCGAATGTCGCGGGGGCTGAGTGTCGTTGTCACGGGTGACTGCAGTTCGGGGATCGCAGCCATCACCTCGGGCAAGCGATAGAAAGGAATGCGTACGTTGAGGTGATGGATATGGTGAAAACCGATGTTACCGGTGAACCATTGCATGACCCTGTTGAGCCGCATGTAACTGGATGATTCCATTGCGGCCCGATAGTACGTCCACGCCTCCGGCGTCAGTATGTGCATGCGCTTGAAGCTGTGCTGCGCAAAGAACAGGTAACTGCCCAGCGCCGAGGCGATGGTCGTTGGCAGCAACACGACGAAGAAAGCAGTACCGAAGCCACCGAATATCCACAGCAATCCGATCAGTAGCGCGTGCCCGACCAGTACCAGCAAGGAGTCCCAATGTCGCAACGGATGCTTTAGCAGCGGCAATAATGTGATGCTGAATAAGAAAATGGTTATATAACCCGCCAGCACGGTGAGCGGATGCCGGACGATTCGGTAGCTGGTTCTCGTCGCGCGCGACGCTTCATGCCACATTTGCGTCGTCATTATAGGGAAGGCGCCGATACTCGAGAAGGACTCCCGACCAACGTGACCATGATGATAGTTGTGGCTCTTCTTCCAGGACCGCGGCGGAGTGAGCGCAAGGGCCGAATAAACCCGGAACAGGATCCACGCAATGCGCGATCGAACCAGGATCGCTCGATGCATGTAGTCATGGTAGGTAATGAAAGTGCGAACCATCAACATGGCCGCGAGCAGTGAGAACAGCAATCGAAGCGGCCACCAGGGTGCGAGTCCGGCGCCAGCGAACGCCGCTACCAGCATGGCGAAGGTCGAGCCAACGTACCACCAGCTGGTCATTACCGATTCCTCGGCAAACGGCACGGTTGCCTTGATCAGATCTCGCCCGATACGCAATCCTTCGCTCATCTCGGCAACGTCTTCGTCGAGTTTCAGAGCTTCCTCGTACATCCCTCAGCATCGGCAGGAAATACCAATGATACGAATTATATCCCCATGATCGGGTGTGGGGTATGGCAATCTGGGAAAGTACTTATTCGAAAACTGCGTGCACGCTGGATTAGGGTAGCGAGTTCCAGTTCCCGGCCGCCTCGATGGGGATCACAGTCATGACAAAGCCGGTCGGGTCCTTTGAAGGCATAGATCAACAAGTTCATCGACCTTCGCAACGCCAACACACATGACACTGTCAGCGCCACCCCAATAAATTTTCACGGTGCCGTCATCCTCGGCGATGGCGCCACAGGTGAACACCACATTGTGTACGTATCCGGTAAGCTCCCACGGATCTTGCGGCGATAGTATCCAATCATCGGCGACGCCGAGCACTTTGGCGGGATCGGCAAGGTCGTGCAGCGCTGCGCCCAGACGGTACACCGAACCGTCCATCGTCGGAAACACACCGTGATAAATGTTGAGCCATCCTTTCATGGTTTTTATCGGAGTCGCGCCAGGCCCTATCTTCATTTCGTCCCAATGATACGGAACAGGCTGAATAAGCGGTACTGAGTCTCCCCAGTGAACGAGGTCCGGAGACCAGGACAGCCAAATGCACCATGGATTGATTTCCGAGTGCGGCCGATCGAGTCGCGCATAACGACCGTTAAACGTGTCGGGGAAAATCACGATATTGCGCATGTCTGCCTGGCTAATCAGCGACACGCGTTCGACAGTCTTGAAATCACGCGTTTTCGCAAGCCCTATGCGCACGCCAAACCTCGAGTAGGCGCTGTAAGTAATATAGTGTTCGTCGGCAATCTTGCAAATCCGCGGATCCTCGACGCCGTATTCTTCGTGCGCCGCGAATGCGGCCGCGTCGGATGGCACCATGAATGGTCTGGTATCTGCCTTGAACTTGTACCCGTCATCGCTGCGTGCGATGCCGATAATCGATCGACCGTTATGCAAATGCGAACGGAACAGCAGAACGTATTGGCCGTTGAACTTGCATGCCGCCGCGTTGTGTACTGTCTCAACGGTGTAGGGGATGTCGTGTTTGGTGAGGATCGGGTTGCCCTCATAGCGCGTCACCAACGGTTTACTGATCATCGTCTGTCTCCCCGTTCACGATCCTTTCGTATACGCGAACATAGTCGCGCGCCATACGCGCACTGGTAAATCGTTTTTCAACATCGGCACGACAGGCGGTTCTATCAATAGTTCCGATATTGGCCACCGCAACTATTGCTCCTTCGATATCTGCAACGAGATAACCGTTTTCGCCATCGCGGATGATCTCTGGCATTGAACCGCGATCAAAAGCAATGACAGGTGTTCCGCAAGCCATGGATTCAATCACGCTCAGTCCGAATGGCTCGTCAAAACTGATCAGATGCAACAGCGCTAGCGCATGGCTCAAAACTACAGCCCGCTGTTCTGGCCCTACAGAACCCAGGTACTCTACTGTTATGCCGTCAATATAGGGCTCGACCTGCGAAGCGTAATAGTCGTGATCCTGGATGATGCCGGCGATTACGAGCTTGATCCCCGTGCGCCGCGCCACGTCGATCGCTTCGCGTACGCCTTTCTCCGGATGGATCCGACCAAAGAACAAAAGGTACTTGCCTTCGTCGCCGGAAAACGGAAATTGTGCGACGTCAATGCCGTGATGGACGGTAGCAATGTAATCGAGTTCCGGCGATTTGTCGGACTCGCTGATCGCCACAAAGTGGCCTCGCGCATTGTACTTTTTATAGACGGGCAGGATTTTCGGAGAGGAAAATCCATGGATTGTCGTTAACACCGGGGTCTCAACCAATGCAGAGTAGGTCAGAGGCAAAAAGTCGAAATTGTTGTGAATAAGATCGAATTCCCCGGCACGCTCGAAGACTTCCGAAATATGCAGGCACTCGGCGACTTTCGGATCAATCGACGGGTCCTCAGAATAGGGATGCGCGCACACAGCGACAAGATTGGCGTTGGTTCGCGAGTCCGCGGTGGCAAAAAGCGCTACGTCGACCCCCATACGTACGAGCTCTTCAGTTAGCAGACTGACCACAGATTCCCATGGCCCATAGTGGCGGGGAGGAGTACGCCATGAAACGGGGCTAAGGACGGCAATACGCATGGTCACGCTCGACCCGTAGGTTTTTCGAAAGTAAAAATCTTGGAGCAAGCTTCCCGGAGTCCAGACGGCTATACTCCGCAAGTCTGAGCTTTGGCCACCGAACCATGATCATTGTTAGTCAAATCACTTCCGGGCGCAATCGATAGTGAGAATTAAAGAACAACGAAGACCATTGGTTCAACGGCGGGCAATTTTGCTGAACGCCGAGAGTTCTCGTGTCATCACCCGGCCGCATATACCCGGAGACAAGGCACGGATCGCGGCCCTTATCGACCGGGTCTCGAAGCTAGCCGACGAAGACGTACAACACTTGCTGGAGGATGTACTCCACGACTTCTCAGGGCGTCACCGAAAATTCCGGGATTCTCTACAGAAAAACTTCGATCGTATTGCAGAACATGTCCCGAAAGGAACATCTCTGTCATCCGAGCAACAACTTCTGCTGGGCGCTTACTTTACTGCAGAGTTTTCAGTTGAGGCAGCGGCACTCTTTAATCCTTCTGTGGTGATGCATCCTGACCAGAAAGGCGTGCCCAAGGGATCACTACGATTTGTCATGAGCTTCAGGGCGACGGGCGAGGGGCATGTGTCCTCGATCGAATTTCGTAGCGGAATCGTTGACGAAAACCAGGACATCTACTTGGATCCTATCAGCCAGTACGTTGCCACGCCCGAGATGCACACAGACCCTGTCTACTATCGCCTTCATTTTCGACGAAAGCTCGAAGAGATGGGAGCGCTCGATCGAATTGCAAGCAAACTGCTAAAAGGACTGGGCGAGACCTTTACATTCGACAAGTTGCAAGCGCAAATACAGAAACTCCGTTCGAGCAAGTTTCGACTGAAGGACAAACATCACGCGATTGATGCGGCGTTGTGGTTGGCTCGATCGAACTATGAGGTGATATTCCGCGCTGATGAACAGATCTCTGAAAGAGTAATCTTCCCAGTCTCGGAAAACGAGAGCAGAGGCATCGAAGATGCACGATTCGTGCGCTTCGTTGATGACGACGGGTCCGTCACCTACTACGCGACGTACACCGCATACAACGGATTCGACATACTGCCACAGATACTCGAGACGACCGACTTTCTAAGATTCAAGATGCACACACTTAGTGGCAGAGCTGCGCAGAACAAGGGTATGGCGTTATTTCCGCGAAAGATCAATGGCAAATTCGCCATGTTGTCTCGCCAGGACGGCGTCAATAACTACATCATGTTTTCGGATGGTGTTCGCTTTTGGGATGAAGCGCAACTTCTGCAAGAACCGAATCATCCGCTTGAGTTTGTACAGGTTGGTAATTGTGGATCGCCCGTAGAGACATCCGAAGGATGGCTCGCGCTTTTTCACGGCGTTGGACCGATGCGCAGATACAGCATCTGGGCCGAACTTCTGGACCTTGACGATCCATCCAAAGTCATCGGTCGACTGGATGACCCGATACTGTCACCTGATGAGCATGAGCGGGACGGCTACGTACCCAACGTGGTCTATACTTGTGGCAGCATGATTGACAGGGACACATTAATTTTGCCTTATGGTATTGCGGATCAAAGATGCAGGGTTGCAACCGTCTTCATACCGGAGCTGTTATCAAGGCTCAAGAGAAACTAAGCGGTCCCTAGGCCGCATCCGACTGCCCCGTAACGTGCATATCGGCGTCCGCTTCGGCAAGCTTTTTCTGACTCGCCGTCAATCCTCGCAGATTATAAAGAGCGAGTAGCGAGCACAGGTACGACAACGTCGATTCGGCGCCCTGATTTTCATTGACACCATCGCTCATGAGGCCGTCACGGCAACCGCCACTGGCATGGTCATAAAGCTTCATTCGTTGATCATTCTTCCCCAGGAACCAGTTGTAGCAGGTCAACGCCAGCTCCACCCATTCCTCTTGTTGCGTGCATTCATAGGCTTCAATACTGGCGCCAATCATCGCGGCCGCTTCAAGAGGCTGTTGATCGTATTGAGCTTTGCGCCCGGACTTGGGGAACCAACCCTGATTGCCAATCGGTGCAAACCACCCGCCAGCTTGATCGAGCTGGATGTCTCTTAACCATTCGAGCACGCTGATGCCGGTCTTCAACATGTCGGCATCGTTGTTCAAACGACCGCAGGCCATCAGAGCTTCGGGTATGCGCGCATTGTCGTAGTTCAGCTCCGCTTCATGCCATTGCCAATCTTTGGTGGCGAAATGCCGGAATCGGTCCCGCAGTCTGTCGCCCAGCGATTTCATCAGCTCACGGACCCCCAGGTCATTCTTGTGCCTGCGAAGGTACGCCTGCATGCCAATGATAGGGAACGCAATGGCGCGGGAATCTGAAAAGTTCCTGAGCGCTGGCAGCGCGTTGTGAAAAAGTTCCGTCGCTAGAGCGACCTGACCCGGGTTATGTCCCCAGCCAGCGGTCACGCCGAGGGCCCAAAGCGCCCGTCCGTGAGAATCTTCGGACCCAGTAGACTCCAGCCAATTTCGTTCATAAGACATGAAGTTACGAAAACGGCCGGTCTCCGATTCGAAAGCATCATCCAGAAAACTAAGATAGATCGACGACAAATCAGTCAGCGTATTATCGGCCCTATCCAGATCATGTGCTCTCACGGCCACAATCAGTGCACGCGCATTGTCGTCGACACAGTATCCGTGGCTTCGATTGGGAACGTTGTACTTCGCGTGTTGGAGCATGCCGGTTTGATCTGTCATGCAGCGGAGATGTCTTAGATTCAAACGCGGCAGGCGCTGATCGTGCCGGCTCAACGTATCCAGTACCGGCAAATTGCGAGTGCGAGCGTGTGGCGCCTTGATCTGCGAAAACAGAGCGAGATAATTACGGCCCATTTCTTTCATAGTCATTGGTCGCGAATAATCATAAGCTGCCCGGCAAATCCTGCGGCGCTCCTCTGGATATGCTAGCAGTTGATTAATCTGCTGCGACAGAGCTTGCGAGTCTCTAAACGGCACGAGTCGGCCTCGCCCATCGGCCAGCATTTCCTGAGCGTGCCAATAGGGGGTGGACACGACAGCTTTGCCGGCGCCGACCGCGTAGGCGAGCGTGCCGGATACAATCTGAGCCTCGTTCAGGTATGGAGTTACGTAGATATCAGCAGCCCGAATGATTTCGAGCAATTCGTCCCGCTCCAGGAAACGATCATGAAACACAATGTTGTTGTCGACGCCCAGTTCCTTGGCACGATGGTGCAAACTCAGTCGGTAATCCTCGCCGCTTTCGGCCTTGCAATGCGGATGCGTAGCGCCGACGACGTAATAGAGCACGTCCGGATGTGAATTGACGATGCCAGGTAGCGCATCGATCATGAATTCGATGCCTTTGCCCGGCGAGAGCAGGCCAAATGTCAAAATTACTGTCTTGTCGTCTGCCCCGAGTTTACTTTTGCAAGGGTCCGGGTCCAAGAACGGAACATCGGGAACCCCATGATGAATGAGCGATATCTTGCTCTCTGGAACCTGATAGACGTCTCGAAGAAAACCGGCGGCGCGCTCACTCATGACGACCATGCCGGCGGAAAGCGTCGATAATTGGGTAATTATCTTCCGCTCCTCTGCCGAGGGGTCACTCAATACCGTATGCAGGGTCGTAACCAGGGGGCTTTTCAGGTGTTGGACGAGTTCGATAATGAAGCTGCCGCGCTGACCGCCGAATATTCCGTATTCGTGCTGTAAACAAACTACCGCTGGATTCCTGACGTTGAGGAAGTCCGCAGCGAGACGGTACTCGCTCAGGTTGTTCTGGCTGATTTGGAATCGCACTTCATCCGGATACTCGTAGCCCTCCGGACGATCATTCATGGCGACAATCGAACAATGAGTTGTTGGGCTGTTTTCGAGGATCGCACCGGCGAGATCAGCAGTAAATGTGGCGATACCACAATGCCTTGGCAAGTAGGAGCC
>Ga0265303_10002204_pt1 | contig 12060 bp, 8 predicted proteins | sample Helome_2_FD_192494 | JGI IMG/M metagenome (GOLD analysis project Ga0265303, IMG submission 192494) | Marine sediment microbial communities from subtidal zone of North Sea - Hel_20160317 (Illumina Assembly) | ecosystem: Environmental > Aquatic > Marine > Subtidal zone > Sediment ...
CACTGACAAGCTTACTGCCGCGAGCGTGATCTATATGACGATCTTCCACAGCATTACAGAGTACTACATCAGGTCGATATTTTCTAATCATTCGAACCAGGGCCATTTGATGCACTTCATCATTGACGAAAAATCCATCGCGGAACTCCATATTTTCTCGCGCGTGTATCTCGAGGATCTTAGAGGCCGCTTCAGATTCCTTTTCGCGAATCTCCGCGGTACCACGCGTACCTAATTCCCCCCGGGTAAGATCAATGATCCCTACTTTTTTACCCTGTGCCACACTTTTGGCAATGGTAGCACCTGCCCCTAGTTCTGCATCATCCGGATGAGAGGCGAAAACAAGTATATCTAGTTTCATTCAATTCCTTCTTTAAGATTTATTGGCCATTCCAGCCATTTCCGGCACCACTTGCATAAGTGCCTGGTGAATGTCTGCGATCAAATCGTCTGATTCTTCAATGCCCACTGAAAATCTTATGAGTCCGTCCGTAATTCCATATCTCTCCCGTTCATCTTTAGGGATCAAGGCATGGGATGTTTCTGCTGGTGATAGGACAGTGCTTTCTACGCCTGCAAGGCTCATAGATGATTTTATAAGCTCTAAGGCCTTTCTAAAAGCAACCGGATCTATTGAAGTATCCAATTCAAAAGACATCATGCCACCAAACCCGTGCATTTGAGCTTGTGCTAATTCGTAGTCCGGATGGTTCGGAAGTCCGGGATAGTATACTTTAATAATATGTGGATTGGCCTCCAGGTATTCGGCCAACATCATGGCATTTTCATTTTGCCTTTGGACACGAAGCCCCATAGTTTTTAGGCTGCGCTCTAACAGCCAAACCGTGTAATCACTTAAGCTACCTCCCAACCGAATACCCATATCGTGTATCCGATCCCGGTATTCCTTTGTTGTGGCAATGGCACCTGCACATATATCTGAATGCCCTCCCATGTACTTTGTTGCACTGTGGATAACTACATCAATACCCAGGTCTATAGGATTTTGGTTAACCGGACTCGCAAAGGTATTATCGATCATAGAGACCAATCCATGTCGCTTCGCCATATCAGCGATCGCTCGTACGTCTGTAATGGTCAACATGGGATTAGAAGGAGTCTCAATATAGATCACCTTAGTATTTGGGCGTATTAGCCGTTCAAAATCTTCGGGGGCAAGTGAGTCTGTAAACGAATAGGAAATTCCGAATTTTTCAAATTGCTTTACGATCAGGTTATAAGTTCCGCCATAGATCAAATTCTGAAGGACGATATGATCTCCTGCTTCCAGAAATGCCATAATACCTGTGCTGATCGCTGCCATTCCACTCCCGAAGATCAAAGCATCTTCCGCATGCTCCAGTGCTGCTATTTTCTTGCACAAGGCTTCCTGGTTAGGCGTATTGTAATATCGAGGGTACCTCTTTTGATCTACATCTTCAAAGGCATAAGAAGTACTCATGTACAAGGGTGAAATAGCTCCCTGAAACTGCTTATCTTCTAATTCTCCATGATGTGTGCAAAGGGTGTTTATACCGGGTTTTTTTGGTTTCATAAAGGATGGAATTTGAAAATTAAAAGTACAAAAATCAACTTAGACCTGAACCTTTTTCCATCGGCCCTTTTTAAACCAGACCATGGCGATCACAGAAAGTAAAATCTCAGCTAAAAGTATGGCCAGGAAGACGCCAAGTGGCCCTAGTTCAAACGTGATGGCAGCCAAGTAGGCAAAAGGTAGCTGAAAGATCCAGAAAGCAATAAAATTGATCTTGGTAGGTGTGCGGGTATCCCCTGCCCCATTAAAGGCCTGTGACATCACCATACCATAGGCATAAAAGATATATCCCGCGGCGATTATCTGCAGGCAAAGGGTCCCATTCTCTACTACAATAGGTTCTTCATTAAACAATCGAATGATGTTCTCGGCAAAAAAGAGATATATCAGAGACAGGATGGCCATAAACCAGGCATTGTATTTACCCGTAACCCATGCAGAACGTTCTGCACGGTCAGGTTTTTTTGCACCGAGATTCTGACCTACTAAGGTCGCAGCAGCGTTACTCATACCCCAGGCAGGCATAAATGTGAACATCATTACGCGAATGGCTATGGTATAACCAGCCAATACATCACTCCCGAATTCCGACATGATGCGCATTAAAAATACCCAACTGGATGTCCCGATAAAAAACTGGGCAATACCACCTAAGGAAACTTCGATCAAATTCAGCATTGTTTTTGCCCTTACCACTATATCCCGAATGCCTAATTTGATCCGACTCCAGCCAAAAAACAGAATTCCCAATTGAAAGAGTACTGCTGTACCCCGACCGATATTGGTTGCGATCCCAGCCCCCATCACGCCATATTCGGGGATCGGACCCAGGCCAAAAATAAATATGGGATCGAGTATAATATTAAGTCCATTCGATAAGACCAATGTCCACATGGCTATAGAGGCATCTCCGGCTCCTCTGAAGATGGCGTTGATAAGGAAGAGAAGCAAGATGGTAATATTGCCACCGATCAGCCATTGAGTATAGCCATAGCCCTCGGCTATCAAATCAGGTTCACCGCCCATCAGTCCTAAGATCTCTTTAGCATAAAAGATCCCAATTATCCCTACAATGACCGCAATTACTACGCCCAGTAATATAGCCTGTGCCGCTGCCTCCCTGGCCCCTTGAACATCCTTTTCCCCAATCCTCCTTGCAACTACTGCCGTCGCCGCCATACTTAAACCAATGGCAATGGCATATACCAAAGTGATCACAGATTCTGTCAGACCGATAGTAGCTACAGCATTTACACTTACCTGAGACACATAGGCGATATCCACAACGGCAAAAATGGATTCCATCATCATCTCCAGGATCATGGGAATGGCCAGGAAAAAAATTGCCTTTCGGATACTTCCGGTGGTGAACTCTTTTTCTTTGCCTAAAACAGCATCTACAAAGGCCCGAAAGAGTTTAGCTGGTGTTAGAGAAGAACTGGACATATGCGCCAGGTTTGTGGATATGGTTGTTTCAAATGTAAAGATGAGAAATTAAAGCGAGCCAATACCTTCTAGCTATAGTGCACCTTATAACGCCAACGACTAATGGCGCCAAGAAGAAGAATTGCCAGAAAAGCGTACCATACAAAGTCTGGCGTGATCACCTGAGCCCCGCTTGCATAGGAATGCAATCCGACAAGATAAAAATTAACTCCAAAATATGTCATCATAATACTGCCAAATGCCAGGATGCTGGCAAAACTTAATGCCCAACGTCCACGTAATCCGGGGACTAGTCGCATGTGGAGGACGAAGGCATAGACCATAATAGATATAAGCGCCCAGGTTTCTTTTGGGTCCCATCCCCAATACCGGCCCCAACTCTCATTGGCCCATTGCCCCCCAAGGAAATTTCCGATCGTTAGCATCACCAATCCAACAGTAAGCACCATTTCATTGATAATGCTCAATTCCTTTAGGTTGAGCTTCATCTTCTTTTTGTTTTTCTCATTCGTCAGGACGATCAGTAGAAGAGAAACGACTCCCAGGATCATGCCCACTGTAAAGGGCCCATAACTGCCTACAATGACTGCAACATGTATCATCAGCCAATAGCTATCAAGTACGGGTACTAGATTGGCTATGGAAGGATCAACCCAGCTCTGGTGGGCGATCCACAGCAGCATAGCTGTTACAAATGCCGAAGCGGCGAGGGTTAACTTGCTTTTTCTGCTCATTAATAGCCCCATACCCATGGCTGCCCAGGAGACATATAGAATACTCTCATAGGCATCGGACCAGGGTGCATGACCGGATATATACCATCGTAAGATCAATCCGGTTGTATGCCAAAAAAAGAAGATGTAGATGATCCCTGTAAAGAAATAGGTGGCAATATCCCAAATACGTCTATCCTTGAAAATACGAAAGATCAGCACGAAAAACATCAGTATCCCTATCAAGGCGTAATACTTGTAGAGCCTGTTAAATATATCGAGCTTGTTATATAGTACTTCTGTCTCCACTTTTTTATCGGAAGGGAGCACTTCGCTACCATGGTTGACCTGGTTTTGGTGAAAGGCTTCGAGCAGTTTATTAGCCTCTGAGTAATCTCCCTCCGCCATGCCATTCTGTACAGACAATAGATAAAAAGGCACTGCATTATTAATAAAATTGCCGTAAAGCGTATCCCCCACAACAAACTTGCCGGATCTGTATTCAACAGCAGAGATCCATTTATTGTTATCATCATTCAATAAAGGGAAAATCTTAATGATCTCGCCACTCAATGCCCTATTAAGCAAACCCAACCTCAGATCAATATCCTTAAAATCTTGCTGAAATTTATTGGGCGTATTCGTAGCATATGCCTCCTGTACATACGGACTCAGCTTGTAATTCCCCTTAGCATCAAAAAAATCGGTGGCTTTGACATATTCCTGGCCTTTAGGAACTCCTATAATATTCCTAAGACTATCATTTTGTTTTTTCTTGTCAAGGGTGATGAATTGTACATTGTACCAGAGTGCAGGATTCAGCATCATGGATAACATGATCTGATCTGCATTCAGGTCGTTATAGGATGTTTTAAATCGTAATTTTCTAAGGATCTCCGATGCAAAAGTATTCATTGGTTTCATCCGGCCCCCATCATCCTGTATAACCAACTTACCGAAGCGGGCAGCATGTTCCTCTGATACCGCAGTAGCCTTTAAAAGGGAATCTATTTGCAATTGTGTAGGCCCTGAATGCTGATGGTCTGCAGAAAGAGAATCTTGTGACCATAATTGAGATGCACCAATAAACAGGACCAGAGCAAACATGGCGGCTTTTTTGCGCTTAAGATTATCCAGGCTTTTCACTTGTTCCCTGAATCGTGTATTCCCAAAAAACATGAGCGCCATTAGGCCAAAGTAAAGTAGAAAGTAACCTGCATACGTAATTCGAGTACCCCAGGCATCATGATTGACTGACAGCACCGTGCCTTTTTCATCCGGATCAAAACTGGCCTGAAAGAAGCGATACCCTTTATGATCCAGAATATGATTCATATAGATATCATAATCATATGGACGTTCGTCTTTTACCGAGATCTTACTCATAAATGAGGCATAACCTTTCTCAGTGCCAGGGTATTTCTCCGCTATGAAATCACGTAACTGAATTTGAAATGGGAGCTGATAAACCTTGGATCCATAGGCCGCGGAAAACTGAAGATCACCCACCTTGAAAGCGCTATTCATCTTAGCAATTCCTTTCCCACCAAGTATTTCTCTTATTACCGTTTCTCCGCCTGAAGATATTTGAATTATAATAGCATCTTGTGAACCTTCAGTAAGCTCATCATCAGGAGTTTGTGTTACTCCAATTCTACCTTTAATTGCAGGTCCGGGAATAACAAATTGCATGCCTCCAATAGTATACAGCGAGCGTAATTCCAGTTTTTGGATCGAGTCTTTCAGTACCGTTCCGGATAACTGATCTGCCATCCGCATAAAGCTGCCTCCAAATGGAGTTTTGAGCTTGTAATTGCCATTCTCCTCCATAATATTGATCGCCCCATCGGTAGGCGCATTAAGTGCAAAAAGCATATTATGGATACTGGCTACTTTTCCTTCCTCCAGGTAATGTTCGTGTCGTGTACCGTCGCCTGCTTCAACTATTTTTAAGAATATGGCACCATTATCATCCGGAATGAGCCCTTCCATTGCTCCTTGTATAAAGCCTTCATAGCTAACTTCAAACGGCTCCCCGTTAAAATCGAATTTCCAGGGTAAGCTTGATTTTATCCCTTCCGGGGTTGCAATGATCTCATCTTGGAAGGGCCGTCTTTTTAATTCCCCATCGATCTCCCCATCGACATTGAGTGTCAGGTAAGTCTTATCAGAATAAAAAATATTCTCAGTGGCCCCTTCCCGAATAGGCATCATACCCTCATAGCTAATATAACGGGTCACAAAGGCACCAATTATTATAAGGATCCATGACAGGTGAAGAACAAGTATGGGCCATTTCTCTTTTCGCCATAATCGGTATTTGGAGATATTTCCAGAGAAATTGATCACAAAAAATACCATAATGGCTTCAAACCATGTGGCATTATAGATATAGATCCGTGCCGTCTCTGTGCTATACCAGCTTTCTATAAACGTACCGAAAGCCATGGCAACGGCGAAAAGCAGAAATAGAATCGCCATCAATCGATTTGAGAACAAGATCTTTTTAAGAAGATTTAGCATGAATACCTTTAGCAGGGTTTTAGCACGCTAAAGTACATGCTTTTTGGGATTTTAACCCGACAAATTGAATTGAAATAGGTCGAAATCGCCGTTTATTCTCTTCCAGGCACCAGGCAAAAAAAAGTGTACTTTTGGACATGCTATCAATTATCCTTATTGGTACCGGCAATGTTTCTGCTAAACTGGCTCAAGCCTTCTCCCATTCGGAAGATGTAAAATTATTAGGCATTTACGGAAAAAAAGAACGAAAGGGAGAGTTCCTACCTACAGGACATGAAGTTGAAGAAATAAGTGATATTGATGAACGTGCCGATATTATTGTGATCGCTGTACATGATGATGCTATCTCTGATGTTCAAAAACAAATGGGGTCATCCAAGGCTTTGGTTGTTCACACGGCAGGGAGCATTCCCATGGATGATTTATTACCCATTAAAAGACGTGGTGTTTTTTACCCGCTGCAGACACTGAGTGTAGATCGGGAGGTCAACTTTAATACCATCCCTTTATGCCTGGAATGTGCAGAAACAGAGGACCGCAAGATGTTGGAGCAACTTGCAGGAACCGTGTCTGAGTCGATCAGTTGGGTCGATTCCGACGAACGAAAACGCTTGCATCTCGCTGCCGTATTTACCAATAACTTTGTAAATCATATGATTCGGCAAGCTGAAAAAATATGCGAAGAACATGACCTTCCTAAAGAAATGCTACACCCATTGCTAGATGAAACTATTGCTAAAGCTAAGATCTTAGGGGCTGCCAATGCACAAACGGGACCAGCAGTGCGTGGGGATAGATCGGTCATTGAAAAACACCTAAAATTACTGCCTGACACAGCCCAACAAGAGCTGTATAAAACCATATCTGTATCAATACAAAACGAGTATGAAAGCCAATTATAAAACCCTTCTTCCAGCAGTTAGAGCCTTTGTTTTTGACGTCGACGGCGTATTTACGGACGGCACTGTTCAAATAACTACATCTGGCGAATTATTGCGAACCATGAGTGTGAAAGATGGCTATGCAGTTAAGCAAGCCGTCGAGGCAGGATATAAGATCTGTGTGATCACAGGGGGTACAAATCCCGGCGTTGAGAAGCGCCTTGCAGGCTTAGGGGTCACCGATATCCACTTAGGTATTCATGACAAGATCAAAGTGCTCGATGATTTTATAACAAAGAATGATATAGCGGCTGATTCTATTGCTTATATGGGCGATGATCTTCCAGATATAGAGGCCATGCGAAAAGTTGGGGTGGCATCCTGTCCTAACAATGCTGTCGCTGAGATCAAAGCGATAAGCGATTATGTGTCACATAGAAATGGTGGCGACGGTTGTGTACGGGATATTATTGAACAGGTCATGAGGGTACAGGATAAGTGGATCAAAGGAATATTGTAGTATGATTCCGGGTCTTTCTGCATATTCAGTAGTATTAGCTTCATCTTCTCCCAGACGACAGGAACTACTTGGAGCTTTAAAAATCCCCTTTGAGGTCCGGGTCATACCTGTGGAAGAGAACTTTCCTGAAGGGCTTGTGAAGCAAGAGATCACCGATTATCTGGCTGTCTTAAAAGCCTCCCCCTTTAAAAATAAAGTTCAACCCGATGAGATCATTATTACGGCCGATACCATCGTATGGTTTGAAGATCAGGTGCTGGGTAAACCCAAAGATGAAAATGATGCCATTAGCACACTGAGATGTCTATCTGATAAATGGCATGAGGTGTATACCTCTATTTGTTTTACCACACCAATAGAGCAACATGTAGTTCACGCCAAGACGGAAGTAAAAATGGCATTTTTATCCCCGGAGGAGATCCGGTACTATGTGGAGGAAGGCAATCCCATGGACAAAGCAGGAGCATATGGCATCCAGGAGTGGATAGGCATGGCCGGAATTGAGGAAATAAGGGGCTCCTACACCAATGTAGTAGGCCTACCCACACAAATCCTCTATAAATCGCTAAGGGCCATGGTTTGATCGTATTTTAGCGGTATTTTTGGAAATTATACGCGTGAAAAACTAAGTCTTTAAATGGATACTTTTATTACAACCAACCAAGAGGCATTGATCGCCTCCATTGTCGTATTTGTCATTTATTTGCTGGTACGATTTATTTCTATGAAAACCATACGAAGGGTGGCAAAAGCCGGGCATTTTGACGAAATGCGCACCCGCCTAGTAGGTAAGTATATCGTATTTGGCTTAAGCGCCATTCTGATAATTGTATTGATCTTTATCTGGGGAATCAAGTTCCAGGATATCGGTATCCTGCTATCCTCTGTTTTCGCAGTAGTTGGTGTTGCCATATTTGCGCAATGGTCAATTTTAAGTAATATAACAGCCGGTGTGATCCTGTTTTTTTCCTTCCCGTTCAAGATAGGAGATTCCATACAGATCTTCGACAAGGATCTTGACTATGAAGGCGAGTTACTGATCGAGGATATTAAAGCATATCATATGCACTTACGTACTACCACGGGCGAATTATTGACCTATCCCAATAACCTTTTGTTACAGAGGGCTATATTGTTATTGCATGCAGAGAAGGATCATAAGGAAGAAAGTGCAATAGATTGAGGTGTTAAAACCTTCTAAACGTTTTTATAGCCCACTCCCATTCTTCCTATATTTGAATGCCACCATTAAATCAATTTTATGCGATTCCAACCCACCCTGCTACTTTTTTTCTGTCTCTTCTTCCTTAAGATTCATGGACAGGCGCCTGCTAAGCCATCGTCATCGGATATCTATCATTCAATTCAGAAGCTCAATTTTCTTGGATCCGCACTTTATATAGCTGCACATCCAGATGATGAGAATACACGCTTAATTTCTTATCTCTCAAATGGCGTTAAAGCCCGTACCGGATACCTTTCTATTACGCGTGGTGATGGGGGCCAAAATCTAATAGGCCCTGAATTAAAAGAACTTCTGGGCGTCTTGAGAACCCAGGAATTGCTGGGTGCGCGCTCCATTGACGGCGGACAACAATTTTTCACTAGGGCTGTAGACTTTGGCTATTCAAAACATCCGGATGAAACCCTCAGGATCTGGAATAAAGAGGAAGTATTAGGTGATGTAGTCCGAGTTATAAGGCAGTTCAAACCTGATGTTATCGTAAATCGTTTCAACCATCGCACTCCGGGAAGCACCCATGGACAGCATACCTCATCGGCTATGTTAAGTACAGAGGCTTTTGACCTGGTGGGATCAGAGAAGTCCTATACCTCACAATTGGAAAGCATGGAAACATGGCAACCAAGGCGTTTATTTTTTAATACTTCCTGGTGGTTCTACGGAAGCAGAGAAAATTTTGAAAAAGCTGATAAATCTAATTTGATCTCTGTGGACACCGGGGTCTTCTACCCTATCCTGGGGCTATCTAACAACGAACTGGCATCCATGGCTAGCAGTCAGCATAAATGTCAAGGGTTTGGACGATTGACAACCCGAGGGTCTGAAACGGAATATTTGGAGATCATTAAAGGAGATCTTCCTCAAGGAGAACAAAGCATATTTGAAGGCATAGATACAAGCTGGTCGAGAATCGAAGGCGGCGACAAGATCGGCGAGATCTTGTACGCAGTAGAAGAGAATTTCAATTTTACCAACCCTTCTGTACACTTGAATGATCTGCTTAAGGCGTATAGTTTATTGCAAAATGTACCAGACGATCATTGGAAATCAATTAAAAGTGAAGAACTAAAAAGCCTCATTGGATCTGTCAGTGGACTTTATCTGGAAGCAGCAACGACTTCGCCGGTTACCGTACCTGGAAGCGAAGTTACTGTTAAGGTAGAAGCTTTAAATCGGAGTGACTTGCCCCTGACCCTGAAGGCAATAAAAGTCAATGGCAGTGACATCGACAATACAGAACTGGCATTACAGAACAACAAAAAAGAAAATATTGAATTTCAGGTTTCAGTGCCTGACAATGCTTCATATACCAGTCCCTATTGGCTTAATAAAAAAGGGACTCTTGGTATGTATTCTGTAGAAGATACAGACCTGATCGGTAAACCTGAGGCACCGGAAGGTTATATCGCCCTATTTGATCTCGATTTTGATGGAACAAGGATCAGCCTGGAGCGCCCGCTGGTTTATCGCTATTCTGAACCAGATCAGGGAGAATTATACAGACCTTTTGAAGTTTTGCCTGCAGTGACAAGCTCCTTTAAAGATAAAGTTGTTATTTTTTCCAATGGGGCTACCCGGAGTATTCCGGTGAAGATCCGGGCAGAGAAAGATGCGATCAGCGGGTCTGTTTCTTTAGCCATTTCCGATAATTGGAAGGTGGCAAATAATCAGCAGGAATTCAGTCTTTCTCAGAAGGGGGAAGAAGTCACGCTAACTTTCGATGTGACCCCGCCATTGAACCAGGATGAGCTCTGGGCAAAAGCCATTGTCAACCTGGAAGGTCAGAATTATAATAGTGAATTAGTGACGATTGCCTATGACCATATACCTACGCAGTCCGTGTTATTGCCGGCGGAGTCTAAATTTGTAAGGTTAAACATAGATAACTACAGTGAAGCCATAGGATACATAGAGGGTGCCGGAGATGGCGTTGCAGAAAGCTTGGTGCAGATGGGTTGCCGTGTGGATGAGATCAAACCGGAATCCATTCAAATGGGCTCCCTTGATAATTACGACGCCATAGTTTTGGGTATCAGGGCTTATAATGTAAATGATGTATTGAAGTTGAAGCAACCTGCTTTAATGGACTATGTGAAGAATGGAGGCACAATGATCGTTCAATACAATACGGCTGGGCGCTGGGATTCTGCCTACAAAGAGATCGCTCCCTTTCCACTCAAGTTATCGAGGGACAGGGTTACCGATGAAAATTCCAAAGTTGATATTATTGCCCCAAAGCATCCACTGATCACACATCCGAATTCTATCTCCCTTGCCGATTTTGAAGGCTGGGTTCAGGAAAGGGGCTTGTATTTTCCCAATGAATGGGATGCTGCCTTTACAGCTGTACTTTCTATGCAGGATAAAGGATATGATCCAATGAAAGGGAGTTTATTAGTAGCTCCTTTTGGCAAAGGCTACTATATTTACACCGGACTAAGCTTTTTCAGGGAATTACCAGCAGGAGTTTCCGGAGCGTATAAATTATTTGCCAATATGCTTTCCATTGGCAAAACAGATCCTGAAGAGACACATGATACCAAAGGATAGATCCATATTTGAAACCTTTTCCTGGAAGAAGGAGTACTCGGCCGTGCTTATCCTCAACGCCCTGTATATCGCTATTTTCTTTTATCTCATGATCACATACGGCTAGATGAGCGCACTCGATTGGCTGATATTGGCAGGAACACTCTTATCAATAGTGTTTTACGGGGTTTGGAAGACCCGTGGTAGCGCCAATGTCGAAGAATATGTTATGGGAGGCCACCGGGCCAAATGGTGGACGATAGGCCTATCTGTCATGGCAACACAGGCCAGTGCTATTACCTTTCTTTCAACACCTGGTCAGGCGTTTCACGATGGAATGGGGTTTGTCCAATTCTATTTCGGGCTGCCGCTGGCCATGATCATCATATGTGTGGTCTTTGTTCCCCTCTATCACAGATTAAAGGTCTATACAGCCTATGAATTCCTGGAATCCCGATTCGACCTAAAAACCCGGACCTTAGCGGCGATTCTGTTTTTAATTCAACGAGGCCTGGCTGCAGGAATTACCATTTTTGCACCTGCTATTATCTTATCAGCCGTATTGGGGTGGAATTTGAACACGCTGAACATCATCATAGGTGTCCTGGTAATTATTTATACTGTCTCAGGGGGTACCCGAGCCGTTAGTG
>Ga0265303_10002205_pt1 | contig 12049 bp, 7 predicted proteins | sample Helome_2_FD_192494 | JGI IMG/M metagenome (GOLD analysis project Ga0265303, IMG submission 192494) | Marine sediment microbial communities from subtidal zone of North Sea - Hel_20160317 (Illumina Assembly) | ecosystem: Environmental > Aquatic > Marine > Subtidal zone > Sediment ...
GGCTCGGGAGAATGCGGAGCGGTCCGGCGCGACATTCGAGGTGGTCGATAACATGGAGGACGCGTTTGCCGACGCTGACATCGTCTATCCGAAGAGCTGGGGCGTCGAAGCCTTGTTCAGCAACCCGGCTGAGGCAATGAAAGTGGCAGAACAATATCGTCACTGGATCTGTGATGAGGCGATGATGCGTCGGGCGAAACAGGAGGCGATCTACATGCACTGCCTGCCCGCGGATCGCGGTTGCGAAGTGACGGACGGCGTTATCGACGGACCACAGTCCCGCGTTTACCCGGAAGCCGAGAACCGATTGCATACCGCCAAGGCGCTGATGGCGCTCACGATGTAATGCGATACCGATGAATGAGCAAGCAAACTCACAAACACGGCGATAAGCCTCTGGTCGTCATCGCCATTGGTGGCAACTCGCTGATCAAGGATCGCGAGCACATGGACGTACTCGATCAGTATCGTGCGGCGGGCGAGACGAGCGAGCATATCGCCTCTATCGTGACCAGGGGCTACCGCGTTGTAGTAACTCATGGCAACGGTCCCCAGGTGGGCTTCGTGCTGCTTCGCTCTGAACTCGCCAAGGACGTTCTGCACCAGGTACCTCTGGCCAATTGCGTCGCGGACACGCAGGGCTCCATTGGCATGCAGATCGCGCAATCCCTGCAGAACGAGTTTCTTCGTCAGGGGTTGCAGCAACAGGTCGTCGCAATTGTCACGCAGGTTGTCGTCGACCCCGCGGACCCGAGCTTCGAACATCCCACCAAGCCCATCGGTCCTTTCATGACAGAGGCCGAAGCGCGCCAGCACGCGGCAGAAGATGGCTGGGTGATTACCGAAGACGCGGGTCGTGGCTGGCGGCGTGTTGTGCCTTCGCCCGCGCCTCTCGAGATCGTCGAGTTGCCCACGATTCGCACTCTGCTGGGTGAAGGAACCCTGGTTGTTGCCGCCGGCGGCGGCGGCATTCCGGTGGTCTACAAACCGGACGGGTCCTTGCGGCCGCGCCCGGCCGTGATCGACAAGGATGCTTCTTCCTGCCTGCTCGCCTGCGAACTGGGCGCATCGACATTTATTATTTCGACAGACGTCGACAAGGTCGCATTGCACTACGGCACAGCGGAGCAACGGGAGGTCGACCACATGACTGCCGCCGAATGCCGTCGGTACCTCGACGAAGGACACTTCGCTGTAGGCAGCATGCGGCCGAAGATCGAGAGCGCACTGACGTTTCTGGAAAACGGCGGCAAGGAAGTGATCATCACACAGCCACATCATCTCGATGGCGCCCTGCACGGTATCTACGGCACGCACATCGTGCCCTGATCCTGGAATGAGCATGAACGGATACCGCTGCATTGCCTGTAACGAGACCCAAGCTGCCGGGTTCGAGGGATTTGTTTGCCCGTCCTGCGGCAACAACCTGCAGATTACCTACGACTACGCATCGATTGCGAAATCGGTGGCTGACGGTTTTGACGCGAAAGCCGAAGGGATCTTTCGTTATGGCGCACTGCTGCCGGTAAACTCGGGCGCCGACGGCATGCCGCTGCGCGTCGGCGGAACTCCGCTATATGCGGCGCCCCGACTCGGAGAATCGGCAGGTCTGAGGAATGTCTACATAAAGGACGACACTCAGAACCCGAGCGCATCGACCAAGGACCGTGCCAGCGCGATCGCACTGTGCCGGGCGATGGAAACTGGCGCAGACGTCGTAGCCGTCGCCAGCACGGGCAACGCCGGTTCGTCGACTGCATGCCTCGCGGCGGCGCTCGGGCTGCAGGCAATCGTGTTCGTACCCGAGAGCGCGCCCGTTGCGAAACTGACGCAGTCGCTCTCTTACGGCGCCAGGGTGGTCGCCGTACGCGGCAACTACGACGATGCGTTCGACCTGTGTCTCGCGGCCAGCGACGAGTTCGGCTGGTTCAACCGAAGTACGGGCCACAACCCGTTCACCCGTGAAGGCAAGAAGACCTGCACCTTCGAGATCTGGGAATCGCTGGGCTGCAGGGTCCCGGACCGTGTCGTCGTCCCGACCGGGGACGGCAACCTGCTGAGCGGCATCTGGAAGGGCTGGCATGACCTTCATGCCCTGGGTCTGATCGATCACCTGCCAAAAATCGACTGCGTACAATCCGAGGCGAGCGCCGCTATCAGTAATGCGGTTCGTCAAATCAGGCAAGACCCGAACGTCGAACCAAACTGGTCGTCGCTTCGCATTGAAAAGGTCGATGCCAGCACCGTCGCCGACTCCATCTCCGTGGACCGGCCGCGCGACGGTCTGGCCGCCGTGCAAGCTGTTATCCGCTCCGGCGGCGAAGCAGTGACGTTGCCCGACGAAGAGATCCTTGCGGCCATCCCGGAGCTGGCTCATGCGACCGGTGTCTTCGCCGAACCGGCAGCTGCGGCACCCTGGGCTGCCGTGAAACGAATGGCGCAGGACCACAGAATCATGGCTGATGAGTTGATTGTCTGCATCGTATCGGGAAGCGGCCTCAAGGACATTGCCGGCGCGCGAAAGAGCGTCGCCGAGCCGCTGGTCGTAGATGCAAACATCGACGCGGTACGGCGCGTCCTGCGCTAGCTACTGTTAACGATCCACGTTCAGCAGCGCGTGCAGCAGGTTGTTCTGAAAATCGATGTTGCCCGTAAGACGCGTGTGTCGCTCACAGAGGAAGATCGGATAGTCCATTGGAAAGAAGCTGTATTCGTGGCGAGCGACAGTCGGGTCGGTCGATTGCCTCGCAAGCAACGACGCTTTTGTTACCCTGCCGTCCCCGGGCTCCAGCATGAGACTGTCATAGTCGATGTCGGGCAATGGATTGACTATCTCATCGGGTGAGAGGCGCAGCTCCCAGTCTCCATCGACCGGTTCGACTACGGTGCGGGCCGGCGTCAACAGGCAATCGCCACCGAAGACGATGTAACGCAGCTTCGGCTCCAGGACGGGAACGGTCAGCGACCAGCTGAACCTGCGTGCACGCTCGATGTGTTTTTCGAAATAACGCTGCAGAAGCGCCAGGTATTCTCCGGCTTCGGCCGCGTCCTCATAGCGTGCCATTATGCTTTCCCTGACCTCATCGCCATACACAGAATATGCAAAGCGTTTCCAAAAATTCTCTGCACTGAACTGGTCACGCTTCAGCGGCCGGCCGTCCATCGTCATGAACCAGTCAGTGATCGCGTGCGGCAATACCTGATAGGTGCTCGGGAAGGTCGCTGTGACCTCAGGCGGCACGACGCCAAGCCCGATTTTGAAACCACGGATCAGTGTCTGCAGCGCGCCGGTCGAACCGAGATTCGGTGTGCCGAGCAGGATCACCCGGCGAATCTTTTCTGCCCCGGCCTGGTTGACCGGAAACTCGTTGTCATCGAGCACGTCCTGCGTCCCGTAACGCGCATAATAGCGCGTGATCATGCCGCCCATGCTGTGAGCGATAATATCGACCTTCAGATCGGGCTCCGCATAGTCGGTGCGAATCCTGTCGATAAACAAGTCCAGCCTGCGAGCGGTGTCGACGTTATCTTGCCGCCAGTCGTAGAGAAAAATGTAATAACGTTTGTCGCCATGCGCCGCTCGCGCGCCGGTCTTGGCAAAGCTGTAACCGCCCACTTCCTCGAGTACGGTCAGTATTCGGCCGTAGAAATCGACGCCGCCGATGCTGGTCGTAACGCCGGCAATATGCAGTCCGGACGGCAGCGGTTCGAGTGTTTCCGGATCGATCTCGAGCCGCAACGAGCGGTAGTCGCTGAACGCGAGGTCACCCAGGTTTCCCGGCCAGTGTTCATCGCCGGTTGCGGGATCCCAAAGCCGGCTGCCCAGCGCCCCATGAATGATGACGACCGGTGGCTGATCGGGGTTACCCTCCTGCGTCGCATACAGGCGCATCAGATCCGTTTTCGGAATGACCGTTGCGCAGGCGCTCAGAACCAGTGCTGCCGTGACCAGCACTATCGCTCTGAACATGACTTCCCTCATCGATCCCTCCTTCCTGCACACCGGGAAAAACAGCCTGCCGAGATTACCGCAAAATGGATACACTGTGACGCATGACTGATGGCGCCGACCGCCCAAAAGGAAGTTCGCTTCGGCCGCTGCGTGCGCTGTGGCCATACATACGTCCTTATACCGGCATCCTCGCCCTTGCCATCGGTGCGTTGCTGCTGGCCTCTGCGGCCCAACTCGCGTTACCGGTCGCGGTGCGTTTTCTGATCGATGGCGGCCTCGTCGCCGACGACCCGTCGAATATCGACAAGTATTTCCTCGCTCTCTTCGGCGTCGCAATGGCATTCGGGACCTTTGCCGCACTGCGGTTTTATCTGGTCAGCTGGCTCGGCGAACGCGTGGTCGCCGATCTTCGAAATTCCGTGTATCGGCATGTCGTGCGGCTCGACCCAACCTTTTTCGAAGTGACCAAAACTGGCGAGGTGCTCTCCAGACTCACGACAGACACGACGCTGATCCAATCGATTTCCGGCACCGGCATATCTTTCGCACTGCGCGCGGCGCTGAACCTGATCGGCGCAACCGTCATGCTGGCAGTGACGAGTCCGAAGCTCACCGGAATGATCTTTCTGCTCGTGCCTCTCGTCATTGTGCCGATCATTCTTATTGGCCGGCGCGTGCGCGTGCTCTCGAGAGCGAGTCAGGACCGCATAGCAGACAGCAGTGGCCTGGCCGGTGAAACGCTCAATGCCATATCCACGGTGCAGGCGTTTACGATGGAGAATCTGCAGGGCGAGCGTTTCGGGGACGCCGTACGCATCGCATTCAAAACGGGTGTGCAGCGCATTCGCGTACGCGCCTTGCTATCCGGCATAGCGATACTGTTTATCTTCGGCGCGATCACGTTCGTACTCTGGGTCGGTACCCACGCGGTAATCCGGGGCGAGATGACCGGTGGTCAACTTGGTCAGTTTCTGCTCTACGCTATTTTCGTCGCAACGTCTTCCGCGGCGCTCAGCGAAATGTGGGGCGAGGTGCAGCGCGCTGCCGGCGCGATGGAGCGGCTCGTCGAACTGCTCGAGTCCAAGCCGGGAATCCAGTCGCCACCGGACCCCACTCCGCTACCAGAGAGGAGCGACGGCTGCATCAGCCTCGAAGAAGTATCGTTTCGCTACCCGTCCAGACCGGAATCGCTGGCCATTGACGGCTTCGACCTCGACGTCGCAAGCGGCGAAACGCTGGCGATCGTCGGCCCGTCCGGCGCGGGCAAGAGCACCTTGTTCCAGCTACTGCTGCGTTTTTATGACCCCGAATCGGGCTGCATCAGAGTCGATGGCGTCGACATCGCCAAAGCGGCGCCGGAAGCCGTAAGGGCGCGCATCGGTCTGGTACCGCAGGAAACCGTAATATTTGGCACGAGCGCGAGGGAAAATATCGGTTACGGTCGGCGCAGCGCAACCGATAGCGAAATCGAGGACGCCGCAAAAGCGGCCGCTGCCGACGAGTTCATTCGCCAGCTGCCCGAGGGCTACGATACGTTCCTCGGCGAACGGGGGACGCGTCTCTCGGGCGGTCAGAGGCAGCGCATTGCCATCGCGCGGGCCATTCTCAAGGACCCGCCTATCTTGCTGCTGGACGAGGCGACAAGCTCGCTGGACGCAGAAAGCGAGCGTGTCGTGCAGGAGGCGCTCGAACATCTGATGGAAGGTCGCACGACCATCATCATCGCTCACAGGCTCGCTACGGTTCTCAAGGCCAGCCGCATCGTCGTCATGGACCGCGGCAGGATCGTCGACATCGGCGCCCATGACGAACTCGTACAGCGCGATTCACTGTACAAGCGCCTGGCAGAACTGCAGTTCGGAGAAGGCCGCGCCTACGGCTTCTTTGCCGAGTAAGTCAGCTCACGCCCTCCGTGCCACGATCGTCGCCTACCTGCCGGGTATCACGAAGTCCTCTTCACGCAGTTTTGCATTGGCCGCCGCCAGCCTCGCGATCGGTACACGCGGCCCCGAGCACGAAACGTAAGTCAGGCCGACATGATGGCAGAAGCGAATGGACTGCGGGTGTCCGCCCTGCTCGCCGCAGATGCCGATCTTGATATCCTCGCGCACCTCCCGGCCACGCCGCACGGCCATTTCGATCAACTGGCCGACGCCCTGAATATCCAGAACTTCGAACGGGTTGTCCTGCAGGATTTCGGAATCGTTGTACATCGGAAGAAACTTGTTTTCGGCATCTTCGCGTGAGAACGAGAACGTCGCCTGCGTCAGATCGTTGGTGCCGAACGAGAAGAACTCGGCACTCTCTGCGAGCGGTCGTGCCCGAGTGCACGCACGCACGGTCTCGATCATCGTGCCGAACTTGAACCGCAGTTTCTCACCGGACGCTTTCTCGAGGCGTTCCGTCAACTCATCGACGATACGTTTGACATACGCCAGTTCTTGCGAGGTGATGACCTGTGGCACCATGATTTCGGGTTGCACCTTGATGCCTTTTTTTGCGCACTCGACCGCGGCTTCGAGTATGGCCTCGATCTGCATGGCGTATATTTCCGGGTAGGTGATACCGAGACGCACACCCCTATGTCCGAGCATCGGGTTCGTCTCCTGCAGTTCACGTACCTTCTGCAGCATGCGCTCCTTCTTTATCAGCGCGTCGTTGACGTGTTCCTCGCTGAGCTCGGTAAACGCCTCGGGCAACGGTGGCGGCGACGCGATCGAGGCCAGCGCCGTCTGCCGGCCTCTAACGACATCCCGGTAAATACTCAAGGTCTTGACCTCCTCGAGCAGCTGATTCTCGGTGGGCAGAAACTCGTGCATTGGCGGATCGAGGAGGCGCACCGTGACCGGATCGGGTGCCATCACCGAAAACAATTCGATGAAGTCCGCCCGCTGTATTGGCAACAGGTTGTTGAGAGCCTCTTTTCGTTCTTCCTCGGAATTCGCGAGGATCATGTCGATGACGATCGGCAGCCGGTCGCTGGCATTGAACATCCTCTCGGTGCGGCACAGCCCTATTCCCATCGCACCGTACTCATGGGCTTTGCGTGCGGCCTCGGGCGAGTCGGCATCCGCCATGACCTTCAGATCCGCTACCGCATCGGCCCATTCGAGCAGCACCTTCAGCTCTTCGGAAAAATGCGCCTGCTGCGTTGGAATGGCGCCAAGATAGACCTCGCCAGTGCCGCCATCGAGCGTGATCACGTCTCCTTCGTGCAAAACGTAATCGCCGACTCGGGCCAGTCGCAGCGCAACATCCACCTCGATTCCCTCGGCGCCTGCCACACACGGTTTACCCATGCCGCGCGCCACGACCGCCGCGTGCGAGGTCTTGCCACCGCGACTCGTCAGGATGCCCTCTGCTGCGAAAAAACCGTGAATATCTTCCGGGCGCGTTTCCTCGCGCACGAGAATTACTTTTTCTCCGGACTTGCCGAGCTTTTCCGCCAGGTCGGCGTCGAATACACATTTGCCGGACGCGGCGCCGGGCGACGCCGGCAACCCGAGCGCTATCGGCTCGACCGCGCTGTCGGGATCGAGGCTCGGATGCAGCAACTGCTCCAGCAGCTCCGGGTCGATTCTGAGCAACGCCTGCTCTCTCGATATCAGCTTCTCGTCGTACATCTCCACCGATGTCTTCACGGAAGCCGCCGCATTCATCTTGCCGTTGCGTGTCTGCAGGCAATAGAGCGTGCCTTTTTCTATCGTGAATTCGTAATCCTGAATTTCCTGATAATGCGACTCGAGTTTGTTGCGCAGATCGACGAGCTGCGCATATTGCGTCGGCATCTCATCGGCCATTTCGACCAGCGGCTTCGGCGTGCGAATGCCTGCGACGACATCCTCGCCCTGCGCATTCGTCAGGTACTCGCCGAACATCTCGTTGTCACCGGTGCCCGGATTGCGCGTGAAGCCCACTCCGGTCGCGCAATCGTCTCCCATGTTGCCGAAGACCATCGTGCAAATATTTACGGCCGTGCCGTTTGCCATGTCGGGCGTGATATGAAACTCCCGCCGATAGTCGACCGCGCGCTTGCCCATCCAGGAACGGAACACGGATTCGACCGCGAGCTGCAACTGCACCATGACATCCTGCGGGAAATCTTCGCCCGTCTCCTGTCGTACGACGGCGAGGAACCTCTGACTGATCTCTTTCAGATGACTGGCGTCCAATGCCACATCGGCCTTGACGCCGACGCGTCTTTTGACCTCTTCGAAATGTTCATCGAATTTTTCATCGCCTATGCCGAGCGCCACTTTGCCGAAAAGCTGGATAAAGCGCCGGTACGCATCATAGGCAAATCGCTCATCACCGGTCTGCTCGATCACACCGGCGAGGGTTTCGTGGTTCAGGCCGAGGTTGAGGATCGTGTCCATCATGCCGGGCATCGACAGCGCCGAACCCGAGCGGACCGAGACAAGCAGTGGATCCGGTCCGGTACCGAATGTCTTGCCGGTCGCCGCCTCGAGTTTGCCGATCTCGTCTTTGACTGACGCCATCAGCTCCTGCGGGAGCGCGTCCTGCTCGAGATATTCGAGGCATGCCTCGGTTGTGATGACGAACCCGGGCGGCACGTTCAGCCCGATCTGCGTCATCTCGCACAGATTTGCGCCCTTGCCACCCAGCAGTTTCTTGTTATGGCCGTCGCCATCAGCGAACGAATAGACGAGCTTGTTCTTCATGTCTTTGGCTACCTGCATTTGCATGTTGAGATCCTCCCAGCGGAGATGCTCCGACAATAGCCCGGATCGCACCATTGGGACAAACCACTAGCCGGCTAGGGACCTGCGCAGGCCCGAGGCGGTTGTGGCTGCGATACAATCACCCTGGGAAGCATGACCCTTGCTCGTCGCAGCGGAGAGAACGCGTGCGCATGATACGGCGCATAATCCTGGTCCTGGCCGCACTGTTGCTGGCTGTCATTTGCGGCTATTGCGTCGAACTTGCCATACCGAAGCACGACTATTTCGTCGAGCGCGCCGGCTTGCCTGTCAAATACGCGGTCATCGACACCAGCGAATCCGTTGCTACAGATCAAGTCGTACGGCTGGAATCATCCACGGGCTTGCGAGTTGACCTGCGTATCTTGCGACCTGCGTACGGAGAGGATCACCGTTTCCCCCTGGTCTTCGTCCTCGCCGGGCGCAGAGCGGGCAAGGACGCTGTCGAACTTGTCGGCGAGCCTGCGGGAATCGCTTACGCCGCTATTGACTACCCCTACGATCAGGACCGGCCGCTGGATGCATTCTGGACGTCGGCAGCGGGGCTCTATTCGGTGCAACAGGCCTTTCTGGACACGCCGCCTGCCGTCCTGCTGGCAATCAGCTGGCTCGTGCAACAGCCCTGGGTTGATACTGAGCGCGTGGAACTTGTCGGCGTAAGCCTCGGCGTACCGTTCGCAGCGACAGCGGGTGCGCTCGACGAGCGCATTACTCGCGTCTGGCTCATGCATGGCGGTGGCGACAACCTGAGCTGGGTAATGCATCTGGCGCGCGATGAAATCGAGAACGAGACATTGCGTTACCTCGCGTCGCGGCTGGCGCTGTTTGCGGTTTACGGAAACTCCTTCGACACGCGGCACTGGATCCTGCAGATCGCGCCACGACCGCTGATCATCGTCGCGGCGCGTGAGGACGATTTAGTTCCCCGGGCGTCGCAGGAATCGATGATAGAGGCCGCGCGCGGCGAACACGTTGAGCTGATCTGGACTGAAGGCCGACATGTCGGTCTGCGGCGGCAGGAAGAAGTCGAGCAGCTGCTCGAAATTATCTCGAGCCGCGTCCTCGGGTCCGTCCCCGAGTGAGCAAGGTCACGAGCGTGAGCAGCAAGAAGAACATCGGGCCGGACGCACCACCACCTTCGTCTTTTTCCTCACGCACTCTGACCGAGCTGGCATCTGTGTTATCGCCCATGACGGCGTCGGCCTCGTTGGACGACGCAGTCACGGTGTAGTTCTTCGAGCCGCTGCTTATGCCCGTAAGACCGAGGCTGAGCGTCGCCGCAGACTGCGCGCTGAACGTGCTGGCCTGACAGTCGACCTGTTGTCCCACGATGTTGCAGGAGCCCAGTGACCAGGTTGCGCTGTCAATCCGCAGGCCGCCGCTGATCCCAATATCCAGAGTCACGCCCGTGGCGTCCAGCACGGACCGATTCTCGAGCGCGGCGGTTACGGTCGTGCTCTGGTCGATATCGATGGTCACCTGGGCCGGGAGCGACACAACCAGGTCGACAGCCGGATCGACCGTCACCTGGATCGTTTCCTGATTGTTGCTCAGCCTGTCGTCGACGTCCGCGGTCACGCTCGCTGTCAGCATGCCCACGCCGATAGAAGATGGCGATGCTGTAATTGTCACGCTCTGATTGCTGGAGCCCGGCACTGTGCCGAGGTCGCAGCTCACCGTGCCGGCACCACTGGTGCAGGTACCGATCGTGGTCGCCACGGATCCGAATGTCAATGTACTCGGTAACGTAAAGTCTGCGGTAACACCGGTCGCCTCCAGCGTACCGTTATTCGGTACAGCGTAGCTGAGCACCGTATTGGCGCCGAGCAACAGCGTCGATGCCTGGCCGTTCAGAGAAACCGCCACGTCAACAGCGGGAAGCGCGTTGATGCAACTGGCTCCGGCAATATCGTCCTGCATTTGGGTAATGCTGCAGGAGGAAAACTGGTTGCTGCCGTTCAGCGAGGCCGCCATGATGAAGTTGCCTGTCTCCGCTTCACACGCGGAGCCAACCTCGCCGTCGTGCGGGGCGCCGAAGTTGTGGCCTATCTCGTGTGCGGCGACAAGGCTGTCAAACATGGCGTTATTATTGCCTTCACTGAGACCCGCACCGAAGCGCGGGTGGCAGAGTGCCGCGCTGTAAGCGATGCCGACCGTGGACCCGTTGAGTGTTCGCCCTGTATAGAGGTGAGTGATGCCCTGGCTGTTCTGCGACGCCGTGGCCTGACGATAGTCAGCTACCTCGCCTAGCAGCGTGCCCGGATCGATTGTGTCGCTGAAAGGATCCGCCGCGTCACTGAATGTGTCCATCGTCTGGATGGTCAACTGCACGCCGAGCTGCTGACTGAATATGCCGTCAACATTATTGAGACGCGTGGTAATTGCCGCCGCGGCAGCAGAATCACTGCCACGCGCATTGGTAAACTCGAAGTCGCCGACCGCGCCGACTGTCAGTTCCTCAACAGCGCCGGGCCCCTGTGCGATGGCGCCGGCAATCTCGGTCATCAGCGTCTGGAATGTCGCAGCACCATTGCCGGTAGCCGTCACCGTGCCGCAACTCATGCTGCCCGGCGTGATGAAAACGTCTGCAAGCCGGTAGATGACCGGTGAATTGATCTGCAGCGCGCTTTCGCCCGGTGCTTCCAGCGCATACATTTGTTCGCCGTCCCAGACGAGACCACTCGGCATGCCCTCATGGACAACCACGCGGACCCACGACTCAGGCTTGCCCGCAAGGTGGCCGCGATAGATTTTGACGTCGTCTGCAAGTGCGTCTCTGGGCGCAGCAGCAATCAGGGCGCTGTTGGGCTCCAGTTGCATCTCGAACGTCTTACCGAGAGCATCGAAACTGAGCATGACCTGCTGTGCTGCCCCGGCCTTCTGGCCAGACACATTGTCTGTGCCTGCCCCGGCAATACTAAGGCGTTGCAGCGGTTCGAAATGCGACACGATCACGCCGTTCGAATCACTTGCGTAGAGACTTGATGAGATGCACAGCGCGGCGGTTGCCGCAATCCATGTGGTGACTTTCATAGAGAACCCGAATCGTCTTCCCGGACAATGTCCTAGCTAATCAAATGGGCCTCACTGCAACAAGGAAGCAGCTATCGCTTATGGGCCGAGTCACGCCCGAAAGTGTGCGCTGGTTCACACTTTTCCGCAAATAAACTCTTCGGCCTCACGCACCGCCCGACTCGAGTTTCAGCGCGCATTCTGCCGGCTCACCGCTCGATTCCAGTTGCTCGAACTGCTGCGACGTATACAAGTAGGCGCCGTCATCCTGACGATGCAGATACATGTCTTCCATCGCCTCACCATCGAGCGATTTCATCAACACTCTTTGGCCATGAATTCGATACGTACCCCGCAGCGGATA
>Ga0265303_10002207_pt1 | contig 12045 bp, 11 predicted proteins | sample Helome_2_FD_192494 | JGI IMG/M metagenome (GOLD analysis project Ga0265303, IMG submission 192494) | Marine sediment microbial communities from subtidal zone of North Sea - Hel_20160317 (Illumina Assembly) | ecosystem: Environmental > Aquatic > Marine > Subtidal zone > Sediment ...
ATCGCAGTCGCCGGATCCGGTTAGTGAAACCGATATCGAGATACTCGACGCCGAGCAGCTTCACAAACGTGGTTTTCGGATCGGCCGACGAAATCACACGGTCGGCAGAGATCTCCTCTCCACCGTCAAGCCGGACACCTTTTGCAACCAGGCTCCCGGACTCGTCGGCCACGAGGACTCTCTCGACGGCTGTACTGCAGCGCACCTCGACGCCTGCCGCTGTCGCCGCCGCATTGAGTGCATTGACGAGGCTCGCCACATCGCCGGCCTCGCCGCTGAGCCGGTAGAGCATCGCCAGAACAGCGCTGTTGGGCGACCGTGGCGCCATGCGTGATCCGATAAGGCCATCCCAGCTCAGCAGGGACTTGACCAGCGGGCTGTCGAAATACTCGTCCATGAGATCGCGGGCAGGTAGCGACGCGACACGCAGGAACTCCCGCATATCTTCCTTGCCCAGGCGCCGCAGGTTGATTCCCATATGAGCGAACGTCGCGAGGCCGCCGATGCTGCGACTGCCAATGCCCGGGATCGTCTTCAGCCAGAAAGGTTCGAGTGTGTGCGCAAACTTGCCGAGCAACTGGTTGTAGTCGCGATACGCGCGCTGGTCGCCGTCTCCTGCGCCGGACAGCGAAGCGTTTTCAATCGTGACATGCTGGCCGTCGGCAGCGAGGCCGACCCTTCGCATAGCGCGTGGTGCATAACCGTGTGCGGACAGGTCGAGTTCTTTCGCGATCTTTGCCGAAAAATGGCCCACGTTGTGGGCGACGGAAGCCTGGAATCCCGGGTGGAATTCCCGGCATGCGGCCAGGCCACCGACCTGTCGGGATGCTTCGAGAACGAGAACACGCTGGCCCGCTTTCGCGAGATAGCTCGCGCAGACGAGGCCATTGTGGCCCGCACCGATGATAATCGAGTCGTAGTTTTTCAATGTTCTTGTTTGATTTTTCTAAGGGCGCAACCCGACACCCAGCTTAGACGGGGTCGCTGTTTCGGGCTTCCGCGCCTATACGCAGCGGATGCCCCGCGATCAGGCCGTTATCGACATCTGCTTGAGGACAGGCGCGGTATCGGGACGCACGCCGCGCCAGATACGGAACGACTCGGCGGCCTGCTCGACAAGCATGCCCCAGCCCATGACCGAGCGCCCGGCTCCCTGTTCGCGCGCCCAGATACTGAAAGGCGTTGGTTTGAGGCCGTAAGACAGGTCGTAGCAGACCGTCTGGCTGGAGACGGCCGCGCCCGGGTACGGCGGCGAATCCCCGTGGAGGCCGGCCGAGGTCGCGTTGATGATCAGGTCGTAGGTCTCGGTCACCGGTACGACATTGAAACGGCAGGCGGACACGGGGCCCGACAGCCCGAAGTGCTCCACGAGCGCCTGCGCCTTGCCGAGCGTTCGATTGGCGATACGCAGCGATTCCGGCTGCATCTCGAGCAGCGGGCCGACGATGCCACGTGTCGCGCCCCCGGCTCCGAGCACGAGAATATTGGCGCCTTCGAGTGACATGCCAAGGTTGACGACGAGGTCTCTCAGCAAACCGAATCCGTCGGTATTGTCGCCATAGATTTCACCGTTTCGAAAAGACAGCGTATTGACGGCGCCGGCCGTGCTGCCGCGCTCGCTGAGATGGTCGCAAAGTTTCGAGACTTCGCTTTTGTGCGGCACTGTGATGTTCAGTCCCTTGCCGCCCGTACGCTGAAACTGCCTCACAGCCATCTCGAGTTTGCCCGGGGCTACCTGTAGCAATTCGTACTGGATTTTCTCTCCCGTCTGCAGCGCGAAGAGTCTGTGAATGACCGGTGACCGGCTGTGGGATATTGGATAACCCATGACGCCGTACCGATCGACCGGCATCAGCTGTCCTCCGCCAGCCAGCGGGCGGCTTCGATCGCGAAATAGGTAAGAATGCCGTTGGCGCCAGCGCGCTTGATGCTGAGCAGGGCTTCGAGAACCGTGGCTCTCTCGTCGAGCCAGCCGTTCTTTGCGGCGGCCTTGAGCATCGCGTACTCGCCGCTGACCTGGTAGGCGAAGGTTGGCACGCCGTAGGCGTCTTTGACGCGCCGCACGATATCGAGGTACGGCAGCGCGGGCTTGACCATGACGAGGTCGGCGCCTTCGGCAATGTCGAGCGCGACCTCACGCACGGCTTCATCGCTGTTGGACGGAGCCACCTGGTAGGTGGATTTGTCGCCGCTGCCGAGGTTCGCTGCCGATCCGACCGCGTCGCGAAACGGACCGTAAAACGCCGATGCGAATTTGGCCGCATAAGCGAGGATCACGGTGTTGATGTGGCCATTTTCCTCGAGCGCCCGGCGCATGGCGCCGACTCGCCCGTCCATCATGTCGGACGGCGCCACGATATCAGCGCCCGCCTCGGCATGTGACAAGGTCTGCTGCACGAGCATGTCGACCGTCACATCGTTGAGGACGTAGCCGCTGTCATCGATGATGCCATCCTGGCCATGCGTCGTGTATGGGTCCAGGGCCACGTCGGTCATTACCGCGAGCCCAGGCAATTCTTTTCGAATGGCCCGCACCGTTCGCTGCACGAGGCCGTCAGGGTTGGCGCACTCGGCCCCATCCAGGCTCTTCCTGTCGGCGTCGATAACCGGGAACAGCGCCACCGCGGGTATGCCGAGCGTGTCGACTTCGGTGAGCTCCTCGAGCAACAGGTCGATGCTCTTGCGCGAGATGCCGGGCATGGAGGGGACGTCTTCGGTGCGCCCGTCACCGTCGAGCACGAAGACGGGGTAGATGAAGTCGGCACTCGACAGTGTTGTTTCGGCAACGAGCCGCCGCAACGCCGGAGTTCGGCGGCTGCGGCGCATACGATTGTCGGGGAACTGACCGGGGGCTGATGCACTCATAGCTACACAGCATAACCAAAAGAAGTACTTATTTTCCCTATATTTAGGTAGGGTTTCCACGTCCTGGACACAGTTTTACGCGGTTCCGGTAATAAAAATAACGGGGGGCGGGTCATCTCGTATGAACAGCAGCAATATTCAGGCCGCCAGGCGGCGACGTTTTGATGAGCTCGTGGCCGTGTTCCATGCTGACATGTACCGCTATGCGGCGTGGCTAAGCAGGGACAAGGCCATCGCCGAGGACGTCGTGCAGGAAGCGCTGCTCAGGGCCTGGAAATCGCTGGATGCGTTACGCGACGACAAGGCCGCGAAACCCTGGCTGCTGACGATCGTGCGGCGCGAGAACGCACGCTATTTCGAGCGACGTCGACTGGAGACGGTGGATATAGACAATCTGACGGCGTCGCAGGCGGCGCTGATCGCCGAAACGCCGAACGAGGAGCTCAACGACCTCAGGGAGGCGATCTACGGGCTCGAGGATGATTATCGCGAGCCGCTGGTTCTGCAGGTCCTGATGGGCTACAGCACCAACGAGATTGGCGAGCTGATGGGGCTGAAGCAGGGTGCGGTACTGACGCGCCTGCACCGGGCCCGGCTGAAATTGAAGGACAAGGTTGCGGAGGAGGAAGCCTCCGCTAATACGATGAGATGATGAACTGCGAAGAATACAGACAGGCAATAAGTGCGGATCCCGCTTTTGACGGCGGAACCGATCACCTGTCGGCCTGTGCGGAGTGCCAGGCCTATCGGCACGAGATGCAGGCCCTGAATCTCAAGATTGCCAGGGCGATGCAATTGAGCGTGCCCGCGCTGAAGCTCCCCGAACTTCCGGCAGTAGACAGCGTCGTGCCGTTAGCGACCCGAGAACCCCTGTCCAGACCCGTCTGGTTCGCGATGGCGGCATCGGTCGTGTTCGCGGTCATTATGGGCGCTCGTCTGCTCGGCATTGGCGTCAGTTATGACTCGCTTGGCGAGGAGATAATCGCGCACCTCGACCACGAACCCTATGCGCTGCGTGTCACGACGACGCCCGTCAGCGGCAGCAGGCTGCACAAAGTGGTTCCCGCGACCATTGCAGAACTGGATCACGAAGCGGGGCTCATTACCTATGCGCAGACCTGCAAGATCGACGGAAAACACGTGCCGCACCTCGTGATCCAGGGTGAGGCAGGGCCTGTGACGATTCTGCTGATGCCTGAGCAGGCCATATCGGCAGCGGAGACACTGCAGGGCGAGAATATTCACGGTGTGATCCTGCCCGTCGGTGACGGCAGCATCGCGATCATCGGCACCCGCGAGGAGTCGCTCGATCGGGTAGAGAAGAGTGTGTTGGACTCAGTGACATGGAGTACCTGACGTCGCTGAGAAAAGAACGCCCGGTTGCGGGCATAAAAACCTGGTAGGAGAGATAAAGATGTCAGAGAAGAAAGTAGTTAAGCCAGTAGCTTTAGCTGTGGGTGCGGCATTGGCCGGAACGTTCGCGATCAGTGGCACGGTCAATGCCGATTCAATTGAAAGCCCTTTCACGATGTCGACCATGAGCGTTGGCTACATGCTGGGCACGGGCGAGGGCAGCTGTGGCGAAGGATCGTGTGGCGAAGATAAGAAGAAAGGCGAGGGCAGCTGTGGTGAAGGTTCCTGCGGCGAAGACAAGAAGAAGGGCGAAGGTTCCTGCGGCGAAGACAAGAAGAAGGGCGAAGGTTCCTGCGGCGAAGACAAAAAGAAGGGCGAAGGCTCTTGCGGCGAAGACAAGAAGAAGGGCGAAGGCTCTTGCGGCGAAGACAAGAAGAAGGGCGAAGGCTCTTGCGGTGAAGACAAGAAGGGCGAAGGCAAATGCGGTGAAGGCTCCTGTGGAGGCTCCGCTTAAGACTGCCAGGCAATATGCCTTATCAAAGCCCGCGCCTTGCGCGGGCTTTTTTGTATGAGAAGACAAATTTCAGGCGCTGACGGCGCGCGACCGGCCTGCTAGATTAACGCTATGAACAAACCTGTCATACGCTGCAAGTGGGCCGAGGGCGTGAGCCTCGATTACATCGAGTATCACGACAAGGAATGGGGCGTTCCGGTATGGGACGACCGCACGCAATTTGAATTCCTGATACTCGAAGGCGCGCAGGCGGGCCTCAGCTGGTCGACGATTCTCAACAAGCGCGACGGCTACCGGCGCCTGTTCGCGGATTTTGACGTGCAGAAGGTCGCCCGATTTACAAAGCCTCGCATCGAGAAGATTTTGCTCGATCCGGCGATCGTCAGGAATCGGCTCAAGGTCGAGTCAGCCGTGACCAATGCAAAGGCCTTTCTCGAGGTTCAACAGGAATTCGGCACCTTCAGCGAATACATATGGGATTTTGTCGGTGGCAAGCCGATACAAAATCGATTCCGCAAAGACGGCGATGTTCCGGCGACATCACCCGAATCGGACGCGTTGAGCAAGGATCTCAAAAAGCGCGGCTTCAAGTTTGTCGGCAGCACGATCGTCTATGCGCACATGCAGGCCACCGGGATGGCCAATGACCACGTCACGAGCTGTTTTCGCTACAAACCCTGCGCCGCACTTGCAAAACGCCGGTAGCGAGCGGAATATCTAGCGGCTCCCACAAGAAATCATAAAGAACAGGGGATCGCTATGACCGATACACAGAACGGCAAACCCGGAGGCGTGTTCTGGGGCCTGTCCACCTTCTTCCTGGTGTTCAATTTCGCCGGACTCATGATCTACTACAATGTCGTGACGACGCCGCCAGAAGTCCTTGCGGCCAACCTGAGCGCGGAGAAGCTGGCGTTTCTCAATGCAGAGCCCGTCTGGGCCACGGCCGCTTACGCGACGGCTGTCACGGCCGGCGTCATTGCGTCTGCCTTGTTGATGCTGCGCCGCGCGTGGGCGTTTCCTGTCTACATCGTCAGCTTCGCTGCAGTGCTCATCCAGGATCTTGATTCATTCGTGCTGAGAAACGGCATCGAAGTGTGGGGCGTCAGCGGCCTTTACCTGCCCGCCTTCGTCATCATCGTCTGCCTGACCGAACTCTGGTACACGCGCAAACTGAAAACCGACGGACTACTGGTTTAAGCGGCCTAGTTGCCTATCCGGATAATTGTGAGCCCGGCCGATCCGTCGGGCGTTACGTGTGAGATTGCGCCCAGGTATATCGTGTCTGACAGCAGTCCCGAGAAATTGACGGTGACATCCGCCGTCGTGCCGGGGTTAACGAACGCTGGCCCACTGGCGCTCATGTTGCCTTCGTTAGCACCGACTGACCACGCGAGCAGGCGATAGTTCGAGCCCGGGCCGCCGCCAACCTCGTCCGTCTCGAAGCCGTGCACGAATACCGAGTAAATTCCGCCGGCCGGGCGCAGCACATTGAACTCTTCTTCGGCGGTGGGCCCGCCGCTCTGGCCAATCTTCCGGCAGGATGAACCGTCCGTGCCGCAGTAGTAGACGTACATGTCGAGATCGTCGTCACCGTCGGTCAATGCGTCGAACAGGGAGAATCGAATGTAGAGCTGATTGGGCGGAACGCTGATGTTGGTTCGTGTCACGCCGTCGGTATCGCGGAATGAAAAGGTCTTGGTCGGGTCGTTGTCGACAAAGGCATCAACGATAAGCGGCAGGCTAAGCCCGTGGACAGCCGGCGTGTAGGCGCCTGCGTAGCCAAACTCGACGGGGAAGCTGAACGTGCCAGTGCCGCCAGATGTCGTGATCTGTGCCGGGGCGAGTACCGAAGCCGGCTTGATCGCAATAGGGCTATAGACGTCATGGTCTTCGCTCGACCAGGTGAGCGACCCGAAGCGCCACAGGTCGAGTGGCCCGGTGATAAAAGTCGTGGTCACGTCGAAGGTCGCCGACTCACCGGGACCGAGCGAAAGGCTGCTCGGGACTACCGAGACCGTGACATTCTGCGGCGTGACGATATTTGCGACATAAGCGCCTGCGTTCTCCGACACGTTTGTGACGCGTCGTTGGACCGTGCGGGTGTTAATCAGGTTGGAAATGCTGATTGCCGGCTGGTTAATGTCGGCCGCGTCGAATGAAAAGCCGGCGGCGGCCAGTTCGTCGCAGCGTTCGGCGGTGACGGCCGGCGACGCGATGCCGCAGGCAAAAGCATCGTATTCATCAGCGGTCATGTCGAAGACGAGGCCGGGGTCGACGGCACTGTTGGGCACTATATGGCCGGCGCCAAACTCGAACGGGTTGGCGTCCCTGAGGCCCGCCGAGGAAAGCACGTCTTGCCGAGCGGTCGTCATCAGGGCCGACTTGACCGCCGCGGGCGGCCACTGCGGGTGTTCCTGTAGCAGCAATGCCGCCGTTCCTGCGACGTGTGGCACGGACATCGATGTGCCGCTCAGGAAGGCGAAATTTTCGTCCTTGCTGGCATTGGCGGCATCCGGCGTGAAACCAGCGAGAATATTGACGCCCGGCGCCGTTACGTCCGGTTTCAGAATATTGGCGACCGGCGCGGGACCGCGTGCCGAGAAAGAGGCAACGATATTGCCCGTGTCGCCCATGGTTAGCAGGAAGCCCTTGTTGAGTATGACCTGAACGTCGTTGCCCGCATCGAGTTCGGCGAGAATCAGGTTGCCATCGGCCTGCCCGATCATAAGGGCAGGGATGTCCGAAAGTCCCTCGGTGCCATTCATGACGATGGGGTCGCCGGCGCTGTTATAGACAATAGCGGCAACGGCGCCCGCGTCGGCCGCGTTCTCGACCATCACGTCGAATTCGCAGCCGGAGCGGCCCAGGAGCGCGATGTTGCCAGTGACTTCGTCGCCATTGACAAGCGCCTGGCAACCGTCCGACGTCGTTCCGTTGCCTCCGCCCGGGAGCGACGTATCGTCGTCGTCGACGAGAACCAGCGAGCCCTCAATGGGGTCGACGTCCTGCAAGGGCGGCGTGAAATTCGCTTCCTTGACGGCGTACTTGCCGGCGATCGAGGGTGGCGTGCTTACCTCCAGCGCCTCGACCGATGACTCACCGTCGCGGCTCGATGCCGCCACGGTAATCGCCCAGGGGCCTCCTGCGGGCGAGCCGATCGTGGCGAGATTGGGTCCTTCGTTGCCCGCTGACACGACGGCCAGAATGCCGGCCTTGGTTGCCGCCAACAATGCCATGTCGTCGGGTGCCGTGACTTGCCTGAGCGTGCTGCCAACCGAATAGTTGATGATGTCCACGCCGTCGGCAACGGCCGCATCGATAGCATTCGCGAGGTCAGAAGTGTTGCAGCTGGCTCGTGTGTTACCGGGTCGTAACCAGCAAGCCTTGTAAACGGCGACGCGTGCTTTAGGTGCAATACCTTCGACGTCGCCGATCGTTGTGCCGAAGATCGAAGCGCTCGTACGATTACCGGCGGCTGTCGTCGCCGTGTGAGTGCCGTGCCCGTCCACGTCCCGGGCCGAGCGAATTTCATTTTCGTCGATCGGTCCTGTTGCCTCGGCGCCGTCGATAAACCAGCGTGCACCCACGACCTTGTTGTTGCAGTCACCTGTCGTAAAGCGTTCGCCCTCCTGGCACTCGCCACTCCAGTCTTCTGGCGGATCGAACACGGGCACGTCGGGCATCTTCCTGTATCGACGGCACAGCCAGCGCCCGAGCACGGTCGTATCGCCCCAGCTGCTGCGGCAGGCACTCGGTCGGTCGGCTTCGCGGGAGTCCCTGAGGGCAGGATGTTCCGGCGCGACACCGCTGTCGATAAAGCCGATGATGATGCCATCGCCGTCCAGGCCGGCACTGCTGCGTAGCCCTGTATCAGTGTCAAAGAGGCCGAGAAACGTCGGGCTGTAGCGCGTTGCCAGTGGCCTGATTTCGTCTTCCCAAACGTTCAGCACTTCAGGCATGTGCTCGAGCTTGTGTGCCTGTGCAAGACTCATGCGCGCGGCGAAACCGTTCAGGCCGTAGCGATAGCTGTAGATTTTCTCCACGCCGGGCCCGGCCTTGCCGAGCACCTCGTCCTGCTCTGTGCCAAGACGGTCTGCGTAAGCCTTCATGGCGGTATTGTTCTTGTCGAAGCGCAGCCGCTTGTCGCCTTTGGCCATCTTGCGCGTTGCCTTGGCAAAGTGCTCTGCCGCAGAAGGCGCCCGCAGCTGGACGATATAGACTTTCGATTGCTCCTCGTCTTCGGCAAGCCGCAATGGCAGGTCGCCTGCGTCGCGCAAGACGGAGTCCGCCTGTGCTGTCGCTACGAGCAGCACAAGCCACGGAAACGAATTGCGTAACGCTTTCATTAGCCCGCCCGCCGTCAGGCGTCCCGGTAGCCGCTCAATTCTTCGGCGGAAAACGTAACGCCGAGGCCCAGTGCGATGCGGTTGACGAAGTTGAAGTAGGCGACGATCAAGGTCAGGTCGAGAATGTCCCTGTCGGTCAGTCCTTCTGCACGTAGTTCTCCGAGGTCGCTTTCAGTCATGGCGACAGGAGCTGACGTCAGCTTCTCCGCGTGGCGCACTATATTGCTGAGTCGCGGCTCCAGGGTTTCGAGGCCGTCGGCCGTCATCAGCATGTTGAGCGTATCCTCGTCCTTGATGTAGCGCCGCAGTGCCTCGGCGTGGTGATTGACGCAGTAGTCGCAGTCGTTGTTGGCTGACACGACCACCGCGATCGCCTCGCGCTCAGCGCGGCTGAGGCCTGACTTGCCGAACATCAGGGTCATGTACAGATCGAGGTGATTGCCCATTACCTCAGGGTTGAGGCTATGGACCTTAAGAATGTTGGCGACCTTGCCGCGCTGCTCGATCAGGTCGGCATACATCTGGGCCAGCTTGCCTTCAGCTTCGTTGACGTCGACTTCTTCTATCCAGGACATGATCCCTCGCCAGGGCGATCGCTTTAAAGAACGACGTTACCAAGAAGCCGCACAAAAGAGAATGCTATGCCGGGCGTGGATTTCCCTGGCTCGAGTCCCCGCCGAGCCAGTCCCTTGGTCTCAGGTAGTCAATGTACAACTTCTCCTCCGGGGATCCGGGCTCGGGCCGCCAGTTATAGGCCCAGCGGACCTCGGGCGGTAGCGACATCAGGATAGATTCGGTCCGCCCACCGGATTGCAGGCCGAACAGGGTGCCACGATCGTAGATCAGGTTGAACTCCACGTAGCGGCCACGGCGGTAAAGTTGGAAGTCACGCTGCCGCGCGCCAAAAGGGTGGCTGACATGCTTCTCGACGATGGGCTTGTACGCCTTTAGAAAGGTGTCGCCAACGGAGCGCACAAATTCAAAACTCTTTTCGAATCCGTGCTCATTGACGTCATCGAAAAACAGGCCACCCACGCCTCGAGTCTCATCGCGATGTTTGAGGTAAAAATATTCGTCACACCATTGCTTGTAGCGTGGATACAAATCAGGCCCGAATGGTTCGCAAGCCGCGCGTGCAGCCTCGTGCCATCGCACGACATCCTCGCGAAACGGGTAGTACGGAGTCAGGTCAAAGCCGCCCCCGAACCACCAGGCAGGCTGCTTCTCGCCGGCTGAGAAAAAACGAAAGTTCGCGTGCGTCGTCGGCACGTATGGGTTCAGCGGATGTAGCACGAGCGACACGCCGACGGCCTGGAATCGCTTGCCCGCAAGCTCGGGCCGGTTCTTTGTGGCCGAGGGCGGCATCTTGTCGCCGTAAACGTGCGAGAAATTGACGCCGGCCTGTTCGAAAACGTCACCGCCCGTCAGTACACGAGTTTCACCACCACCGCCGTCGGCACGCTCCCAGGCATCGCGCCGGAATTCGGCCTTGCCGTCAAGCAGTTCAAGCTCGACGCAAATGCGATTCTGCAATGCGACGAGATAGCTTTTTACCTGTTCAATATTGCTCATGGTCATCGTGGTCGCAGAACTTTGCCGCTCACTATGTCGCGAATCTCCGAGGGGCCGGACGAAGGGCCGCAATCGCCTGGCACGATGAAGTCTACACGGCCCGCGAACTGCCGGCGAAGAACATGGCGATTGCGGGCTGTCGGTTTGCCACTGATATTTGCGCTCGTGGAGACGATTGGCGAGTCCACGGCATCGCAGATCGCTGCTGCGGTTGGGTTACTCGTCAGGCGCACGGCAAGCCCAGGGTGCTTGCCGCGGATCAGGGTATGCACCAGCGGTCCGGGCGGTACGATCCACGTGATGGGCCGCGCCGGGTCGGGTTCGGGAATGGCTACGTCATCGGGCAGGCAGATCCAGCCGTCTAGCTGTTCGCGGGTCGACGCGATCAGGATCAATCCCATCGCCGGGTCCCTGCGCTTGATGCGCAGGATACGCAGGACAGCCTCAGTGTCCTCAGGCAGGCAACCGAGGCCGAATACGCCCTCTGTCGGATACGCGATGACGCCGCCCTCGAGGAGAACGTCGGCCGCACGCGCAATGAACATCATGGCTGGGCCTCAGGCGCTTTTCTTCTTTGCTTTCTTCGAGGTCTTTTTGGCCGCTTTTTTCCTGGTGCCTTTTTTCTTGGTAGCCTTCTTCTTAGTCTTTTTCTTTTTGGCCGCCTTCTTTTTGGCAGGGGCCTTCTTGGCGACTTTCTTCTTGCCGCGCCGGCCGCGTTCCGGTGCGGCCGCCAGCAGCTCCTCGCACTCCTCGAGCGTCAGCGACTTCGGCTCCCGGTCTTTGGGCACTCGGGCGTTTTTCTTCTTGTTCGTTATGTACGGCCCGTATCGACCGTTGAGCACCTGGATGCCCTGTTCCTCGAAGTTCAGGATCATGCGATTCGCATCGTCAATCTTCTTCTGTTCAATCAGCTCGAGCGCGCGAGGCAGTTCAATCGTGTAAGGATCGTCGTCCTTGATCGACACGTACTTGTCACCATAGCGAACGTACGGACCGAAGCGGCCGACACTCGCCGATACGGCCTGGCCATCGGGAGTTTCGCCAAGCTTGCGCGGCAACTTGAAGAGCTCCATGGCAGTCTCGAGGTCGATCTCGTTCATCTTCTGACCCGGACGCAGCCCGGCAAATTTAGGCTTTTCCTCGTCGTCCTTGGTGCCGATCTGTACGAACGGCCCATAGCGGCCCATGCGTACAGTGACGGGCTTGCCGCTTTTTGGATCGGTGCCAAGCTCGCGGGCCTGCGCGACCTGCTCGCGCGTAACCGACTCTTCCTTTTCTTCACAGAGCTCGTGAAACGGCCGCCAGAAGTTATCGAGCAGCGGGATCCACTCCTTGTGGCCCAGCGATACTTCGTCGAGATCGTCTTCGAGTTTGGCCGTAAAGTCGTAGTCA
>Ga0265303_10002208_pt1 | contig 12040 bp, 12 predicted proteins | sample Helome_2_FD_192494 | JGI IMG/M metagenome (GOLD analysis project Ga0265303, IMG submission 192494) | Marine sediment microbial communities from subtidal zone of North Sea - Hel_20160317 (Illumina Assembly) | ecosystem: Environmental > Aquatic > Marine > Subtidal zone > Sediment ...
GCGCACATCCCATACCGGGCGTGATTTCTGTGTGCCGAACATAGTCTTGCCATCGGCTGCATACTCGAGCGTCCCAACCTCGTCCAGGCCGTAATGCTCGAGTCGCTCGAGGATATGCTGCGTTGCCGCATCGAACTGGCTGCCGGTCCGCATTCGGTGCTGCAATGTGATCGTGTCGAGATTGCGCTTGGCCGCCTCGCCCGAAGTCTCCTCCGCGATGCTTTTCAACACATCCTCGGACACCAGTTCGCGGATGTCGGCAACGGCAGTTGAACTGAGGAAAAACAGCAAGAAGACTGCAGGCAAACGATGGCTCATGGATCGACCTTCCGGCGGGAAACTGTGACGTATGAGTTTACGTTATCATGCCCGCACAACAACCGCCGAAGTGGTCTACAGAGACAGGCAGTAAAAAAACAACCAGTCGAACGACCTACCAAGAGGTACCCTATGTTTGTCGGACACTACGCGGCCGGCCTGGCCCTCAAGAAATACGAGAAGCGCGCCTCCTTGGGCGTTCTTTTCCTGGCCGTGCAGTTTGTCGACATCCTGTTTTTTCCATTTGTGTTGTTGGGCATAGAACGAATAAACATCATCGAGAACTTCACGCAGTCAACACATTTCGAACTCGAGTACATGCCCTACACGCACAGCCTCGTCGGCGGCCTGTTCTGGGCCGCGCTTGTCTATGCCGTGTTCCGGTGGGTCGTTGTAAAGCAACAGCGCGTCGCGCTGGTTGTTGCACTGGCCGTTTTCTCACATTGGGTTTTCGACCTGCTGATGCATACGCCGGACCTGCCTCTCTGGAATGATGCATCGCTCAAACTCGGGTTGGGGCTCTGGAACAATGCGGTTGCCGCATACGCACTCGAGGCCGCATTCCTGATCGCGGCACTGTGGCTTTATTTGGGTTCGACGACGACTGAGACAAAAACCGGCAAATACGGGATGGCTGTGTTCGTCGTATTCATGCTGCTGATCAACATCGGCAATATCTTCGCCCCGTTACAAAGCGATAGTAAGGTGGCGCTGGCCGTTTTCGCGCTTGTCACCTACATCCTGTTCGCCGCCATCGCATTCTGGCTCGATAAGAAACGCATCTGAGGCCGTACTCGCGGCCGCTACAACTCATGGCATTTCGTGCGGGGCGCCAGGATTCCCGCGCGAAAAGTAAAGTGCATTCAATAGCCTCTAAACAAAATAACTATCTGATATTTAAAATAAATTCCCGATTTTGAGACATCTGTCACGCGCGCAGGGTTCTTCTGATTCTGTGCGATTCGTCATATTCGACGACCTGCCGGACGCCCATACTGTCCGGATGGAAGCCCTGACTTCTGAAATGATGCTTCACCTGTTCGCTGCCGCGGTTCTCGGAATCGTTGTCGGCTTGTTGATTCGAGGCGCCCGAACCAGGAGCGTTCTTGAGCAGGTCCAAGACGAGTGGCAGGCTAAACTGGATGACGTGATCCGTCAAAAAGACGAGTTCGCTTCTGAAACCGCCGTCTTGCGATCCAATATCGAGGATCAGAATGTCATCGTGCGCCAGCACGAAACGACGATTACCAAGAATCGTACCGACCTCGAGTCCGCGTACGCAAAACAGAAATTGATGTCGAAGGACCTGTTCAATCTTCGCGCAGAGCGTGAGGGTTTCAAGAAGAAGGTCCTCGCCTTTCAGAACGCGTTGCTTGTGGCCAAACAGCAATCGGCAGCGCTCCACGAAGAATTCATAAAATCCGGCGAGGTCTATAAACGCGAACTTGCAAAAGCGTTCGAAAAACGCAAAGCACTCGAAGTGAAGATGGACAATGCGAAGTTGGAGCAGGAATCCTTCATCAACCTTTTGCAGGCGTCGAAATCGGAACAAGAGTCCATCAACAGGATGCTCGACTCGGCACGGAACCGCCTTGCGCACCTGGATGAACTCGAACAGACCGTTATCAGACTGGAGGCGGAAAACGCACAGCTCAATCACGATGCTAGCCTGGCGCAGCAGAAAGTTCAGTCATTGCAGCGGGACGTCGCTGAGATCGACGAACTCAAGGTTCAAAACAAAGAGCTGGCACATTGTCTGAAGTCCATGGAGAGCAGCCGCAGGCAGTACGAGGAGGACGCGAAACGGTATCGGGAGCAAGCGGGTCAGTACGAAAAACATTCCGAAACCCTGCGACTCCAGCTGGACGAAGTCGAGCAACATTTCGCCGATATGGAAAAACAACAGCGTCAGGCACTCAAGGAGGCTAGAGCGGCCACAGCCAATCCGTCGTCAAACGGAAAAACGCCACCTGAGCCGAAGCTGGAGCCGGAGACGGAGCTGGAGACGGAGCTGGAGACGGAGACGGAGACGGAGACGGAGCTGGAGACGGAGACGGAGACGGACAATCTTCAGGAAATCATTGGCATTGGCAAGGTGTTCGAGCAGACGCTACACGGTCTCGGCATTGTCAGCTTCGAACAGATCGCCAATCTGGACGGGATTGAAATTGCGCGGCTCAACGAGGAGCTTAAAGAATTTAAAGGTCGCGTGGAACAGGATGACTGGGTCGGCCAGGCAAAAGACCTGCATCTCGAGAAATACGGCGGCGCAAACTAACACGAGACAAGCACGCTATCCGTCATTCCTCTTTGATCGCATCGATGCGATCCAGCAAGTCAACACACTCCCTGGCTGTTTCCTGTAACTCGCTCTGGTCACCGCTGGCAATCTTCTCGAGCATTCCGCGCGCCTTCTCGCCGCCAATGTCGGGTAGTAGCCGGATAACAGGCGCTGACGCCTTGCCCGCCTTTATCCTGTTCTCGATCAAATCGAACGAGCGCTGCCCTGCTTTCACCAACGATATGCCGGCCAGCATGCGGTTCTGTTCGTCGTCGCCTGACATCGCCTGAAGCAGCGTTTCCGCAGCGCGACGGGAACCGAACAGGCGCCATGAGGTTCCAGCGATAATAATCCTGATTGGAGAGATGCGTTGTTTCACGGCGACGCTAGATAACGTCCCAGAGCCCGTGCTCGTCCCAGTACGCGGGTTGGTGTGTCGAGCTGTGATCGAACCAGCCATTGCGGTGTTCTTCGATGTCGAAGTCGTCACTGCGGAAACGTTGGCTGCCGCCATCCATCAGCACCACGAGATCGAGCCGCACGCGCACATCGATAATGCGCTTCACCTTCGTGAAATTCGGGAACCACTTCTTGTGCACAGGCCATGCCATCAGAACGAGTCGATCGAATTGCACTCCCTTCCGGGTCGCGAGGTGTGCGACCGTGCCGCCATGACTGTGAGCGAAGAAATCGGGCACGCGCAAGCCTTGGTCCGGGACCCACTGTTTGAGGAGGTCGGCGTCGGCGCGTCTCGCCAGGTCGGAATATGCGCCGGTCCACCTGAAGCTCCGGTCGTGCACGTCGAGGTCCGGCCGCTGCGCTTTCAGCGCCTCGTAAAAGTCGCCGCCCGGACGATACCAGCTGCCATTTGCAGCGAAGGTGCCGTGAGTAATCACGGCCGTGTCGGACAAACGGCGACGCTTGCGTGATTTGGGTTGCTTGATCACCTTCTTTTCAACGATCGATGCCATGGGTCCGATATGACTGATAGCGGCCAGCGCCAACCGGGAGACGAGGCGGTCCCTGCTCCTGGCGGCCTTTTCAAGCGTCTCGCGAATTCTCGGGCGCAAACGGGTGGTTTCACGCGCGCCGGCAGCACCAGCTACAGCAACCAGCGGATGCGGGCTCCTCATGGCTGCTTCAAACAAAGCTGCCGCAGCTTCTAGCGACGGTTTCCTGTAAACCTCCCGGGTGACTTTCGTCATCTCCTGTTCGAGCGCCGGCTCGGGTTCCTGTCGAAGTTCCCGCTCGCTCACACCGAGGTACTGGCATGCCTCCGCGACCTTGACGTGATGATCTGCCTTGAACTTTTGCAGGTTAGGCAGGGGAAACTCGGCCAGCTTTTCCGTGGTCGGCACATAACCGAGAACGCCGCCGCGCAGCGCCAACAGGAACGCAGCCTGTGAAGCGGCGACCGACTCCGATTCCACCGTGGCCGCCATCGCCGCACCCCTCTTAGGCACGCGTGCTGTAATTGTAAACGCCTCGCGCGGATCGACTGGTTCATAAGGCTTGTAGCTCATGCTTGCTTCCCGAAATTGGTGGCCGGTCGGATGACGCAATTATAGCGAAGGGCAGTCTTCGTAGCGTTTGCGGCCCACATGCAGCGCTGGACCGGTTGTTAGATATTATGTAAAATGCCGTAGGCAACTGACCGCTGAATTCCCACAAACAACGGAAGGCGATCCGCATTCTGTAACGGTGGTAGCTCGTGCTGATTGTTCGCCAACGGAGAGGGGGTGACCCCGGCAGAACGATGTTGATTGCGCCTGATAGAGGCAATCTGCACAAGATTGTCATTCTCAATCCCAAAGGTGGTTGTGGCAAGACCACGCTCGCCACGAATATCGCTGCTTATTACGCAATGCAAGGACCAGCGCCGACCCTGGCCGATCTTGATCCGAAAGGTTACAGCAAGCGCTGGCTCGAGAAGCGGAACAGCAACCGACCTTCAATTCACGGCGGCGGTGCACATCTGTCAATGATGCAAGGCAGGGAGGCCCTGCAATTGCAGCTCAGTGCTGAAACCGAAACCCTGATCATCGATTTGCCGGCGGCGCTCAATTCCGCCGATTTGCAGGATGTCACCTACAATGCCGGTAGTATCCTGATTCCGGTCCTGCCATCCGCAATTGATATCAATTGCGCGTCGCGTTTTATCGCCGAACTCTTACTGCTTGCGCAGATCGACCGACGGAACCAGCAACTGGCCGTTGTCGCGAATCGTACACGGCAGAACACGAAAAGTTATCGGATGCTTGCACGATTCCTTACGAGCCTGTCGATTCCTCTGATCGCGGTTCTGCGGGATAGCCAGAACTATGTGCACGCTGCCGGCCGGGGAATCGGCATTGGGGAGATGCCACGCTATCTGATCCACAAAGATGTCGAGCAATTTGAGCGGATTATCGACTGGCTCGACCGTTGGCGCGTACGCAAACGCGAAGCGGCAAGATCGTTACGGTTCGAGAGTTTCTCGGGCGCAAAGGCACCGACTCCAGCGAATCATCACCATCGGCATTAGACAACGCGGTTCCACTTCGTCACACGACAATTCCGTAGACGATCTCTGACGGAAAGGTGAACTGGCTCAGGTACTCCCGTTTGCATTTCACGAATCCGCACGCTTCGATCTGCGGGAGTAACGACACACCTCGGCAACCGCCGAGCAATGCCGGATTTATTCGGTAGATTCGGTTCCAGATTCCATTGTACCAACGCTCGCCTTTCGTCATGTTGACCATTGCCAGCCGCCCGCCCGGGCGCAGCACTCTTTTGAACTCACGAAGCACCGTGAGGAAATCTTGCTCCGGTAACAAATCGAACATGTAGTTATTAACGAGAACGTCAAAACTGTGATCGGGAAAATCCAAATCATAGGCATCGCCAACCCTGAGTCGATAATTGTTCATCCCTGATTTGGCCGCTTTTCTCTCTGCGCGAATCAGCATCGCCTCGGTCAGGTCAACACCCTCATTTCGGCCCGATGGATTCGCCTGTAGTATTCTCTCGAACGCAAGGCCCGTTCCCACTGCCACCTCCAGCACGTCCTCACCATCCCGGATGGCGGCCAACTCCAGGCAACGTTCCCGGGCCTGGCTTTCCGTGAGCCACGCCCACAGGTCATAGGTCGGGGCAATTTTCCGATAGATATCCGGAACCCGGCGCTTCTCTATTTGCGCATCTGACATATGCTACCTCTCAACTGCTTTTGACCTCTCGATGCGATTCGTCAATGCAGGGTCGATTTCATCTTCCGACCGTACGCCCCGTGCAATCAGTCCCAGCCTAGCGACGTCAAGTAAACGAACATGCGCACGATCGGAGTCGATGACACCTGCTTGCTGCAGTTTCGAAATCACTCGGCTTACCGTCTCGGGTGCCAACCGCAGGTAATTTGCGATGCTCTCGTGCGACATCGGAAGATCGAATTCGTATTCGACTGAGTACTGCCGCTGCAGGCGGGCCTCGACATCTAACAAGAAGATCGCAATCTGTTGCTTGGCATCGGAACCCTCAACGCACAGTTGCTGCCGGGAAAAATCCCGACTCATCAGGGCCAGAATTCGAGTTTGCAGGCCGGGAATTTCCCGCGACAGTGCCGCGATGTCCCGGTAGGGGATGACGCACAGTGAGGCGGCCTTGAGAATCATCGCATTGAAATGATGTTGTTCGGGGTAGACTGCATCGAATCCCAGCAGCTCACCGGGCAGGTGAAAGTCGCGCACCAGTTCATTTCCCCGCAGGTCCGTAGTGTACGACTTGACAAAGCCACTGCGCACGGCATAGAGGGCTGTGAACTGATCATAGGCGCGAAACAAGTGCCGGCCTGGAGGCAAGACACTGGTGTGCCGAACGATGTCGTGCAAGCGCTCGAGATCGCCTACCTCCATCTCCGGAGGCCAGCACCATTCCCTCAGCGAGCAAAGCCCGCACGCATGGCGAAACCCAGGGACGCTCGCGGTCCGCAATTCAGCATGGCCGCCCAAGTTAAGCAACTCCTTCTCCAAGTCCAATTTTAAAGGCTCGCGGCGCGCCTGAAAATCGTGGATCTTACTTAGGATTTCCTGACTTTTGTCAATGCGCGGCCCGCTTTTCGATGGTCAGATATCTTTGCGGTGAGCTTTGCGCGTCGGCTCGCCATCGCAAGAAGGAGATGCGTTGCTGGTAGCGGATTGGAGGAGATAATCATGTTTGTTAGACAGGTAAAAGCACATTTCAAACCGGAAAAATTTGACTTATTCAACAAACGGTTCGAAAAGGAAGTCATTCCCATGCTGCAAAAACAGAAGGGCTTCCGCGACGAACTTTCGTTTTTGACAAGGAAAAAGACGAGGCGATTTCCTTGAGTTTTTGGGATACCAAGGAATATGCAGACAAGTATGCACGAGACCTTTACCCAACAATCCACACGAAGATGGAAGATATGCTGAAGGATACGCCGCAGGTTCGGTTCTTCGAGGTCGCAAATTCGACTGCCTACAATATTCACGCATTCTAGGCACGAATAGTTATTACGCCAACGGGCGGCAATGCGATATTGCCGCCCGTGTTTTTCTTATTCACGGTTGACCAGACCGGCTGGGTCAGTCCGGATGATCTAGCTGCGGCCAAAGTACATGTCAGCCCCGGTCAGGAACATCTGGATAGCGATGGCCACGAGGATCATGCCCATAAGCCTCTCGATCGCAATTAGACCGCGTGAGCCAAGACGCTCAGCTACCTGGCTGCCAAACAGAACGATTATCGAAGTACCCGCCCACGCCGCGGTAATCGCGATAAGCCAGACGGCCCACCGGGTCGGTTCGTCGCTCATCAGCAACAACTCCACCGCGAGCACTGACGGTCCCGCTACGTAGGGAATCGCGAGCGGTACGATGAAAGGTTCTCCTTCGATATCCTCCTGGGCCGTTCGTCCACGAATCGGGAAGACCATGCGCAGCGCGATGAGAAAAAGAATGACGCCTCCTGCAATCGTCAGCGCGGGGCCCGATATGCCAAGGACCCGCAGGAGCGGCTGTCCAAAGAACAGGAACACGACCATCACCGCGTAAGCGATCAGTAGCTCTCGAATGACCACGCGTCGGCGGCGCGCCGGGTCGACCTGATTGAGTGCGGAAACAAAGAAAGGGACGTTGCCAAACGGATCGATGACAAGGAACAATAATACGGTCGCCGATGCCAGTGTCATGAAGCTCCTCGAATGCGGCCGGTGTGCGGTCCGAATCTGTCTGCCGCCATCCTATCATTCGTTCGACACGGCGCGCCGCGAGCGAGTCCGACTGGGATAGTGATCGCCAGAGGCGTAGTATTTGCTCGGAGAATATGTCGGCCTTACGGTTTCAGACGAATAAAAAAGAGGTAATACTATGAACTTCAGAGGGTTACGAGATTTTCTTATAATTATTCTGGCGATGACCGCGGCACAAATCGCGTTCGCCGATTACGTGGCGTACTCGGTCGGCGAAAACGACAAGTCCCCATTACCGGAGCGAGTGGACAAGGTCGAAACGGAATACCTTTTGAATATCGAATGGGGCGACTACTCGGGCCGCAAGGCAAGGCTCGGTGTATTGGAGGTCGACAACAACAGCGGCGCCAACTCTTACACCGTCTCAACCATGATGGGCGACATCAATTATTCGGATTCATCGACAGGCGTTCCGGTGAACGGCATCGAAGCCATCGTTATCGATTCGTTGTCACAGACCGGTCGATTCCGGCTTGTAGAAAGAACAGAACTAGGCAATGTCCTGGCGGAACAGGACCTGGCAAGCTCCGGTCGAGTCGCGAAACCATCGGGTGCGAAAACGGGCAACGTACTGGGTGCTGAATACCTGGTTCAGCTGGTTGTCACGGATTACGAAACCAACACGTCGGGCACGGACAAAGGCGTCGGCGGTCTGCTCGCGAGCAAGGTTCCGTTGCTTGGCGGCGTGAAAGCGGGCAAGAGTACGGGACGCGTTGGCTTGAACATTCGCCTGATCGATGCGGAGACCAGCGAGATAACCTTTACCAAGCAGATAAAGGCGGTCATCAATGAGACTAATCTTTCGTTTGGTGGCGCCGCCCTTGTCGGCGATGTCGGGCTGGGCGGCTTCATGTCCGAATACGCGAAGACTCCCGTCGGCCAGGCAGTGATCGCAGGCGTCAACCAGGCGATCTTCGAACTGATCAAACAGGTAGGTTCGAAACCGGCCGAGGGCTCGATCGTGAAGGCAGACGCAACACAGATTTATACCAACCTCGGCCAGGACGCCGTCGCCGTTGGCGACCGCTTGCAAGTGTTGAAGGCGGGCGAGGAGCTGATCGACCCTGAGACCGGAATTTCGCTGGGCGGCAGTTCCACGGTAATTGGCGAAATCGAGGTGAACCAGGTACAGGAAAAATTCTCGATCGCGAGGCCGATATCCCTGAACGGAACTGTAGACAGGGGCGACAAAGTCATGAGTACAAAAGTTGCCGCGCCGCTCGAGTTTGCTACCAAGTGGAAGAAACCCAAGTAGTATCTAAAGTCGAGATCGGCCGGCGGCCAGCAGCTTCGTCCAGAGACCCAGCAGATAGCCCTTGGGGTCGCTGCTCTCGATCAGCGTCTTGTACAACAGCACAGCGCCGCTAAAGCCTTCCGTCTTCCATTCCGTGCCGGCAGGCAGCTGTACATTCGGGAAGTCGGCGGGCAAAGGATACGCAGTCACATAAAAGTACGGTTCCGGAATGCCGTCATCGCCAAATACGAAGCCGAAATTCATCTGCTTGTCCGAATACTCTTCATTCGCCGGGTCCTGACCCTCGATTTTTCCGCCGGGCAGCCACAACATCGACAGGTCGAAATGATGCGGCCAGATCTGAATCGGGCTGGTTTCTTCGCGAATAGAATACCGAAGCCTGGTCATTGCGGCATTCACCGCGCGTATGACTGCGCCCATGCGATTCGCATTCTCGGTTGAGTACCCGGAAAAAACATCAGTGCCGTACGAGTCTCCGGGTGGAACCCGGGCGGAATCGACGCCATTCGCCGTTAGAAAATCGGAGATCCTGGCGGCCAATTCAGCTGCAGGCTGACCGTCAATCGCTTCGATCATTTGCGACCCATCCGCTGTACGGCCGATTAGCCGGCTTTCCCTGAGGTCGAGTGTCAGCTCGAAGTCGATCCCCGCGTCTACCACGCCGGTGGTCAGTCCGGTCAGAGAGGGTCGCAGGCTCGCATGCCACCAGTGTTTGCGCTTCGGCCGACACGATTTTAGCCAGTCGCCCAGCACACGCGCGTAGGCGTGCAGAGCATCGCGCGTCGGACCGATCGACTGGGCATCAAGTTTGGGAAACTGTTCTTTTGACGTCATTTCATGCCTCACTAACTTGCAGCTATTCCGCCGTAGGCAACGCCGGTGAGCTGTGCCATGTCTGTCTTGAACGTCGTCAGATCCTCTCTCGAGAATTCGCTTAGATGACGATGACCGGCCGCGCGTGCCAGGACCTGCATCAGTTCGACCGATGCCCCGAAAAACCGCGCAAGGCGTTCGGCTGCGATGTCGACCGGCAGGCGTTCGCGAAGATGGGGTTTCTGCGTCGCGATCCCGACCGGGCAATTGTTGGTATGACACGCGCGCATGCCCAGGCAGCCGATTGCCTGAATTGCCGCGTTGGACACGGCGACGCCATCAGCGCCCAACGCCATTGCCTTGGCAAAGTCCGCCGGATGCCTCAAGCCGCCGGTGGCAATGAGCGTCACGTTGGATGCATGGCTTGTGTCCAGGTGTCGTCGTGCCCTGGCGAGCGCCGGTATCGTCGGCACCGAGATGTTGTCCCTGAAGATAAGCGGCGCCGCTCCTGTGCCCCCGCCGCGGCCATCGAGGATGATGTAATCCACACCAATCTCGAGTGCCGCATCGATGTCCTTCTCGATGTGCTGTGCCGACAGTTTGAAACCGACCGGGATGCCGCCGGTTTTTTCGCGCACCTCGGCGGCAAAGTCGCGAAACTGACTGAGCTCGGTCCACTCCGGAAAACGAGCCGGTGAAATGGCGGAGTGGCCTTCCTCCAGCTCGCGCACCTCAGCAATTTTGCCCCGCACCTTGTTACCCGGCAGGTGGCCGCCCGTGCCCGTCTTGGCGCCCTGCCCGCCTTTGAAGTGAAACGCCTGGGTCTTTTGCACCTTGTCCCAGGAAAATCCGAATCGCGCAGATGCGAGTTCGTAAAAGTATCGCGAGTTGGCAGCTTGTTCCTCGGGCAGCATGCCTCCCTCGCCCGAGCAGATGCCCGTGCCTGCGAGCTCGGCGCCTTTCGAGAGTGCAACCTTGGCCTCCTCCGACAATGCGCCGAAACTCATGTCCGAAACGAACAGCGGTATGTCGAGATGCAGGGGCTTTTTGGCGGCCGGACCGATGACGAGGTCGGTACCGACTTCTTCGTCATCAAGCAATGGCAGTTTGTGTAGCTGGCCGACAACGAATTGCAGGTCTTCCCATAACGGCAGACTGTTGCGCGGTACGCCCATGGCGGCCGCGGGGCCATGGTGGCCCGTCTTCGAGAGCCCCTCATCGGCGAGTTTGCGAATGAACTTGACATGCGGTTCGATCGGGATGCCGTTAGGATCCTGGTATAACCCCTGGTACGCATCACGCTGATAGGGTTGTGGGTGCTGCTTCGCCCAGGCCACAACGTCTTCTTCGTCGATCATAACCTTGCCATTCTCGACCCAGGCAGCGAACTTGGGCAGAGTTTCGCTGTTGTTGTATTCGCTGACGCCGGTGTCGAGACGGTAATCCCAGCCATGCACGCCGCAGATCAGGTTGTCGCCTTCGACATGACCGTCCGACATCAGCGCGCCGCGGTGTGCACAACGACCGTACAGCACGGTGACCTCGTCATCGTAACGAACGATAACGAGGTCAACATCGGCGACAAGCGCGTAAGTCGGTGAGCGATCTTCAAGATCATCCCAATTGCATATGGCTATTTCTTTCATTGATTGACCGTCCTTTCCTGATTATTTTCAGACCGAATGTGACCTTCTCGCATGGGCATCTCGGCGACCACCCTGGTTTCTTCGCATTCGCCCATGCGATCGGCCAGACCACCGAAAATACGGGCTAATGGTGCCGCGCTAACGCCGTGCAACAAAGCACTCAATGCGACCGTTATCACCGTTATCGAGAGTAATTGCTCGCGATGCGGGACGTCCGATTCTTCGAGGATCAATAGTACAAATAGTATCGACGCAAGGCCCCTTGGCCCAAACCAGCCGAGAAACAGTTGTGTCGGCAAGCGCACTCCGGATCCGATCAGCGAAATCGCGACAGGAACCATGCGTATCAGCGTCAGGCTCAGTACGGCGTAGAGAAGGTTGGCCAGGTTCAAGTGCGCGATCCCCTCAGGCAATAACGCGGCACCAAACACCAGGAAAGTGATCAACATCAGGAGCTGACCCTCGCTTTCCATGAA
>Ga0265303_10002209_pt1 | contig 12038 bp, 10 predicted proteins | sample Helome_2_FD_192494 | JGI IMG/M metagenome (GOLD analysis project Ga0265303, IMG submission 192494) | Marine sediment microbial communities from subtidal zone of North Sea - Hel_20160317 (Illumina Assembly) | ecosystem: Environmental > Aquatic > Marine > Subtidal zone > Sediment ...
GGCGTTGGCGACCCATAACCTGTCAGACGCCGAAAAAGAGAATATTACGAAAATTGTAAGCCAGTTGCTGGTAAAAACCGTTGAAAAAACCACCACCAACAACCTGAAGACAACGGCTAACTGCTGCGGACCGGAGCTTGACCTGGCGCACCAGATCAGTGAAGAAGTCAACCGTCAGAAACAGCTGTTGATTTCAAACCTGAAAGCATTGCGATAACCCTGGCGCTGTCAATCGCGTTCAAACTCATGACAGGCGTGCTCGATGGCGTGGGCGAACGAACGCGCGAGACTGCGAATCACGAATAAATCGTAAGTCGGCGCATCGTCAACCTGTACGATAGTGGCGTTCATATGCGCCACCGAAGTCATTGCACACCGGCCCGGCCCGAATGCGCGCGGATGCAGATCGATCGCGGTATTTTTCGCCATCACCCGGCGGGCGCGTGCACCGCTTAAACGTAAGCAACAACGACCGTGACTCTGATCGACAACCGCGCCGAGATCTCCGACTGCAGCCTGTAATGTCTGCAGCAGCTCACCGGTCTCGCGCCCGGTTTCTTTATCACTGGCGATAATCATCCAGCTATTGGGACCATTCCAGCAAACCTGGGTCTGACCATCGGCATGACATATTCCGGGCTCGGTCGAGCATTCCACACCGAGCGCCTTGCTGATCGCCACTGCCGCGTCCTGGTGTTTACCGTTGAAGGTCAGCACCTGGATTGCCGACAGCGCCTTGCGTTCAGCCAGGCGAATACTAGCGTAATCGATGATGCTGTCGCCTACGGTCGGTAACAATGGTGACAGGCGTGGCGGTAAGTCTTGTTTATCAGGCACGGACGAGTTCTCCCTCGGGATCGATAAATACAGGATGGCAGACCTGAACTTTAAGCGTTTCGTCGTCGAGCGGGAACACTGCCTCGATTTGCTCGCCATGTCGCGCAGCGCCGTCGACCAACAGGCCTAGCGCGATGCCACAATCGAGTTGCGGACTGTAGGTCGTGGTCGTCACATGTCCCTGCGACTGGCTTACGGTCTCCAGGGTAACTGTTGGATCGACCAGGTGAGCACCGATGCGCAGTTTTCTGCCTGGTTCCAGGGACTTCAGTCCAACGACCTGCAAGCGGCCCTCGGCCAGCAGTGCCGGGCGCATGGAATTGTGCTTGCCGATGAAATGCTTGCTACGATTGGCCATACCCTCGAGACCCAGGTCTTGCGCGGTAGTGCGACCATCGAGTTCGGAGCCGGCGACATGGCCTTTTTCGATACGCATGGTGCCGAGTGCCTCGGTGCCATAAACGGAGGCTCCCATTTCCTTACCCGCTTCGAGCAGTTCCAGCCAGGCCTGTTCACCGTAGTCGGCGGGTACATTGATTTCGTAGGCGAGTTCGCCGGAGAAAGAAATGCGGAACAGGCGTCCTGGAATATTGTTCATCATGCACTCACCGGCGCCCATGAAGGGGAAGGCTTCGTTGCTGATATCGATATCGATAACCTTTTCCAGTAGCTTGCGGCTATTGGGTCCGGCGACCGCGATGCCGGTCCATTGTTCGGTGACCGAACAAAACACCACGTCGAGCTCCGGCCATTCGGTCTGGTGATACTGCTCCATATGCGCGAGTACCGGGGCTGCGTTGGCGGTGGTGGTGGTCATGTAGAAATGATTCTCACCGAGGCGTGAGGTAGTGCCATCGTCGAAAACCATGCCATCCTCGCGCAGCATGGCGCCATAACGCGCCTTACCAACCGGCAGTTTGAGCCAGTTGTTGACATACAGGCGGTTTAGAAATTCGGGTGCGTCCGGCCCCTGGATATCTATCTTGCCGAGCGAGGTCACGTCGACCAGCGCGACATTATTGCGTGTCGCGTTGGTTTCACGGATATAGCAGTCGTTCATCGTGTCGCCCGGTCTTTGCGGGTAATAGCGCGCCCGCAACCACAGGCCGGCTTCGATAAGCACGGCCCCCTGTTTCACGTTCCAGTCATGGATCGCGGTACGGCGCAGCGGCATGAAATCCTGCCCGACGGTATGCCCGGCAAACACGCCCATCGCCACCGGTACGTAGGGTGGACGAAAGGTCGTAGTGCCGACATCGGGCACCGGCTCACCACGCTGGCAGGCGAGAATTGCCAGCGCATTCACATTGCTGGTTTTGCCCTGGTCGGTGGCCATACCCTGGGTAGTGTAGCGCTTCAGCAATTCGACCGAGTCAAATCCTTCCTGCGAGGCCAGTGCGACATCGCTCGCCTTGACATCGTTTTGTTGATCGACAAATTGCTTATAGGTTTTGTTGTAAGGGGTCGGTGAAATCCACAATGCCTCGATCGCGTACGCGGTTTCATCCTCGGCTTTGGCGGCGCTGAAACCGTCGCCTTCGAAGCCGGCAAGGCGGGCGGCTTCGATGCCTGCGGCGACGCCCTGATCGAGGCATTGCTGCAATCCAAAGCTACCCTTTGCGGCACCCACCGAAGTCTCTGCCTGGCGCGATTCACCCGGGACAAAGCTCGAGATCGACGCGTCGTAAACCGGTTTAGCACCCGACTGGCTATGCAGGTGCACATTAGGGTTCCAGCCACCGGAGCAGGCGATCAGATCGCATTTGATCCGTTCCGGATCCAGGGTATCGCCCTGGGTGGTAACGATCTGGGCGTAGTTGACGTGTCGACCACCTTCGGCGGCACCAACGGTGCCACCGGTGATCAGGCGAATCGAAAGTTGTTCGAGTTCGGCTGCCAGGGGTGCCTGTGGATGCGCACGAGAATCGACTACCGCGGTGACGGCGACACCGGCGCGATGCAGGTCGATCGCGGTTCGATAAGCATCATTATTGTTAGTCGCAACCACGGCCCGCCTGCCGGGTTTAACCCCGTATTGATTGACATAGGTGCGTGCGGCAGAAGCAAGCATTACACCTGGTTTGTCGTTGTTGCCGAAAACCAGTGGGCGCTCGGTTGCACCGGTAGCAATAACAACTCGCTGCGGATAGAAAGTCCACATACGCTGGCGGGGATGACCCTTTGGCGGTACCGGTAGATGGTCGCTTACCTTTTCGACGGCTGCGACCACATTGTGATCGTAATAACCGAATAAGGTGGTGCGATTAAATATATGCACATTATCCATGGCCCCGAGCTTTGCGACTGCCTCGGCCGCCCAGTCGCTGCCGGGTTTACCCTCGATGACAAAATTCTCGCGGTTCAAAGATCCACCCGGCAAACGGTGTTCATCAATAAGAATGACGCGCGCGTCAGACTCGGCTGCAGCCAGCGCGGCGGACAAACCGGCGGGGCCGGCACCGACCACCAATACGTCGCAGTGCTGATGACATTGCTCGTAGAAATCAGGATCGGCTTCGGTGGCGGCGCTGCCGAGACCGGCCGCGCGCCGGATAACATGCTCGTAGACGTTGGTCCAGAAGGAAGCCGGCCACATGAAGGTCTTGTAATAAAAGCCCGCCGATAGCAGTGGTGAAAACAGGTTATTCACCGACATGATATCGAAGGCCAATGAGGGCCAGCGGTTTTGGCTGTTTGCGACCAGGCCTTCGAACAGTTCGATCGTAGTCGCGCGCGTATTGGGCTCTTTGCGCGGGCCGGTACGCAGTTCGACAATCGCATTGGGTTCTTCCGAACCGGCGGTCTGGATACCACGAGGACGATGGTACTTGAAGCTGCGTCCTACCAGGTGTACGCCGTTGGCGAGCAGCGCGGAGGCCAGGGTATCACCCTCATGCCCGCGGTAGTGTTTGCCATCAAAGATAAAACCGATCGAACGTCCGCGATCGATTTGTCCACCGCTGGTGGTGCGAAATTGCTGAGTCATTTCAAGCCTTCCTCCTGCCTGCTGATCGGCAGGTTCGGCGAAGCGGGCGCAACGCTGAAAATTTCATGGGTTAGCGTATTGCGTTCCAGCACCAGCCAGGCGCGGCAGCCATTGACATGATGCCAGTACTCGCGGTGCCGACCGGCGGGATTGTCACGGGTGTATACATAGTCGTACCAGGCGTCCTGTGAGGCGTCATCGGCGGGCCGTTCGACGGTAGCATCGCCACCGTAAGAGAATTCGTCTTCGTTGCGCAGCCCACACCAGGGGCATTTGATTCTTAGCATGTCATGACCTCCTAGTGTGCCCTGGGTGACGCGCCAACGCCTTTTTCGTCAAGCATTTTACCCTCGCGAAAACGTTCCAGCGTAAACTCGGCATTCAAGGGATGCGCCTTGTCATGCGCGATAGTATGCGCAAACACCCAGCCCGAGGCCGGTGTTGCCTTGAAGCCGCCATAACACCAGCCACCATTCATATAGAGATTATCAAGCGGGGTTTTACTGATAATCGGCGTTCCATCCATCGACATGTCCATGACACCACCCCATTGGCGTAATACGCGCAACCGCGCCAGGCAGGGCATCATCGTGACACCGCCGGCAACGACATGGTTAAAGGTTGGCAGATTGCCGCGTTGCGCATAAGTATTCCAGCCATCGATGTCACCGCCGAAAACGAGGCCGCCCTTGTCCGACTGGCTAATGTAGAAGTGACCCGCGCCAAAGGTGCAGACGGTATCCACCAGCGGCTTGATGCCCTCGGTTACGAAGGCCTGTAACACATGCGATTCGATCGGCAGTTTCATCCCGACCATATCGAATACGCGACTCGAGTTACCCGCCACCGCGACACCGATCTTGCCCGCACCGATAAAACCGCGGGAGGTTTCCACGCCTAGCACCTTGTCGCCATCGCGTTTGATGCCGGTGACTTCGCATTTCTGGATGATGTCGACGCCGAGCCGATCGGCGCCGCGCGCGTAACCCCAGGCGACCGCATCGTGACGTGCGGTGCCGCCACGCGGCTGTGCCAGCCCTCCTTGAATCGGGAAGCGTGTGTTTTTGGAAAAATCGAGATGCGGCATTAATTTCTTCACGCCTTCCAGATCATGCATGACGGCGTCGACACCGTTCAGGTGCATCGCGTTACCGCGACGTGCGAAGGCATCCCGCTGGGCGTCATTATGAATCAGGTTCAATACTCCACGCTGGCTGAACATGACGTTGTAGTTCAAATCCTGGCTTAGACCTTCCCACAGTTTCATCGAGTGTTCATAGAACTGCGAGTTGGGGTTCAGCATGTAGTTCGAGCGCACGATAGTGGTGTTGCGACCGGTGTTGCCACCACCGATATAACCTTTTTCCAATACCGCAACTTTGGTCACGCCATGCAGTTTTGCCAGGTAGTAGGCGGTCGCGAGACCATGCCCGCCGCCACCGATAATTATGACGTCGTATTGCTTCCTGGGTTCCGGATTACGCCAGGCCCTGGTCCAGCCACGGTTGCCGGTTAATGCCTGTTTTACCAGGTTAAAAGCTGAATAATGCATAAGCGCCGTTTTGGTTGAGTCTGCTACCGGAACGCCCGGTGTCGGGTACCCTTAACCCGCAGTTAGAGCCAGGTTGGGGAGGTGTTCTCTGCGAACGACAAGTTTAAACAGATTGCGAATATCGCAGTCAACCGATAAACGACCCGGCAGAGCACATAAACGACATTCGTAAACGCGATCGAAATAGAAATAATCAATCGTGAATTTTCCTGTTGTAGTCGTTTCAGGCGTAAACCTGAGCTATATTAACAGGTAAACCCATGGGCAGGGTTTTCGGGACATACCGATTAAATCATCTGGCAAACATTATCTGATCACCGGCGCAGTCCTTTCGTTGCTTGTCTGGATTGTCTCGTATAACTTCGTCGTCCGGGGAGAAGCGATGCGGTTTAAGGACGCTGCCGACCAGGCGCATCAGATCTCGGTATTTTTCGAACGTCACGTGGTTGGTATTTTTGACTACGGAGATGCATATCTGAAGCTGGTACGGCGTGAGTATCAGAGGAATTACGACCTGGCCCAGGTCGAGCAATTGATGGCCGAGGTTCCGCTCGACAAATCGATCGCATCCCACATCACCATCATGGACGAAAATGGTATACCGTTGATTGTCTCCGGCCACGAGATCAAGCCTGGCGTGACCGCCAAAGACCGCGATTACTTTAAATTCCAACAGAATTCGACAGGTGATGAATTACTCGTTTCGAAGTTACACAAGGGACGCAACAGCGGTAAGCTGATCATCAGACTGGTGCGTCGCTTCAACAAACCTGATGGGGAATTCGGGGGGGTCATTTTCCTCGCGCTCGAGGTCAGGCACATCACCGAATTTTTCAATACCATGCAGATCGGGCCGAAGAGTTCAGCAACGCTGGTGGGTGTCGACAAGTTTGTTCGTTCCAGATCTTCCTATGGGCCCAAAGGTCCGGGGCAGAATATCAGTGGATCACAAATCTGGGAGCGGCTCGAGGAGAATCCGCAAGGCCTGTACCTACAAACCAGCGTGGTCGATGATGTAACCCGTTACTACGCCTATCGGAAGGTCCCGAATTTTCCGCTTATCGTCGCCATCGGATTATCGGTTGAGGATTTTCAGCATTCCATCGCGTTATCCAGGTTAAATCACTATTCAATCGCCTTGATGGCGACCTTGTTGATTGCGATTACATCGCTGTTTTTTTTCCGGCAGCGCCAATTTCTATTGCAGATCGAGGCCAAAAACCACGAATTAGAGCAGCGGGCCGATGAAATTGAGGCCAAGAATATCGAGCTGCAAACTCAAAATTCTGAACTCGAGCGTTTTAACTACACGGTTTCTCATGATTTGAAAGCGCCGCTGGTTACGATCAAGGGTTTTCTCGGTTTTCTGGAAAAAGATATAGACACTGATAACCCGGAAGCGATGACCAGGGATATCGATCAAATCAGTGCTGCTGCCGATAAAATGACGCAGCTGCTGGATGAATTACTCGAACTGAGCAGGATTGGCCGCCAGATGAATGCCCCGGAGAATCGAGATCTGGGTTTGCTGGTGCATGAAGCCGTGGAACGGATGACAATGCAAATAGAAGCACGGGGCGTAGAGCTGCAGATTGCGGCTGACATGCCACAGGTTTACTGCGATCCGGGCAGGTTGCACGAGGTGTTTCAAAACCTTATCGATAATTCGATAAAGTTCATGGGCGACCAGGAGAAACCACGCGTTGAAATCGGGGCCGAGTGTGAAAATGGTTGGGTTCACTGCTGGGTGCGTGACAATGGTATTGGAATTGCGCCGACGTTCCATGAGCAGGTGTTCGATTTGTTTGATCGGCTCGATACAAAGATTCCTGGCACCGGTATTGGCCTGGCGTTAGTCAAACGTATCATCGAAGCACACGGTGGTCGAACCTGGGTCGAGTCCGCGGGTGAAGGTCACGGCAGCGCTTTCCATTTCGAGCTGCCGGCGGCTGTCGATACGAACGAATCGCCATGACGATAAGCAGTGATAATGCAAGATTTTCAGCTATCCAATCTTGCAACGTCGATGCTGTAATTGACGAAACCATCGGTACCGCCGGTAATCTTGTCGTATAAACCGCGCGCAACCGAATTATGATTCTGGGTGTGCCAGTAAACTTCACTCCAGCCCTGCAGCTTCGCTTCGGCGACCACTGCATCAATCAGCAACTTGCCGATGCCGGCGCCGCGAATACCCGGTAATACGAACAGGTCATTGAGGTAACAGACCGGATTTGCATACCAGGTATGGGCATGCGGGAAGAAGTGGACCAGTCCAAGCAGATTACCGTCACCGGTTGCGGCGACCCGGCACTGAATTTGATGCGCCGGATCCATAATCCGCTGCCACAGTAAATCGGTGACCTCATCCGCAAGTTCCGATTCGTAAAATGCAAGATAACCCTGCCATAGAGGATTCCATTGTGCGCGGTCTGATGGAGTGGCCGAGCGTATCTCGAATTGAGCAGAGGACATATGATTCGTGCTTGAGGATAACTGACAGACGGCCAATTATATCTTGCCTGACATCGATCTGCTGGATAAAATCGCTGCCCGCTGGCAACGATGGCGTCGCTGCCCTTCAAGCGGATACTTTGATCCTGTACGCCCGGATATTTTCGGAGTGATTATCATGTCTCAAAGCCAACGTCCCGAGTTCTTCGCACTGCAAAACGGTGCCCAGGCAAACCTGCCTTTTTCCGATGCCGAGTATGAAAACCGCCTCAGCGGGCTGCGCCAGCTAATGGACAGTTACGGGGTCGATGCGATGCTGCTGACCTCGATGCATAACATCGCCTACTATTCCGGTTTCCTCTACTGCTCGTTCGGCCGCCCTTATGCCTGCGTGGTAACTGCCGAACGTTGCGTGACGGTGTCCGCGAACATCGATTTGGGCCAGCCCTGGCGGCGATGTTACGGGGAGAATGTGATTTACACCGACTGGCAGCGTAACAACTACTGGCGGGCGGTGAAGTCGCTGTTACCAAATGTGCGTCGAATCGGTATCGAAGGCGATCACATGACGCTGGCGACCAGGCAGTTGATGGATGAGTTTTTAAGTGGCGTCGAAACCTGCGATCTGAACGGCGAGGTTATGGGTTTGCGCATGATCAAGTCGGACGAAGAAATAGAATTGATCAAGGGTGGTGCGCGTACCGCCGACATCGGTGGCGAAGCGATCCGCGCTGCGATCAGGGTCGGTACCCGTGAAATCGATGTAGCGATGGCCGGTCGCGATGCAATGGAGCTTGAAATCTCGCGCGCCTACCCCGATAGCGAAATTCGTGATTCCTGGGTCTGGTTTCAGTCCGGGCTGAATACTGACGGGGCGCATAACCCGGTGACGACACGCGCGCTGGCAGCAGGCGATATTCTGAGCCTGAACACCTTTCCGATGATTTCGGGTTATTACACAGCGCTTGAGCGTACCCTGTTCATCGGTGAGCCCGACCCCGCCTCACTCAAAGTCTGGCAGGCCAATGTCGGTGCGCATGAACTGGGTCTGTCACTGATCAAGCCGGGGGCAACCTGTTCAGGCATCTGTGCCGAAATCAATCGCTACTTTGCTGATCTGGACCTGTTGCAGTACCGCACCTTTGGTTACGGGCATTCCTTTGGTGTGTTGTCACACTACTATGGGCGTGAGGCTGGACTGGAGTTGCGTGAAGATATTGATACTGTGCTCGAACCGGGAATGGTGGTGTCGATGGAGCCAATGCTGACATTGCCACAGGGGCTGCCGGGAGCGGGCGGCTACCGTGAGCATGATATCCTGGTGATCGGTGAAGACAGCGTCGAAAACATTACCGGCTTCCCCTATGGGCCAGAGCACAATATTATTGCAGCCTGATCCTGTGTGGCTGGCCAGTCATCCCCGCGCAAGCGGGGATCTCGCAAGCCAGTCATGTAGTATTTTATGGATAGCCGTTTACTCGGTGGGTACTTCTGTTCGCCGATATGCAATCAGAGCGGGAATGTTATTGATTTAGACCGAGGTCATATGTCGGAAGAACGCAGCCACCCAGAAGTACGAGATGCAGTCAGTCGCCTGTGCCTTGATTACCCGGATCAATACTGGCGTGACAAAGATCGCGACAAGGCTTACCCCGGTGAATTTGTACAGGCACTTACCGATGCCGGTTACCTGTCGGTACTGATTCCCGAGGAATACGAAGGCGCCGGCATGGACCTGGCGGCTGCCTGTGCGGTACTCGAAGAAATTCAGCGTAGCGGCGCCAATGGCGCCGCCTGCCACGCGCAAATGTATATTATGGGAACCCTGCTGCGTCATGGTAGCGCCGCACAAAAGCAAAAATACCTGCCCGATATTGCTGCTGGCACTTTGAGACTGCAGGCCTTCGGAGTCACCGAGCCATCGAGTGGCACCGATACCACGCGTATAAAAACGCGGGCACGGCGAGATGGCGAGCAGTATGTTGTCAGCGGCCAGAAGGTGTTTATTTCCAGGGTCGAATATTCCGACTTACTGTTGTTACTGTTACGCACCACGCCACGCGACGAAGTCGATAAACCTACCCAGGGGATGTCGGTATTGCTGGTTGATTTGCGTGCGGCCGTGGGTAATGGACTGACCGTGCGCCCCCTTGAAACCATGTTGAATCATGCTACCACCGAGCTTTTCTTTGACGAGTTGCGCGTTCCAGCGGAGAATCTGATTGGCGAAGAAGGTAAGGGCTTCGGCTACATTCTCGACGGTATGAATGCCGAACGCATTTTGATTGCGGCAGAGTGTATCGGTGACGCGCGCTGGTTTATTGATCGCGCCAGCAACTACGCACGCGATCGCGAAGTGTTTGGCGCGCCGATCGGTAGGAACCAGGGCATTCAGTTTCCTATTGCACGCGCGCATGTGCAAACCGAGGCCGCCGCGTTGATGGTCGATAAGGCCTGTCGTCTGTTTGACGCCGGTGAAGCCTGTGGTTCGGAAGCCAACATGGCGAAGCTGCTGGCAGCCGATGCGTCCTGGGCGGCGGCAGACATGTGCCTGCAGACTCACGGTGGTTATGGTTTTACCGTCGAATACGATATCGAGCGCAAGTTTCGTGAAACCCGGCTCTACCAGGTCGCCCCGATTTCAACCAACCTTATCCTGTCGAATATTGCAACGCATGTACTTGGGTTACCGAAGTCTTTCTAAATGCTGAAGCTCGACGACATTCTTGTGGTTTCGCTGGAACAGGCGGTGGCCGCACCGTTTTGTTCCAACCGACTCGCGCATGCGGGTGCGCGCGTGATTAAAATCGAACGCGCGGAGGGTGATTTTGCGCGCGCATACGATAGCGTTGTTGATGGTGAATCGGCTTACTTTATCTGGTTGAATCAGGGCAAGGAATCACTGCAGTTAAACATCAAGCAGAAAGACGATGCCGAGCTGCTGCATCGAATGCTGGCGCAGGCGGATGTGTTTATCCAGAACCTCGCACCTGCGGCCGCAGGACGTGCCGGTTTCGGTAGCAAGGAACTATGCGATCGTTATCCGCGGCTCATCTGTTGCGATATATCGGGTTACGGCGATCAGGGTGAGTACAGCGAGATGAAGGCTTATGATTTACTGGTACAGTGCGAATCGGGAATGGCCTCGATCACCGGAACGCCGGAAGCACCGGGTCGGATCGGGGTTTCGGCCTGCGATATCAATTGCGGGCAACAGGCTTACGCGGCAATTCTTGAGGCTTTGATAGAGCGTGAACACAGCGGTAGAGGCGGTGTCATCAAGGTGTCATTGTTCGATGGTATGGCCGAGTGGCTCGCGGTGCCGTTGTTGCATTACGACTATGCGGGCAATATTCAACCGCGTGTGGGAATCAATCATGCGACGATTTCTCCATATGGTGCTTACCGCTGTCGTGACGATCTCGATATCGTACTGGCGATTCAAAACGAACGGGAATGGGTCAATTTTTGCGACCGGGTACTCGGTAATGTGACCCTGGCCAGCGATGCCAGGCTCAATTCCAATCAGGCACGCGTTGCAAACCGGGCATTTGTCGATGAGCTCATCAACGGGATACTGTCGCAGCTCGATCAGGCTGAAGCCGCTGAACTTTTGCGTCAGGCCGGCATCGCCTATGGACGCCTTAACGATATGGCAGGCCTGTCGCAGCATCCGCAATTACGCCGCGTGAAGGTCGAGACGCCGGCTGGTGATGCGCAGGTGGTCGCGGTTGCGGCGATTCGCGCCGACCGGTCTGAAACATCGCGCAAGGTACCATCTATTGGTGAGCACAGCGCAGCGATTCGCAACGAATTTTCGTGAGGACGAATTAAAGTGGAAACCATAGACTGGAACGACTTCGAAAAAGTAGAATTGCGCGTTGGTACCATCGTCGAGGTCGAGGATTTTCCCGAGGCACGCAAGCCCGCATACAAGCTTAAGATAGATTTTGGAGATGAAATCGGTATTCGCAAATCGAGTGCGCAGATTACCGATATCTACACCAGGGAAGAGCTGGTCGGGCGTCAGGTTGTCGCTGTGGTAAATTTTCCCGCCAAGCAAATAGGCCCGATGCGTTCGGAGTGCCTGGTGACCGGTTTTCATCGTGAAGACGGTGCGGTGGTACTGGCAAGACCCGACAGCGAAGTGCCCAACGGCGCAAAACTCGCCTGAGCCAAACTCGACTATACTAGCCGGATCATAAATCC
>Ga0265303_10002210_pt1 | contig 12035 bp, 11 predicted proteins | sample Helome_2_FD_192494 | JGI IMG/M metagenome (GOLD analysis project Ga0265303, IMG submission 192494) | Marine sediment microbial communities from subtidal zone of North Sea - Hel_20160317 (Illumina Assembly) | ecosystem: Environmental > Aquatic > Marine > Subtidal zone > Sediment ...
GATTTCAGCGATGCTCTTTTCGAGTTCGACGATCTCGGCCGTCAGGCGATCGTTACGCGCCTTCTGCCCTGCAATCATCTGCGAGTAGGCAAGCATGGTCAGCATCAAAACGGCGATGCCGGCAATCACGGCACCACCCATTGCTATACCGAAATCGCGCTGGCGTTTTTGCCGTTCCGCCTCTCGCCAGGGGAGTAGATTAATACTTGGCATTAGTCAAAACTCCTGAGTGCGAGACCGCAGGCTGTGAGAAGTGCCGTTGCGTCCTTGTGCACACCTTGTGACTTGGCCTTGGATGAAATTTTCATCTGCCCGAGCGGATCGCCGACTTCCGTCGGGATACCAACACGGCTCGAGATGACGTCCGAGATGCCCGGTATGTTGGCGCAGCCGCCACAGACCAGGATCATGTCAGGTTGTTCGCGGCCGCCGCCCGAGGCAAGGTAGAACTGCAACGAGCGGCTCACCTGCTGGGTCATGTCGTCGATGAAGGGCTCCAGCACTTCGGGCTGGTAGTTCGACGGCAGGCCGCCCTGCTTCTTGGCGCGACCGGCATCTTCCATCGACAGGCCGTAGGTCCGCATGATTTCCTCGGTGAGCTGCTGCCCGCCGAAGTTGAAGTCACGCGTATACACAACTTTGAGATCTGCCAGCACACTGAAGGTCGTGCTCGATGCGCCGATATCGACAACGGCAACCGACTGACCCATGCCGCCGTCGGGAATCTGGTGGCTCAACAAGCGGCAGGCGTTCTCGAGAGCGAACGCTTCGACGTCGACGATTTGCGTTGCAAGGCCGGCGGCATTAACCGCGGACTGGCGCTGTTCGACGTTTTCGGTACGGGTCGCAACCAGCAACACGTCCATCAGTTCGGGGTCCTTTTCGTTCGGGCCGATCACTTCGTAGTCGAAGCTGACCTCTTCCATCGGGAAGGGAATGTACTGATCGGCCTGGATCTCGACCTGGCCCTCGAGGTCTCTTTCGGAAAGACTTGAAGGCATCTGGATAACTTTCGTAATAGCTGCGTCACCACTAATGGCGACGGCCACGTCGGTTGCCTTCGCGCCCGCGCGTTTTACGGCGCGACGAATGGCTTCGCCGACGGCTTTCGCGTCGACGATGGCTTTTTCGCTTACCGAACTCGGGGGGGTAGGCTCTGCTGAGTAGGACTCGACCCGATAGCGTTTCCCGCTTTGGGAAAGCTCTATCAGCTTGACCGACGACGTCGTTATATCGAGGCCTAGCAGCGGCTGTGATTTGTTGCCAAATAGCACGTGTTTTTCCTTCTAAGTCGGTAAGTTGCGAGTCAAAACTAAGTCGGGCCTGAGCAAAGCGATTTAACTATATATCAATAAAATGTTAAATAAAACGTGACTGTGTTCACGATCCGACGATCCTCATGTTAGGGCCCCTTTGGCACAGATTCCGTGAACCAGTCGTCGGGCCGACCTGAGACTCGTTATTGCAGCGTTCAGCCAGGTATGACTATCATCGCCGCCTGAGTACCGCGTCCAAGAGCTGCTGCCCCAAAAAAGCCACTTTCTCGTCACCGGTTGACCACCACGTTAATCTTTAATGAGGCCCTGTAAGGCCTGCAGAAATCGGGGCATTCAGCCGAAAACGCCTGTAACTATGCATAAATCAACGGAAAAAAAATTGGGCCTGCGTCACATTAGGCGACATAAGCTGATTCGGTTGCTCGTAATCCTGCTCGGCCTGGGGGCAATTGGCGGTATCGGCGCCACGGCCGGCGTCATTGGCGCCTACTATTTTGTGCAGCCGAGCCTGCCCAACGCCGAGACTATTCGCGACATTCCGCTGCAGATTCCGCTGCGGATATTCAGCCGCGACGGCTACCTGATGAGTGAGGTCGGTGAACGACGACGCATTCCTGTTACCTATGAAGAGGTCCCCGGGCACGTCGTCCAGGCGTTCATTGCCGCAGAAGATCAGCGCTTTTTCGTGCATCCCGGTGTCGACTACCGCGGCATCATTCGCGCCTTTACCCAGCTTGCAACCACAGGCGGCGTAGAAAGCGGCGGCAGTACGCTGACCCAGCAGCTGGCGCGCAGCTACTTCCTGTCACTGGAACAAAGCTTCGTTCGCAAGTTCAAGGAGGCGTCGCTCGCCGTCATTATTGAACGCGAGTACAGCAAGGAAGAAATCATGGCGTTCTTCCTTAACAAGATGTTCTTCGGGCAGCGGGCGTACGGCGTGGCCGCCGCGTCACAGGTGTTTTTCAACAAGAACCTTGCCGACCTCAATATTGCCGAAGCTGCTACCCTCGCCGGCGTGCTGCCCGCGCCGTCACGCTACAACCCGGTCACGAGCGCCGAGAACGCAACGAACCGTCGCGGCTACGTGCTCGGCCGCATGCTTGCTCTCGGCTACATCGATGAAGCCGAGTACGACGAGGCTATGGCATGGCCGATGGAGTCCCGCATGCACGGTGCCGCCATAGAGCTGAACGCACCGTACGTTGCCGAGATGGTGCGCAGCGAAATGCTCGAGCGTTACGGCGAGAGCACCTACACCGATGGCTACCAGGTCGTTACCTCTCTCGACTCGAGAATGCAGAAGGCTGCGAACTACGCACTGCGAAATGGCCTGCTTGAGTTTACGCGCCGCCGTGGCTACCGCGGCCCGATACAGCCCGTGGGGATCCCGGATGCGCTGCCAGCGACGCCGTATGCCGAGTGGCCCGACGAGATCCGCGAGCTTCTAAGTCAGTACGCCCCGGGTGGCCTGTCTGTCGCGCTGGTCACAGCCGTGCACGATGACAATACCGCGTCGATAATGCTGGGTGACGGTGAGGCTTCGACGTTGCCCTGGTCGGGGATTCGCTGGGCCAACCCGTTTATCGACCGCGAGACCTACGGTCCCGCACCGGAAACCGCCGCCGAGGTTCTCGCCGCTGGCGACCTTATATATGTGATGCCGACCACGAAGGGCACCTGGGCACTCGCACAGGTACCCGAAGCGCAGGGCGCGGTCGTTTCGATCGATCCGTTCGACGGCGCGATCAGCGCGTTGACCGGCGGCTTCGATTTTACGACGAGCAAGTTCAACCGGGCTGTGCAGGCTTACCGCCAGCCGGGCTCCTCGTTCAAGCCGTTCATTTACTCGGCGGCTCTCGAACATGGCAATACGCCGGCCACCGTGGTCCTCGATGCCCCCGTCGTCATCAACTCGTCGGAGCTCGAGGCCGTCTGGCGGCCCCTCAACTACAGCGGGCGTTTTTACGGGCCTACGCGTCTGCGCGAGGCACTGAAGCGATCGATGAACCTGGTATCGGTGCGGCTGCTGCTGTTCGAGACCGGCGTAGGCAATGCGGTGCGGCACATCGAGAAGTTCGGCTTCGGCCCCGCCGCCCTGCCGCGTAACGGTTCGCTCGCACTCGGTGGCGGCGCCGCGTCGCCGCTCGACATGGCACAGGGCTACGGGGTGCTCGCGAACGGCGGGCACGCGATCAAGCCCTACGTGATCGACGCGATCTACGGCCCCGAAGGAGAAACGCTGTACCGGGCGGACCCCTCCATCGTTTGCGACAAGTGCATGCCACGCGAACCCGACTACCTGTTCGGGGAAGCACCGCATGACAAGCTGACGCTCGACGAAATGGTCGAGATCGCGGACGTGTATCAGCCGGACGCGACGACGGCTCCGGAGCTGTTCGAGGGTGTCAAAGTCGCGCCGCAGGTGATATCGCCGCAGAATGCGTTCCTCATCCAGGACATGATGCGCGACGTTGTCCGGGCCGGCACCGGCCGCCGCGCCATGGCCCTGGGGCGCAACGATCTTTCCGGCAAGACCGGCACCTCCAACGATCGTCGCGACGCCTGGTTCGGCGGCTTCAATGCCGACCTCGCGACCATCGTGTGGGTCGGTTACGACGACGACCGGCCGCTGGGCCCCGGCGAGGAGGGCTCGCGTACGGCCCTCCCGATCTGGGTCGAGTTTTCACGCATCGCGCTGGACGGCGTGCCCGAGAACCAGATGCCGATGCCCGACGGCATTGTCTCGGTACTGATTGATAGTGAAACCGGCTGTCCCGCAAAGTCCGGGCAGCGCAATGTGTTGTTCGAGGTGTTCCGCGAGGGTCACGTGCCGGTATGCGATGTTGCAGACGCCGCACCTGATATATTCAACGATGCATCAGGCATCGATGCACCACCAGAAGAAGAACCTGAAGCAGAACCTGAAGAAGAACCTGAAGAAGAAAGCGAGACGTTGTTCTGAGCCATGCCCAGAAGAAGAAACAGTGAAACTGAGCGCGCACGCCAGGTGCTCGCGCAGGAAGCCGCTCGCATCATCGTCGACCACGGCATCCGCGACTATCGGGTTGCAAAGCAAAAAGCAGCCGAGCGCCTGGGCGTCGGGTCGCGTGGATCATTGCCGGGGAATGCCGAGATCGAAACAGCAGTAGCGAATCACCTGCAGCTTTTCGGCGGCGAGGCCCACGAGGATCGCCTGCGCCTGCTGCGGGTTGCTGCCCTGTCAGCGATGGAGCTTCTCTCGCCGTTCATGCCGCGGCTCGTCGGTCCCGTGTTATCCGGAACCGCCGACGAAAATTCCGCCGTGAACCTGCACCTGTTTGCGGACAGCCCCGAGATGGTTGCGATGGAACTCGCGGAAATCGGGGTCAACTACAAGCCGTACGAACGCCGCCTAAAGAGCCGGCGGGATCAGTTCGAGACCTTTGCAGGCTTTGAATTTCATCACGGCAACAATCCGATCCAGGCAACCGTATTCCCGGTAGACGGCATCCGCCAGGCGCCGATGAGCCCCGTCGACGGTAAACCGATGAAGCGCGTTGATACGGATGGCGTGCAGGCTCTGCTTGGGCACCCGTATTGAGAAGAAGCGGTGCCCCTGCCATGCTGGGGACACTGCTTGCGGTGTCCCCGTGCGCATGTACCACCTTGGCTATGTATCCCGACCTAAGGGGGACACCTGAAAGGTGTCCCCGCTTCTATCAGCGTTTCTCGATCGGCGTGTAATCCCGCTTGTCCGCCCCGATGTAGAGCTGCCGTGGGCGAGCGATCTTGCCCTTGGGATCCGAGATCATCTCGCGCCAGTGCGCAACCCAGCCGACGGAACGGCCGAGCGCGAACATGACCGTAAACATCGAGGTCGGGATGCCGAGTGCCTTGTAGATTATCCCTGAGTAGAAGTCGACGTTCGGGTAGAGATTTCTCTCTTTGAAGTAGTCGTCGTTCAGCGCAACCTGCTCGAGCTCCCTCGCGAGATCGAACAGCGGCGTGTCTTCGCGGTCGAGCGCATCGAGGACCTTGTGGCACATCTCGCGGATGATCGTCGCACGCGGATCGAAGTTCTTGTAAACACGATGGCCGAAGCCCATGAGACGGAACGGGTCGTTCTTGTCCTTCGCCTTTTCGACGTACTTGCCGATCTGGCTGACATCGCCGATCTCGTCGAGCATGTTGAGTACGGCTTCGTTGGCACCACCGTGGGCCGGGCCCCACAACGCCGAAATACCGGCCGCAATGGCCGAGTAGGGGTTGGCGCCCGAGCTGCCCGCCATGCGGACCGTTGACGTCGAGCAGTTCTGCTCGTGGTCGGCGTGCAGAATGAACAACAGGTCGAGCGCTTCCGATGCGATCGGGTTTACCTCATAAGGCTCCGCCGGCACGGCAAACATCATTTGCAGGAAATTGTCGCAATAATTGAGGTCGTTACGCGGGTAGATGAACGGCTGGCCGGTATTCAGCTTGTATGCCGCCGCTGCAATAGTCGGCAACTTGGCGATGATGCGATGCGAGAAAATCTCGCGGTGCGCCTTGTTGGAGGCATCCATCTCGGCGTGGTAGTAAGCGGACATCGATCCCACGACGGCCGATAGCTGGGCCATCGGATGGGCGTCGTAGCGAAAACCCTTGAAGAAGTTGAGCATGCCCTCGTTGAGCATGGTGTGGCGGCGAATCGTCTCCTCGAAGCCCTCGAGCTCATCGGTCGTCGGCAGCTCGCCGTTGAGCAGCAGGTAGCAAACCTCCATGAAGCTCGAGTGCTTGGCCAGCGCCTCAACCGGGTAGCCCCGGTACATGAGTACACCTTCCTCGCCGTCAATGAAGGTGATATCAGACTCACAGCTGCCTGTAGCGACGAATCCCGGGTCGTAGGTGAAGACACCGTGTTCCCGGTACAGGCGGCCAATATCGATGACGTCCGGACCTATGGTTCCACTGCGGACCGGCAGCTCGGATTCGGTACCCTTGGGGCTGATCAGCCGATATGCATCCTGGCTCATGACTTTCCTCTGTTTCACTCTTATTGAACCAAACGAGCATAGCAGAGTGCTCCGCGACCGGGAGTCGTGGATAGACGAAAGTTTTATACCAGAACGATGGTACCGGGCAGCGCCCGGCAGGGTTCAGGCTTTGGACATTCCGTACTTCTTGCGGAACTTGTCAACGCGACCGCCCGTATCGACGATCTTCTGCTTGCCCGTGTAAAACGGATGGCATGAGGAGCACACTTCGATGTGGAGTTCCTCACCGAGCGTCGAGCGCGTTTCAAATTCGTTGCCACAACTACAGATGACCTTGATGGGTTCGTAATTGGGGTGAATATCGGCTTTCATTTTGGCTCTCCGGAGCACGCTTCTCTAAAGAAAAAGGTCGCGTAGGATATAGCGAAGACGCAACCTTGGCAAGCCCCCGATTTTTATCCACAGAACCTGTGGATAAGTTTGTGGACGAAAATTGAACGAGTGCCGTAAGGTGCGGATTTTCAAGCACCGCTGTCAATATGACTATTTTGTGTCCAGTTTCGTAATTCTTTATAAAACAATATGTTATGGGCGTTTCGCAAGGCTCGAAATGAGCTGAGGCCCGTCATACACTGAAAATATAGGCGTGCCCGTCGCCTTGTGCATAATTGAACATGTACGGCGCCACCATGCGAGTTCCGTATTTTACCGCCGGGGGTCAGGATTTGCGCAGAAATTCGGCCTGCAGGTCGTTGAGGAACCGCCACCCGAGCTCGGTCGGACGCCAGGTCGCCGCCGCGTCGCGGCAGATCAGCCCCTTGTCCATCGCCTTCCTCGCGCCTTCCACCAGCACCGTGACGGGCAGTCCGGTTCGCTCCGGGAACACCGCTTCGGGGAAACCGTCCGCAAGGCGCAGCGCGCCCAGCATGAATTCGAACAGCAATTCAGCGTCGACGACGGGCTCGAGCTGCCCGCAGTCCGACTGCTGCTCCATCGATACCATGTACTGCAGCGGATTGGCGGGCTTGCGATAACGCGACACGCCGTGCGTGCCGCTGAGCTTGCCATGCGCCCCGGCCCCGACGGCGAGGTAGTCCCCGAACCGCCAGTAATTGACGTTGTGCCGGCAGCGTCGCCCGTTCCGGGCCCACGCCGATACCTCGTACTGCTCGAATCCCGCCGCCCGCAGCAACGCCCCGCCCGCGTCCTGAATCTCTGCCGCGAGCTCATCCCCGGGGAGGTCTTGGGGCGGGCGGGCGTGAAAAACCGTGTTCGGTTCGAGCGTGAGCTGGTACCAGGAGAGATGGGTCGGCTCGAGACCGATCGCGGCGCGGACATCGGCCTCGGCCGACGCGACGGACTGCCCCGGCAGGCCGTGCATCAGGTCGAGATTGAAGTTGTCGAATCCCGCCGCCCTGGCCTCACGGACCGCGCGGCGAATGTCATCGCTGGAATGAATCCGTCCGAGCCGCCGCAGCGCCTCGTCGTCGAAGCTCTGCGCGCCGATCGACAGGCGGTTGACGCCAGCCTCGCGATATCCCGCGGGTGATCCCGACTCAACCGTGCCCGGGTTTGCCTCCATGGTCACTTCGACGTCCGTCACGAGCGCGAAGCGCTCCTGCACGGCGCCCAGCAACCGCGCGATCTGCTCGGGCGCAAACAGGCTCGGCGTGCCACCGCCCAGGAAGATGCTCTCGAGGGGCCGGTCGCCCGCCCGCCCGCATTCCCGCTCGAGATCGGCGACGAGGGCGTTGATGTAGCGGTCCGTCGGTGCAGCGTCGCCGGCCGTATGCGAGTTGAAGTCGCAGTACGGGCATTTACGCACGCACCAGGGCAGGTGCACGTACAGGGAAAGCGGCGGAACCTTCACGCGTAGCGCTGTTTGATGAGCTCGACGAGCTTGCGCAGCGCCTCGCCGCGATGACTGCGGGCATTCTTCTTTTCCTGCGAGAGTTCGGCCGAGCTGCAGCCGCAGTCGGGCACAAAGAACAACGGATCGTAGCCGAAGCCGCCATCGCCCTGGCGCGCATGCAGGATCTCGCCGCGCCATTCGCCGGCGGCGACGAGCGGTTCGGGCGCCGCGGGGTCAACGAAGGTCGCGACACAGTGAAACGCCGCGCCCCTATCCTCGACGCCATCGAGTGCGGCCAGCAGCTTGTCATTGTTTGCCTCGTCGCCGGCGCCGCCCGCATAGCGCGCAGAATACACGCCGGGCGCGCCGTCGAGCGCATCGACCGCCAGCCCCGAATCGTCCGCTATCGACGGCAGCCCGGTCGCCTCTGCCGCGTGTTCCGCTTTGAGCAAGGAATTCTCGGCAAAGGTGGTGCCGGTCTCGTCGGCGTCGCTGACGCCCAGTTCGGATTGCGCGACGACCTCGACTTCGAGATCCTCGAGGAGTCGCTGAATCTCCCGAATCTTGCCGGCGTTGCTGCTGGCCATAACGACCCTGCCCAGGCGCTTGCTCACGACGTTGCCGCTTTGATCGCCTCATTCTGAGCGGTGATGATATCGGCGATGCCGCTGCGCGCGAGGCCGATCATCGCCGTGAACTCGTCGTCCGTGAACGCATGGCCTTCGGCCGTGCCCTGGACCTCGATGAAATGCCCGGCGTCGTTCATGACGATGTTCATGTCGGTTTCGGCCTCGGAGTCTTCGGCGTAATCGAGGTCGAGCACCGGCGTGCCACGATAGATGCCGACGGAAATTGCGGCGACCTGGCCGTGCAGCGGATTCTTCTTGAGCCGTCCGGTCTTCTGCAGCCGCTGTACCGCGATGGCCAGCGCCACGTAAGCGCCACTGATCGATGCCGTGCGCGTACCGCCATCGGCCTGGATGACGTCGCAGTCCAGGGTGACGGAGCGCTCGCCGAGAGCCTCGAGATTCGTCACTGCGCGCAGCGAGCGGCCGATCAGGCGCTGAATCTCGAGCGTGCGTCCGCCCTGTTTGCCGCGCGTTGCCTCGCGCCCGGATCGCGTGTGCGTCGAGCGCGGCAGCATGCCGTACTCACCCGTGACCCAGCCGCGGCCGGTGTTGCGCATCCAGCCCGGCACCCGGTCCTCGATGCTCGCGGTGCAGAGCACGCGCGTATCGCCAAACTCGGCAAGCACGCTGCCCTCGGCGTGCATCGTGTAATCGGGAACAAAGCGCAGCGCGCGCATTTCTGATGTTTCGCGGCCACTCGGTCGCATGTTTACTCTCCTCTTATGGGCCGACCCAGCGCAGGGCGGTGCCGGTCGTATTGTCGCTGTAGGGAGAGTTGACGTTCAACGCTTTCATACTGAGGTTCTTGAGGTTTTCGACCAGGTTGTTGTCACCCGCGATCCCGATCTCGGCCATGTCATCGTCGCTGAGCCCCGACCAGAGGCCATCCGAACAGGCAAGCAGCACGTCCCCCGATTCCAGCTTCTTGCGGCCCGTTATGCTCATGTCCGGCACCGGTGCGTCGCCGCCAATGCAACACTCGACGAAATTCCGCATCGGGTGGTCCTGCGCCTCTTCCTCTGTAATGGCGCCTTCCTGTATCAGGACCTCGACGTGGCTGTGGTCGCGCGAGCGCCCCAATACCTGCCTGTCGCGCACCTGGTAGATGCGGCTGTCGCCGATATGCGCCCAGAACGCGCCGCCTTCCTGTACGAGACAGACCGCGCACGTGGCCCGAGGCCGGAAGTCGACAGCGACGCCGGCGCCCACTCGCACGACCTCGTCATGCGCATGTGACAGCGCCATGTACAGAAAGCCCTGCGGATCGAAAATCGGCTGCTCCGACGCTACGAACAGGTCCTGCACAACCTTGAGACCCGTTTCCGCCGCCACGGCGCCGTCAGAATGGCCGCCCATGCCATCGAATACGAGCAACAGGGCGGCCTCCTCGGACACCACGACCGCGGCACGATCCTGGTTGTCCTGACGGTCACCGAGTGCGGAGACCTTGGCGTATTCGATTTGCATAAGAACTCTGTGGTGTGTGGCCTTGGGCAGCGGCCACAGCTTAGAATGTCCTTCCTTCCAAGAATGTGACGCAGACAACAGATGTTACACAGTATGACAGGCTTCGCGCGAGAGTCGGCGGAATCCGGGATCGGTACGCTGACCTGGGAAATTCGCGCGGTAAATCATCGTTATCTCGATGTGCAGTTCAAATTGCCCGAAGACCTGCGCCCCAAAGAGCAGGCCTTCCGGCAACAGGCGAGTTCATCGCTTGGTCGCGGCAAGGTCGAATGCGCACTCTATTTTCGGCGCGCTTTCGACCAGGACAGCGAGATGCAGATCGATACCGACGTCGTCGAACTGATTGGCCGTCGCATTTCCGACCTCACTGCAAAGCTGCCCAACGTGGCCGCGGTGAGCCCGATCGAAATACTGCGGTGGCCGGGCGTCATCCAGCAGGGCGAAATCGAAGTGGAACCGCTGGTCGCCGAAGCGAGCCAGCTCCTGGACAAGGCGCTGGCGGCGATCGGCAAGATGCGGTCGAATGAAGGCCAGCGTATCGCCGAGATGCTCGAGAGCCGCTGTGCCGAGATCGAATCGATTTCGAGCAGCGTCCGCGCACGCATGCCCGAAGTTCTCGAGGCGGCCCGGGCCAAGCAGAAAGAACGTCTCTCGAACCTGGATGTCGAGGCCGACCCGGCCAGGCTCGAGGTCGAGCTCGCATTGCTCGCGACCAAGATCGATGTCGACGAGGAACTCGACCGTCTCGATAGTCATCTCGTCGAAATTCGCGGCGCCCTGAAATCCGGCAAGCCCGTGGGCCGCCGCCTCGATTTCCTGATGCAGGAACTCAATCGTGAGGCCAACACGCTGGGATCGAAGTCTGCGGATACCGAAACCACGCGGGCCGCCGTCGACCTGAAAGTGTTGATCGAGCAGATGCGCGAACAGATCCAGAACGTCGAATGAGCAGCGCAAGGCAGCAGGGCGGAAAGCTGTTCGTATTTGCGGCGCCCTCGGGTGCCGGAAAGACGACGCTCGTGCACGCGATCGTCACCAAGCACCCTGAACTGCGTTTCTCGATTTCCTACACCACGCGCAAGCCGCGCAAGAATGAAGCCGACGGCGTCGACTACCTGTTCGTGACGCGACGCGAATTCATGCGTCTTCGCAACGAAGGCGAAATGCTCGAGTTTGCCGAGGTGTTCGACAACTACTACGCAACCAGCCGCAGCCAGGTCGAGAAGCACCTCGCGGACAATCGCAACGTCATCCTCGAGATCGACTGGCAGGGTGCCCGGCAAGTCCGCGAGTCGATGCCCGACTGCATCACCATCTTCATCCTGCCGCCGTCAGTGGAGGAACTCGAACGCCGCCTGCGCGACCGGCGCACCGATTCGCCCGAGGTCATCGAACGGCGCCTGCGCGACGCGCTGTCGGACATGTCGCACTGGGACGAGTTCGATCACGTCATCATCAACGACGAGCTCAACCAGGCCATTGCGGATCTCGAAGCCGTGCTGGCCGGAGAAGGCGATGCGACGGCGACGTCCAATGAGGCACTACGGCGCGCCGTTGAGCGAATTGTCGGCTGAAGCCTTATAACGTTTAGCTATATATTGTGGACGCCACCCTTGGGGACAGTCACCTTATCTCCCCCGCATCGCTAGGTGCGGGATAGTTAAGGTCACTGTCCCCGGAGAAACAGCACATGGCCCGCATTACGGTCGAGGACTGCCTCGATAACGTCGAAAATATTTTTGAGATGGTGCTCGTCGCCGCCAAGCGCGCGCGCCGCATTGCGCATGGGGCCGACCCGATGGTGGAGCTCGAGAACGACAAGCCGACCGTGATCGCGCTACGCGAGATCGCCGAAGGC
>Ga0265303_10002211_pt1 | contig 12031 bp, 18 predicted proteins | sample Helome_2_FD_192494 | JGI IMG/M metagenome (GOLD analysis project Ga0265303, IMG submission 192494) | Marine sediment microbial communities from subtidal zone of North Sea - Hel_20160317 (Illumina Assembly) | ecosystem: Environmental > Aquatic > Marine > Subtidal zone > Sediment ...
GATTTGTAATCAATAGGTCATGGGTTCAGATCCCGTCATTGGCTCTTTTCATTTCTATAGCACCCCAATCCAAAATTTAGCAATACGATTAAGTATGCTAGATTCAGATTTAATTAAAATGAGTTTAGATGATTCAGAAATTAATCAAAATAATAATGAAAAAATTTCTGTAAAAAAATCCACATTTAACGGACTGCTCATAGGAATAATAATTCTAGTTGGAGTTACAGCATTCTTTGCAGGATCATATACTTCAAATCTAAATTCAAATCAGATTTCAGTAGAAGATCTTAATGAGGCAATGGCAAAATTAGAGCTAAAACTATTACAAAACCAATTACCCACTAAACAAGCAGTAGAACCAGTAAAAATCTCAATAGATAATGATCCGATTATGGGGAATTTTGATGCACCAATTACAATAGTAGAATTTTCAGACTTTCAGTGTCCGTTTTGTGCAAGATTCCATACTCAGACATTACCATCAATTCTAGAAGAATACATAGAACAAGGCAAAGTGAAATTAGTTTTTAGAGATTTCCCAATTCAAAGTATTCATCCAAATGCATTACCTGCATCAGTAGCGGCTGAATGTGCAAATGATCAAAACAAGTTTAGAGAAATGCATGATGCATTATTTGAAAAACAAAGTGAGTGGAACAAACTTGAAACTGTAGAAGCATTATCGTTATTCAGTCAATATGCATCAGAGATGCAATTAGATCAAGAATCATTTGATTCATGCCTCACTAGCGGAAAACACATTACAGAAATTCAAAATGATCTTAATGATGGAAGAGAATACGGAGTTACAGGGACGCCAGGATTCTTTGTAGGAAATGATCAAATTGGGTTTGTTGAATTAAAAGGAGCCCAACCATTTGAGAGCTTCAAAAAAGTAATTGATGCTCAATTAAATTCATAAAAAATAACAAGCGTTTATTAGACCACAATCGGCATCAAGCATCAGAATAATGACGAGTGGCCAATGAGCTTTTTCGTCATTGCCAAAGAGAAAAAAACAAAATGACAAAATTTCAAGATTTACAATTAAGCGACGATGTGCTGAAAGGAATTACTGATCAAGGTTTCGAAGAAGCATTTCCAATTCAAGAAGCAGTAATTCCAGTTTTACTATCAGGTAGAGATGTTGTAGGACAAGCACATACAGGTTCTGGAAAAACTGCAGCATTTGCATTAGCAATGTTAGAAAAAATTCAACCTAAACAAGGAATTCAGGGTTTGATCATGGCACCAACAAGAGAATTAGCTATGCAAATCAGTGATGAAATCAAAAAATTTGGAAAACATACAGGAATTAGAACTGCAACTGTATACGGAGGGCAAGGAATGGGAATTCAATTAGATGCACTTCATAGAGGTGTTGAAATTGTAGTGGCCACCCCAGGTAGACTAATTGACCATCTCAAAAGAGGATCAATTGAACTAAGAGATATTTCTCACATTGTTCTTGATGAAGCAGATACCATGTTAGACATGGGATTTGTGGATGATATTTCATTCATTTTAGATTTAGCACCTGAAGATAGGGTAATGTCATTGTTTTCAGCAACAATGCCAACTGAGATTTTAAGATTATCAGAAGAATATTTGAATAATCCAAAACAATTCTTGCTAGACGCAGATGATCTTAGTGGAGAAGGAATAGATCAATCATATTTGGTAATTAAAGACCGTGACAAATTCAAGTATCTAATTGATTTTGTAAAACCAATTAAAGGACAAATCATTGTATTCTGTTCAACAAAATATAGAACCAGAGATGTTGCAAAATTCCTCCATCAAGAAAAATACAATGCAGTAGCTATTGAAGGAGACATGTCACAGCACAGAAGAGAACAATCCATGGGTAAATTCAGAAGTGGTAAAGCAGATATTCTTGTTGCAACAGACGTAGCCTCAAGAGGAATTGATGTTCCTAGAGTAGAACTAGTAGTAAATTATGATGTACCAAATCAAGAGATGGCATATTTTCATAGAATTGGAAGAACTGCAAGAGCCGGTGCAAAAGGAAGAGCAATTACATTTGTATCATATTCATCAGTAGGTGATTGGAATTTAGTCAAACGCCAAATCAAAGTTCCAATTACGGATTTAAACAAAGAGATGGGAATTCAAATCTCAATTCCAGACCCACTAAAAAGACAAACCCCATCAAGAAGATATGGAGGACAATCCAGATCTAATTATTCTAGAGGAGGACGTTCTGGAGGATATGGCGGTTCAAGAGGAGGAGGAAACCCAAGGGACGATAGAGGCGGTAGAAGAAGAAGTGATAGAGACGGAAACAAGAATAGCTACGGCGGACGTAGTAGATGGTAATACTGTAAAACTTAAAGACCAGAACCACATAATTAATTTAAGATAAGCCGATGCACAAAGGATTCATTTTGTTAAATTGTGATTTAGGAGCAGAAGAATACATTGTAGATGAATTAAAACAAATGCAAGATATTAGCAATGCATATCTTACTTTTGGCGCATATGATGTGATTGCTGAAATTCAAACTGGCAATCAGGATGAATTTGAAAAAGTAATTGCAACAATTAGAAAACTCTCCAGAGTCGTTAGTACAATGACCCTAAATGTCATAGTTCCCGAATAATTGTTATATGAGTAAATTTAGGATTGTTTCAAATTGCAAAAAATTGATTATGAAGGAAAAGTTTGGGTACTAAATTACAATAATCCAGAACCATTATTAGATCACGCCATACACATGCTTGAAAGACATGGGGTAAAACGTGAAGATATGGAAATTACAGAGACACCAACAGCTACAGTAGGCGCAATCGTAGTAGAAATTTGGCCATATGAACTAGTTATCGGACGGGTCAGAACTACAAGAAATGACTCTTTTATCAGCGGTACAGAATTTACAATTGAATTAAAGTTGGACGATGAAGGAAATTACATAGATTATCTTTGAAAAAAAATAAAATTCAAAACATAACCATTGCCATAATAGGAATTATCATCATCGTTGGAATTATCACATATAATTATTCAGCAGAACAAACCAAACAGAAAGGATTTCAATTTGGAAATGAGCTTGCACAAATTCAACAAGATGTAGCAGAATTACAGACAAAATTTTATTCAGAAAAAATACAATGGGATGAAGGAGACATTACAAAAGAAGAACTGCTAGAATACTATGATGAACATGTAGAAAAATTTGAAAATATTATTTCTAAATATGATAAATTAGCCACTCCAGAATTATTTGAAAGCTCAGTTGAATTATTCAAAATTTCATCTGAAACTCAATTAAAAAGTGATGTAGAGTACATCAAATGGATTACAACTGGGGATGAATTAGCCAAAGTAAGATCAGATACTCAAATTCAAGAAGCATATGAGTATGAAAATTTAGGATTAATTGAATTCCAATTAGCTAAAGCAGGAATAATAGAGTTTGACGAAGCAGATAAATTTTCACCTCCAGATAAAGTACTCAAACAAAAAGTGATTCAAATCTCAGAGAATATGAAAAACAAATGTGATTCAGAATTTAAAAATGAAATGAATGAATTTGATTCAGATGAAATTGAAGTAGAGTGGTTTAACTGCTTTAACGAGGCTGAAAAATGGAAAAAAGACCATTTACCGTAGATTTTCCATACTAAAGTAATTCAGATTTTTGTAAGTTTTCCAAGGTATCAAAGAGTTCTTCAAGTAATGCTTTGTTTTCAAGAGGGGTGGGTTTTGAGAATTTTATTTGAAACGCTATGGTAAGCATGTCTTGGTCAGTATGAGAGATTCTTACAGAATGCCAATCATAATTCATTTTAGACATAAATGATTTCCATTTTTGTAAATGTTCATTGACACGATTCACTTGAGACTCTACATTTGTCAATGAGGTATCCAGATCAGTGTCAAATAATCTAAATTTGACAAGAGGGACCATAATTATACCGCCTAAAACTTTATCGTGGTTTTTTAACATGGAAAAAATAATTTCTTCAGAGTTATCTTTTGGAAAAATATCCCCATAGTCAGGATCAAAATATCCTGCAATGAGTTTTTTGGAATCATAAATTCGAAAATACCCCTCATCTGATTCTAATTTCCACAACATCTTGCAAAGAATTCATGAATAAATAAACGATTAATCAAAGACAATTAAATAAACTAGGAAATAAAGACAATAGCGATGGCAATCTCCAAGGAAAACAAAGATTTCATAGATAGTTTAATTGATTATTACATTAGCGAATCAGAATCATATAAACAGATAGCAGAAAATTTTGTACCAGAGATAGAATCAGTTTCAGATACAGCATTTGGAATCATTACAGGATGTGTATATTCTGGATTTTTGCAAGCATATCAAAATCAGCAACAAACACCAAGTTTAGAGGATATGAAGGAATTCAATCAGATCATAAAAGACAGGGCAGCAATAATCAAAAAAGCCATCATCGATCCTCCAAAGGTAGAACCCACGCATGACGAAGCAAAAATCGTGCCTAAAAATACAAACTTGGATGATAAATCGCAATGAAAAAGAGTGCCCAATTAGACACTCTTTATGACTCCTGTTGGACTGGTTATACTATCGCAAGTGCATGAATACAGTTAGTATGCGATATCAAAGATTAGTAAATTTCTATTAAAACACTTACGTAGAAATCATCAGTAAGAGGATTCTAAAAAAATCAGCATAGTTTAATTCCAACCATAATGAACAAATCTTATGAGTGTAGATGGAAGTAAGATAATTTTTTTCTTTGGTGTTGCTGCTGCCGTAGTGACTGCAGGTGTAGCATTGTACTTTTCAATTCGTTAAAGATAAATCATCAAAGAAATAAGGCATAACATGTCTGCTACAAATGAATTTAAAATTACACAAATTGTAGACAATGGTCAAATGGTGCAATTAACTTTAGTTGAAAACATTACAACAGAACCAATTTCACAACAGCAAATGATTATGGAGAATGTTGCAAAAAATTTAGATTCAGAAACTAAAGAACAGGTAATGCCATTATTAGACGCAATTCTACAAGCCCAACCAAAAGTAAATATCAAATCATATCAACAAACTCAGATGACAATAGCAATGCCAAGATCAAGATATGATAGTATGGGAAGACCGCAAGTTGGAAATATTATTGCAACAGATTTAAAGAAAATCTAAAGGTTTGAATTTATTTCTTCAAGTGTATGTAAAGGTAAAGAACAAGTAAAATCTTTACAAATAAACACGCTAGTTTTATCTTCAAAAGATTTACCTGTAAAAAATGGATAATCCAAAAGAGATTCCAGTTGAGCAGAATTTTGAATTGTTATTAAAATAGAATTTGGCAAATAATCTAAATGCAGTGATTTTCGTATTTCAGAATTTTCAGTATTGATTAAAGTTATTTCTACAGGTTTTTGAATAAACATCGAAATTGTATTTAGTAAATATCCAAATCCAAAGGGATTTTCAGCAGCAATTTGTGCCTGAGATTCCATTATTTTTGTAGTGATTTCAAGGAATATTTTTTCTTGAGATAGATGGTATAGTCTAAGCATAGCAAAGGCAGATACAGAATTTCCAGATGGTAAAGACAAATCATAATTACTCTTTGGTCGGATAATCAGTTTTTCATGATCATCAGAAGTCATAAAGAAACTATTATTTTCAGAATCCCAGAAATGATTTACTAAGTGATGTCCTAATTTTACAGATAATTTGAGATATTTTTCATCAGGTTCAATTTCAAATACATCTAGTAATGCATTTACAAAATAGGAATAATCCTCCAAATAACCATCAATTTTTGCAACTCCATTTTTGTAAGTTCGTAATAATTTTCCATCTACCACAAGTTTTTCCTCTATGAAAGAAATGCAATTTTTGGCAGCATCAAGATATCTTTCATCTCCAGTTACACGATATCCTTTAGCAAAGGCAGTAATCATCAAGGAATTCCATGAAACCAACACCTTGTCATCCAATCCAGGAGGAATTCTTGTTGAACGTACTTTGAGTAATTTTTCTGAACAAGATTTTAGAATTTTACTAACCTCAGATTCAGATTTTCCAAAGTTGAAAGCAACAGTAGAGATGTTAAGATTATTACATAAAATATTATTTCCCTCCCAATTTCCCCCATCAGTTACATCATAGTATAAACAAAATAGATCTGCATCACCTCCTAGAATTTCTTTAATTTCACTTTTTTTCCAAACATAGAATTTCCCCTCTATACCTTCAGAGTCTGCATCATATGCAGAATAAAATCCACCTTCAGGCAAAGTCATTTCACGCAAAACAAAATCAAGTGTTTTTTTCAAAACATCAAGATAGAAAGGATCTTTAGTTATCTGGTATGCTTCAGCATAGTTTACAGGAATCAAAGCATTGTCATAAAGCATTTTTTCAAAATGAGGGACCAACCATTTTGCATCAGTGGAATATCTGGAAAAACCTCCTCCTATTTGATCAAAAATACCACCATTAGCCATTTTTTTGAGAGTTTTGAGAGCAAATTCATTAAATTTTCCCAATCCAGATAATTTTGCATATCTAAACAGAAATGACACATTTGCAGCGTTGGGAAATTTTGGTGCCGAACCAAATCCACCATAAGTTGCATCCCCTAATTGAAACAAGTTCATAGCTGCCTCATCAAGAATAGTTCTTTCCAATTTTGAAGTAGTTTGTATTGTTTCAGTTTTTTGTAATGCACCAATAAATTTCTCAGCAGATTTTTCAATATCTTTCGGTTTTTCTATCCATGCTTGTGAGAGTTGTCTACATATGCTTCCAAATCCAGGACGGCCATACGAATCCAAAACAGGAAAATAAGTACCAACATAGAATGGTTTTTGATCAGGTGTAAGGAAAATACTCAAAGGCCAACCACCTTGACCAGTTGCTATTTGGCAAACTTTTTGATAAATATCATCAATATCAGGTCTTTCTTCCCTGTCAACTTTGATGTTAATGAAATGTTCATTCATAAATTCAGCCACATCCTCATTTTCAAAAGATTCATGGGCCATTACATGACACCAATGACAAGAACTGTATCCAATACTTAGGAAAATTGGTTTGTTTTCATCTTTCGCTTTTTTTAATGACTCATCATTCCAACCATACCAATTGACTGGATTGTTCGCATGTTGTAATAGATAAGGACTACTTTCATGAATGAGATTATTTTCTACCACAGTTTATCAAATTTGTTTGAATATTTGTACCTAATTGGCGCATCTAATTCCAAATTCCCTTTCCTTCTGTTAATTCATAAATTCTAACGTTGATTCTAGCTAGCAATTTGACTTTAGATTTGTGTGCTTTTTTATCATGACTGTAGTCTTTTTTTTCAACTAGTTCTTGTAATCTTTTTAATTGCTCTAGAGTTAGTTTTTTGAATTCGTGTTTAGAACTTGTGATAAGTTGTAATAATTTGACTCGCTCACGGTCTTCATCTGTAATTTCAGCCATAGGTGTAATTTGTTAATTTTGCAAATAAATCTTAGCGTAAAAGCAAGGTTGGCCTATTGCTTAGGATAGACCAACCTCTACCATCGGATTTATCAGATTGATGATAATTTCAACACCCGCTGGATATAATCCCAAAAAATCAAATCCAATATAGTCTAAGAGGAGATAATATTCACCACATCATAGGGAAAAATCAATTAACGAATGTTAAAATTTCGTGATAAATTATTGATTTTATGGAAAAAATGCGCGCAATGGTACTTTCAGAATGTGCCAAAATTGAAACAAGTCCCTTAAAACTCACACAAATTGATAAACATGAAATTAAAAGATCAAATGAGATTTTATTAAAAATAGAAGCTTGTGGGGTTTGCCATTCACAACTTCATGGAATTGAAGGAGACTGGAAAGATATTGGAATCCCACCAACATTACCAACAGTTCCAGGTCACGAAGTAGTTGGAAAAGTAGTTCAGATTGGAGATAAAGTTACTAAATTTAAAATCGGAGATAGAGCAGGAATAACTCCTCTTCTAGAAGCATGTAAAGAATGTCAATATTGTAAAGAAGGAAAAGAATATCTCTGCGAATCATCAGTAATCACAGGAGAATCTTTCAAAGGAGGATATACAGAATACATTACAGTTGTAGAAGATTTTGCAACCAAAGTACCAGACAACATGAAGGCAGAGTATGCAGCACCATTATTTTGTGCAGGTATCACGGCATACAAAGCAGTAAAAGCTGCAGAACCAAAACAAAATAAAAAAATTGGAATTTTTGGAATTGGAGGAGTAGGACATATGGCAATTCAGTTTGCTAAAGTAGAAAATTGTGAAGTTATTGCATTTTCAAGGTCACAAAAACATCTGGATGTTGCTAAAAAATTAGGTGCCTCAGATACAATGGTGTTTTCTGAAAATCAAGAAGAGTTTCTAGACACACTAAAAGAAAAACATGGTACGTTGGATGCAGCCGTTGTATTTGCTCCGGCAGACATAGTCACAGATACAGCAATAAAATCAGTAAAGAAAGGAGGATTAATTGTAATTGCAACTGTTGGTGAAAACCCATCATTTATGCCATTTGAGGAAAAGACAATTCGTGGAACTTTGATTGGCTCTACAAAAGACATGGAACAAGTAATCAAGATATGTGATGAAGAAAATATTGAAGTTATTTCTCAGATTTTTCCATTAGAACAAGCAAATGAAGCACTCAAAAAATTAAAAGATTCTGAAATTGAAGCAAGAGCTGTTTTAATTCCTTAATTCTGAGCTTAAATATTAGAAGAGAATGTTTTTGATATGAATTGTAAAAAATGTCACCATACAGATGAGGCACATAGTAAAAATGAAAATAGTAGCTCTCTTATGAGAGCAGGAAGATGTCAAATTCCAGCATGCACATGCCGGCAATATTTAGATCCTATTCAAGAAATTGATGAGGATCTTTTGTAACGATTCATATATTAAAATAATTTCATAAAATCATGGACAAACACAAACCATCAGATGAGATGATTAAAGATTTAGATAATTTGTTATCAAAACTTAACGCTATGGAAATTGTCGCATCAGATGATTTTCAAAAAAATTCAATTAAAGTTCAAAGAGCTTTGGTGGAAGGTCAAATGCATTCAATAAATGAATTTCAACATTTGAAAAAAGCTATTGATTTGTTAACTTTGCAATTATTTGATGTTCAAAATAAAATTAACAATTCATCTTAGTGTCGCTCAATCCACAACCCGTACATCTAAAAAGTGTAGATTTCTCAAGAAGTTTTTCAGGCTTCATTTCAGCACCACAACAAAGGCAAGTAGTTTTTTCTGGTTCTGGATTTTTATCTTCAGATTTTCGTACGACATAATCAGGTTTTGATTCTGGAATATCTGTAGAATTACAAAGAGGTTTGTAATGGGCAAGTATTTTTTGAAATATAATTTTTCTACGTTCAGAATCAGATTCAAAAAGAGGTAGAATTGCTAAATGTAATGATTTTTCAGAGCCTGAATGTTTAATCCAGCATTTGTATTGGGAATGCTGAAGAAAAAATGACTTATCTTCTGTCTTTTCACAATCACCGACATATACAATATTGAATTTGTCTTTGTCTCTAGATAGAATGAGGTAAACCAATTTCTCCATTGGAGGTCCCCATTCTTCAAGAGGAATAGGTCCAAGAAATTCGTATTGTAAGATTTGAATGCTCAATGAAGATATTTTTGAGTACTTTCTTTTCAGCTTTTCCCAAAAAAATCCCTAATGTTAATAATTTGATCGCAAAATCTCAACTTGAAAAGATTAAATTCGAGAGTTATGGATTTACCGTAAATGAAAGAACCTCACAATTATGCCAAAGTGGGATACTCAATGATTTTAGTATCTGCTAGCTTAGCAGCAATAGGCCTCATTGCACTCTTTACTGCGGATGATGTACTATTTGCAGACAATATTGCAAGGGACAATACTGCTCATTTTAACGAATGTAAATCAAATGATTTTGTACCAGATGATTGTGTAAAATATAGAGAAAGAATCAACACTGAAGCATCAGGCATTTATGTAGACCCTTCAAAGTGGAAGTAATCTAGTACCCGTTTGTAAAATCTTCAATCATGTTTTGATTTTTGGTAAGACGATTCATTGCAAAAAATGCGCCACCTACAATTCCAGCTTGATAAAACGTATACAAGAAAACTCCGGATGATGTAGGATCAGATTTTGTGAAACTCAACACAAGCATTGTAAAGAACACAAATGTTCCAACAAATGTAACCATTCTATTTATAATTCCAGTATTCATTCCAACAATTCTTTTGGTAGCAGCTGCCATCAAACCAATACTTGTGATGATTAGAAAAGTTGCACCGCCATTAGCAGTGATAAAATTATTTACCCAAGGTAACAGCCCTTCATCCAATATTTCCACATCAGGCATTATACTACCACCGTTAATTGCAAAATTCACAGAACTGAACATCCCACCAATGACAAAAAAGAACAAGAATAGTTTTACAATTGATCTTTTAACAGGACTACGGATTTCTGATGGTTTTACTGCCCTCTCAGTGATTCTAATCCCATAAAGAAATCCTACAGCCATAGCAGGGAAAAACATGATGTTGATAAGAATTGGAGATTCTTTGTTAATCGTCTCAATTTGAGGATGGAAAATCAGAAACAAAACAATAGCAAGAGAGGCTGAAGATGCAAATAGAATTAGCCCCATATGACTACGCACACTTGACTCTTGGTAATCATTCCAGTTGGACACTTTATCAATTCAAAAGAAAATAATTAAAAACCAAATCCAAAAATCATTTGCTCAAATTATCAATTCTCTTTACCCTTTTTTAGTAGAATTAAGAAAAAAAGTCATGAAAGGTGGAAAAACCATTGTAATAGTTGGAATCATCATAGGAATATTCGGTTTGATTTTTCATCTTCAAGGTCAATCAATAGTTGGACCAGAATCATCATTCATGTATGCAAACCCAGAATGGGTCAGCTATGGCTTGAAGATAATGATTGTAGGGATAGTCATTTTAGGCGTTGGATTTGTAATTCTCAAAAAAAATTAATTTGTAACACGAAGTGTAATTGTACTTCGAATGTTTGGTAATTTTCTAATTTTAGATGTAATTATTTCATTGATTTGTGAAGCAGAATCAGTTACAAATTCAGCTACAACATCATAACTTCCATAAGTTATTAGACAATTTTTGATTTCAGGAATTTCTTTTAATTGTGAATACAGTGATTGTTCTTCTCCAATCTCACAACTAATCAGCATGTATGCTTTTTCCATCTAAATCATTTTTTCTTAAAAGTACACCAACTTAAAGACATCTAAGAAATTATTTTTCTAAAACAGATCTCAAAAACCAGCTAACATAGGATCTTGCGGTTTCATTATTTCGCGTAACAAAATAGTTGCAAAGGATCCTCTAGACAATGAAAATTCCACAACATTATCATGTGCAGAATAATCTGAGCAGTGTATTGCTGCTTGTCTAAACCCACCTTCACTACTTGCTTCTTGCATTTCTTTAATGAAGAAATCTTTTGGAGAAATTTCTTCTTGTTGAAGAACTTTTGAAATTTGAAAATCAAATCGTGTTTTTTTGTAGTATGAATATCCAACAAACGGCAATGCTAAATTTTGATCCATTCCTTTAACATATTTTCCAATTATACTATCATTATCAAAACAAACATCTCCTGTTTGCGCTTCAAAAAGATCCTCACCATCTAAAAATGCAGCACTTAGAGATTGATTGAAAATAAAAGACTGGTATGCTTGAATGTAAAATCTTCTTAATGAAACAGGAATTGCTCTAATGGCACGAATTGGTTCTCCATGTTCAATCATTTCTTTTAGAACAATTCTTTCAATATCCATCTGAATTGGAACTTGATCAAAATATTGCTGATAATTTGCCTTATCAGATAATTTTTGACGGATTTCAGTATTTTCTTTAGAATCATAGGAGGAGGTAAATGACAAAATTAAATCAACTGTTTTCTCAAAATCTTGCTGTAAAATTGACTTTCCAA